>Ga0126339_10003460_pt1 | contig 11502 bp, 10 predicted proteins | sample OrbTmetagenome_2_FD_92532 | JGI IMG/M metagenome (GOLD analysis project Ga0126339, IMG submission 92532) | Coral microbial communities from Petempiche,Puerto Morelos, Mexico - Orbicella T R C metagenome | ecosystem: Host-associated > Invertebrates > Cnidaria > Coral | place: Petempiche,Puerto...
ATAATAATAATAATAATAATAATAATAATAATAATAACAATAATAAAATATTTATATAGCGCCAATCCACTATTTGTCCATGGCGCTTTTACATTAAATAAAAAAATATTTAAAAAGCTAAAAAAGGGGAGAGGAAAAAAAAAATCATCTAAAAATTAAAAGAGTTAAAAAGCTTGTTTAAAAAGATATGTTTTTAAATGCTGTTTAAAAATGTCAATCGAACTACTGGACATTTATTATGTTCCAATGACCAAAATCTGGAAAAAAAAAACCTATCCAATGGACAAGTGAAATGAGAAAAGAGATTTTTACTGTGATGGTAATATACAGATTGCTGTGAAGTTGGATTTTTTGTGCAATTAATTTGTCTAATATACATTATAATACATTGCCATAAACCAGAACAAATACCAATTGATATTTCCTTGGGTAAAATAGAACCACAACAGGTTTTTTAAGGATAGCATTTAATGCTATACCAGTGTTCCAGGATTTTACATGTTCAGAAGTTAAAGGTGGAACAATTTCTGTTACAGTAACTTAATTTTCACAAATTTTCTACAGTAAAAAGTGTTTTACATTTTTATGTGTGTAAGAGTAGTAAATTTTACCAAACAACTATAATAGCACACTGATAAGAATTTCATTTCTAACATATTACAAATCTTTGAATATGTCTCTAGGTCCTACATAGGTTGACATTGAGGCATATGGCAGCAATCTTTTGCTTAGCTGTTCAATTAAATTAATATTCTTTTTGACATTTATTATTTCTAGGTGTCTTATTCCACAAAAACGCGTGTCAATGCACCTTCCTGCAAACATTGGTAAGTTTATTACTCGTGTATACTTACACACTTAGCTAGGGTGGGGCTTTACGATACCCTAGGAAGGATTTTCAAGGTGACTGTGAAATGATAATTTTAACATTTTTAATGTTGAAAATGACTGGCTAGGTTTAACATTAGTTATATGGGGGAGATGTTAATTTGAGATTATGCAAAGACTGCATCCGGCCTGCAATACTATAAACATAATTTGCAATGATAACAGGAGGCAGAATTTAATAATTCAAATGTCCTTTTAGCTCAATTGTTTTACATGTGGCAGCTATTTAACCCATTGACTGTCAGAGCTTTTGGCCAAATACGCATTTTTTGGACCTTTTGGAGATTTTCAGGCTGGATATGGGCCAAGTTAGCTCCAATCTATTCCAGAAGGCATTTGCAACATGACAGCATGTCTTTCTTTCCACTAGCTTTGCGTTTTATGACATTTTGCGTTTTATGACCTACGTCTTTATGCTTTTAGTTTTTGTTTTTGTTTTGTTTTGTTTTGTTTTGTTTTTTTTCGTATCTTTTTGCTGCAGTGATTGACCTTCTACTGGGCTTACTTCCAGTTCAAAATGTTCTGATAAAGCATCAATGAGGCAGGCAATTTTAACCATGGAGTAGGCACGTGTACAGTTGTAGTCCTAGGAAATTTTGCTCTGAGTTTTTCACTCAAATTTCTGAGCATTTTTGTGCATATTTCATGCTCTGGCTTGAGCTGATCACTCTGATCTGGGTATCATTGGGAAGATCTATTCCTCCAGCAGAAGTTGAGTATAGATGATGCCAATTTTGGTCAAAGGTGATGACGTCAGAAGTGGAACAAAGGCCAAGGCTCATCACGGCCAGTTACGGGCAGCACAGGAGTCAATGGGTTAAAGAATGAAAATCAAGCATTGCCTTTGGTCCAAAACCAAAACAAGGTTTCCCTGGTTGTATCAGTAGATGTCCCCTGACAACCTCACATTTTTGCAGAGCAAAGGAACTGGCGGCTATTAAATGTGAAAGGGAAATGGAACAATACTTATTAGTATTCAAAAACAAGTGGGAAGGGGAAGGGGGAGGGAGGGAGTTCTTCTGTTTTGTTTTACATTTGTCCTGAATTTAGTTGTGAATTTTGTAGTTGAGTTCAAAAACTCGTTCAATGTAGAACTTTGAAGTCAGAGTAGAAAGTTGCTTCATGTAAAACCAACAATAACAAAAATGTTCAGCATCACAATGGAGTGGTGTGTTTGGTCTTTCAACTGGCTGGGCCTGTATATTGGTAGCAGTTCAATTAATGCACATTTTTACCTTAGGTTTTTACATTATTTATTTTTCCTTCCTTTTTTATGCAAGGACAGGTTATTTTCCCACTAGAAATATCAAATGAATGGAGGTCTTAATTTAAATAAATCTGCATTTGCTCAGTACTCAGCTTAGCCCTTTCTCTACATTTCTGCGACACATTCTCTTGGTTCAAATGGTAGGAGCGGCATTTCATTCTAATTTTTTCTATGCAATTCAATACAACTATGTACAAGGCAAACTGTTGTCAGAAATAGAAGTTGGCTAGCTTGATCAACATATAGAGGAACAAATGGGTTGATTTGGGAAATTTGGATGACAGAATGGAACTGCTCAAGCATTTGAAAATCATTGTGCCACTTGGCATAAATCTTATTGAATTTGAGAGAACAAAACTGAATCACATACAGTGTGTATTGAAAAGGAAACTGTCTCGTTGAAAGAAGCAGCAAATGTACTCAAAGTATTTTCTTGACAGTAAAAATGTTTCAGTATGTACCTTTTGGAAGGTACTGGCCACATAGGTTGGTTTAAGAGAGGCGTGTACAATAATTGTGGACTCCGACCTGCATCTCATCTGTTACTCCCGAGTTTTGTGATTTGAATCTAATACCTAAGCTAAGTACAATTGACATGATTGCCCTTCAAGCTAAATATCACATGAGTCATAGGAGTGCTGGAGTGCTGGTCAAGGGTGTGCAACAACATAACAACAATGGAGAAGTCGTCAGAAAAAAAAAATGTAACAGCCAATCTATAGATTGTTTTCATGTGATGTCATCAAATTCCAAAATCCAAAACTAAAGAGCCACAAAAATTTTTGTCCTCATCAGGGATAAGGGGATCTTTTTTCTCTTGCTTTCCAGCTTTATTTGTTATCATGTTATAGCACCATAATAATTTTATATCTCAGTTCGTCATGAGCAGAAACTTTCCATGTTATTTGAATATTTTTTTAAATTGGTAAATTATATACATTCCATACACACTTACATACTCACTAAAGAAAATTACATTATTTCCAGAAGCAAACAAACCAGTAACTAAATTAACATGTGTAATAATAATTAATTAAGTCCTACTTTACACTCCTATTTTCATCGCTATTAGTTATACCCAAAAATTTGTCAAGAGTTTACATTGAGATTGACTATAAATTCATCAGCCGTGCCATATTAATTGACAGATAAAAACAAGGAGAACATTATGCTATAATTGGGTTGTATAAAAACAGCAGAAATAATGCATTATCTTCAGGAGTCGGGAGGGCTGAGAATACCAGAAATGACCAGCAGGCCTTGAAGAGAACCAGAAGGAAGACCAGGGCTGCCTCAATTGCAGCACCATCCTCCTTCATCTGCGTTATTTGCAACAGAGACTGCCACTCCAGAGTGGGACTCTATAGCCACTCGAGATGATGCTCCGCATCGACATAGCGCTACACCATCGTCTCCCGAGACGAACGGCTGCCGACGATAAAAACAGCAGAAATAAGATAAAAGGAGAAGAAAAATAACTAAGTTAACCTGTATAGTAATTGGCTCTGCAATCAATGCTTTACATTCCTATCAACATCACTACCACAACTATACAAAAGATTTTTCGAAAGTATACTTATGCTTAAGATTAACTATAAATTTATTTACCAATAACTTGCCATGCATTAATTTCTGATTGTACGAATAATTTTTGGCATATAAAAAAGTGAGAAGCTTAACTTTCTGATGTGTGATTCCTTTCCTAAATTGTCAACTTTGATACTGAAAATTAATTCAGTTGGAGAAAGGCTGAAGGAGGAAACATTTTCTTTGTTGAACCATTAATTTTTTTATGACCTCTAAAAAGAATAATCGGCTCCAATTACAGCTATTGTGTCCTCTGCCTTACCAAAAAGGAATAATTCCTTTTTGGTGACTTCTATTCTATGTAAAAGTTTGAAAGTCGATATATCAGTTGACACATAAGTCAATACTCGACCAATAAAAAACAGATACTCAACCAATATATCGATCGAGTATCAATATTTCAGGCAATATATCAGTCAATATATTGGTTTCAATATTTGGACCAAAATAAAAATTGTAACAACACGAACATAACTGGAACGCAGCAAAATATAGATAGATAGTAATGAGTTATTAATAGAGTGTGTTTGTGTGACGTCATCAAATTCTCAAATCCAAAACTAAAGAGCCCCTATAAAGGTTTCATCCTCATCAGGCATAGGAGTTACTAAATTTATATCTGTTTACATCGTTCCAGCTCAATATCGTCCTTTGTTTGCAAACCAGCCCATTTGGAATTTTTGGAGTTACACTGTATGGCAGTGTGTGACATGAAGCTAAGATCACATTTGTTGAAAAATATACACTTATCTGGTGATTTTTAGCCATTTTAGGAGTTAAAATATTTGGAAAAGTGCTTGTGTAAATGTTTTTTGGCTCAGTTCAGATAATCAGTTGTCTAGATAGCCAAAGTAAGTTCAAGATGTTTACACTATTATCCGGCCACCATATTGGAGGACTAAGGAGTTCCTCCAACATGACAGCTCCATACTAGGCTCTATAATTTTGCGCGGAACATTTGAACCAATATCTCAACTTTGGAACGACACACACATCTTAAACTTGGAGAACTGTCTTCTTTATTTATCGTCTATAATATTACTATTTCTTGATTTTATATTTTATTGCATGACAATGCACAAACTCTATAAACTGATTCCTCTACAATCTTTCCTAATTTTCTGTCTGAAGTAGTACCATGTTCTTCGAGAGTGCTTATTATTAAGGAAACAAGATGTGTGGACCGTGATGAGATGTAGGCATGCTTGAGTAGGAGAGCAAAGAAGATGCCAAACAGGGTTTGGTGCCAGGACACATCCCTGCTTCACAACACTTTTAATGCTAAATGTGTCAGAGGTGCTGCTGTTCAGAGCCCAATTAAGCTAACCCAGGAAAAGGTAGAATTTTGATTTGTGTTTTGTAACTTTGCAATGAGGTTTTCTGTATATTGTTTGCCCTTCTGTTTTGAGTTTTTATAATCACCATATACACAAAACAAAGCAGGAAAAAAAACATTTGTATAGAAGAAAAAGTTATAATTCAGTGAACTTTTAATCCTGGGCTAGCGTTAACTGGCTTCCGAACAATCCTGCCCTGTTCCAATCGAAAACCAGCACTTGATCAGCAGTCAACTTAAAAGAAGCATGTGACCTGGATGAGCTGTAAACTTGAACCCGCAATATGGTCAAGTGAGACTGGTTAGCGGATACCTTGTTTTGACAGGTGTCAATTGATTAGAAGAATGGATGTCCAATATCAAAGAAGTACACAGTAAGCCAAGGCTGTATGTCTCTGTCAACCTATTATTTGGAGTATGGCCGCCATGTTGCGCGACTCCATCGTCGTCGTCATCGCTGTCGTGAATACACGCCCACGAGCAATACCGCTAGCCACGATAACCATGAGAAAATCAACTCATAGGTTTCCTTTTCTTTTCTTATATGAGTATGGGGCTCCTCTTGGCGGTCCTTCAGGCCACCGGAGCTCCGCTATAATGCATTGCAAACCCTTGAACATTGAGTGTGTCGTGTATGCCTACCGATTGCGTCTCTTGGAATACATAATCTTTCATAGACATTACATTAGCTATGTATACAAAATTAGTGGCCAAAGACATCTTGGGAATTTTTTTTTCACAGATTTTATGCATTGAGTTCTTTTCTGAATAAAATTCCCACTTGATTTTTATCACTTAGTTGCCAAATGGCTACTCCAGAATTTTTTAATTTTGGGCCCTTGACTCTGACAGTTTGAGCCATAACCTGGGCTCCTGCCATATCATAAAGCAGAAGTGTTCATCTTTCCTGTACTTGCCAAATGAAAAGTACTTTTCCGAAATCACCCTATTATGCATTACGTGCATTGCGATATGCTGTTAGACCTTCATGTATGTACCCTAGAGTCAACTTTGGTGAGGAGCCTATCACTAGGAGCCTGCAACTCCCATACTAAGCCTATGTCAAGGTCTATTTTTAGACTTCTTTTCCCAGGAAAAAGTCAGTTCTGGTCTATATGAGCACGAATCGGTAAGGAGAAAAATGGTGGCCTCAGGTGGACATGTCAACTTAGTCTTCTGGTGAAATTATAAAGTCTGTGCTTGTGATTGGTCACTGAGGTTCCTGCAGGGGTCTGAATTTGCAAGAAATTCAAACTACAAATAGATGGGTCTATGAAAAGGCCGGGACAGGAATAATTGGGGTAGTTGCACACTCCTAGTGATAGGCTCCTGTAGCATTCAATAAAAAGCTAGGTTTGCTTGAAGAACATATAATCAGCAGATAACCAGGAGAGATCAGTGCAGTCATCTTGTAGATAAAGTCATCTAATCATTATAAATGATTAATAAATCAAATTTAAATGGAGTTTTGAACGATATGTAATGAAAATTTTTACAGTATGCTAATAAATTTTATTATAATAATTACTTATGCAAATTAATGTCCGGTCAAATTGATAATATATTGTCCGACCAAAATGAAGATTTGAAAGGACACATGTCCTGATAAAGAAGAAAAATTATTTCCAGCTCTGTTGTGGTATGTGAAAATTGACCACAGTGAAAAGAAGCGTTGAATCGTTATCAAGAGTGATGAGGACGATTGACTTAAAGGCTGCTTCTTTATCAGCTGTGTATAAGTTTTACAGCAACCAGTTTTGACTTCTCTTGACTGATATTTTGTTATGTGCAAGTTAAAGTATTCCAGGATCAACAGAAACCATTTTCCAAATTTCAGCAACCTGCAGCTGTCGAGACTTTTGTCAAATTCCATAACAAATTGTTCTTGAAGTCTTGTTTATATCTAACATGACTTACCACCAATAAATTTGTTTTCAAACTTGTGGTAGCTCGTTCTTTCTGAGCTGCATCATCAATAACCCGTTACAGGGAAACCCTTTGAATTCAAGTGACCACAAGTGCATTTTACAGAAAATAAACCAGCATGGCCCGAGTGCCATGTAATATAGTACTTGTCAACCTAACTAGCCCAAGCCTTACTGGGGATATTGGCCCTCAGTTGTTTTTAGTGAAGTTTTAGTGAAGAGTGCACTATTGGGATGGTTCTGGGGCTGCCATCTGCTAAAGCACTATGGAAATATGGTGCTAAGGTGTAAACTTTAATGTTTGTATAATTATTAAATTTCAATTAATCAATCAGTCTAGAGGCAAGGAAGTAATGGGAGTGGGGTGGGACAGGTACATGTATACTCTAATAGTATGTAAAATATGTTACACCCACTCTTAGAGTAGGTTTGTGTCAACATTCACAAAGCTATATATTTGTTTCAGGTAACCCCTTGCTCTCCTTGTGGTACTATTCTCTTTGGAACAAAACCAATTTACTCTAAATGCATGCGCAAATTAGTTAGCGTTAATGTATGCATTAGTTAGCTTCTCCTTAGCAGCTTGTATATTTCTTCCCTTAATTGTGAAATCAGGAAAGTGCTGGCACCTAATGAAAGCACAAATTAATTTAATTAGTCTTTGAGGAGACTTCTTCACCAATTAAGGATATAATCTCAGCCAAGTAGCGATGTTGACCTTCAATACTTTTCGTCGAAACGATTGTCAGTTGTATCAGTCAATATCGTTCATGTGTATTAAATTGTTAACAACAAAGATGGTAAGCAGAAAAAGAAAGTGGTATTCCATGACTAACTGATAATTAAATTAGTTCTTGTTTATCAGTGAAAATAAAATTTGCATTTTGAGTAAAATAAAATCATTCCTCTTCCATTTCTTCATCAGATATTTAACTTTCTTCCCTTTGTCTCTAGTAATGAAAAAAACAAGCACATCTCCCGCATGTTTTCGAGAAAACAAGAGCTTTATTTGACATATCTTTGTGAGGAAAACAAAAGTATCAAGTTACAAACATTGGCATGAAAAGTGAAATTGTCATGTTTGCTACTTCACATATTATTAAATTTAAAATGAATGAAAATCAACAGAAAACACCAGAGTAAAATTTTAAAGCTGTCATGACAAATGGTAATTGTAAGTAAATTTTGGGCCTTGAATGAAAACACAACCATGAAACATACACACTGCTATTAAAGGGGAAAAGCCCTAGAAGACTGCCAAGGGAAATACAAACCATGAGTGAACGAGCAGGGGTGAATACCTATGTGACTACCGTGCCAGAGCTATCAATTACGCTCTGCACTATCTGAGATTGTCTCACTACATGTAGTTGTACGGACCTCGCTGTGCTCAGTCTGTAGCCAATGTTCCCTGGTAGAGCCCTCGTGCACAGTTAGTAAGAGGTTATAATTTTCTCAATTTTTTGATACAAAAGGATATCATGTGGTGCATGTTCCTGTTGTATCCATGTTTGACAGGAAACAATGTAGTTTGCAATGTAGTTTAACTTGCTGTATCAAGAAAAATAGCCTTGTTCTTTATATTTGTCCATTGTGTCTGTATGATTGAGATTCCCTTAATTCTAGAATTTCTCCCTCATTTCAAATTTTGTTTCCATGTTGTTTCTTAATTTTTAGGTGACTACACAGACTTTTATTCATCCAAAAACCATGCAACAAATGTTGGCACAATGTTTAGAGGGAAGGACAATGCTCTCATGCCAAACTGGTAAGAATCAATGTGTGATAAAAAAAGCCAAAGATTCATAGAGCATAGGTTTGTTGGTTGGCACAAAACATAGACCCCCATCTGGACCTGAACCACCACCCCCCTCCCTTCTGGAGCCCTTGTATTGTGACTTTGTCACGCACATTTTCTTGTGCTTTGTGCCAGCTGCAGTATTTACTTTAAGGTTTGATTGGTTGACTGTATTGCCTGTGTTCTTGTGATTGGCCAAGGTGATGACTCTGGTTTTAGTTTTATAACACTTGATTGAAAACCGCTCTAAAAACATTTTGCATTACTTTCATAATAATATGAATAATATTTATTACAATGTTTATAAAACTGGGTTTGGTTTTATAACACTTGATTAAAAACCACTCTAAAATCTATTGCATCACTGTCACAATAAATTATACAAATAACATTTATTATCAATGATGATTACAAAACTACATTTTAAATAGAATTAATTTAAGAAACATCATTACAATTGCTACCATCACTTAAGATCAAAAGTTATTTATTGTCTGGGTAGCAAGCATATTGCTGATGACTGCAGTTTAACAGTTGACTTTTCAGATGTAACTAATTGATGACATGCTATACAAAATGCTAGACATTGATGAGACTGGAAAAAGACTAGGAGATCTCTTGCCCAAACATTTAAGACATATTCATTCTTTGAAAGTTTAAATTTGTAGGGTCCAACTGTTATAATATTATACTTAATAATGTTAAAATAAAGCAGATGCCAATACATGGACAGCTGCCTACATTGTAGATTGAAGGTGACATTAAATGTAAACCTGGCAGGATTCATTTACCAGTTGGATACCATGGTAGAGCATCTTCTGTCATAGTGTCAGGTACTCCAGTGCGACGCCCTGTTGGACAGACCAGGCCTGATGATAGTAAGTACTAGTGTTACTCTTGATATCTCCTTCTAGTTTAGGTTATACATCTGTAAGCCTGGTTCACACTTGTGAGATAAGCACAAGCATAAGCACAAGCATAAGCACAAGAAAATGTTAATGTGCACTGAGGTAGAATAAGAATAAGCATAAGCACAAGAAAAAGAAACATTTTCCTTTTTCTTGTGCTTGCACTTATGCTTATTACGCTTATTTCACTAGTGGGAACTGGTCTGAAATAAGCCCAAGCATAAGCCCAAGAATTCAACCAATCAGAATAACACTGTTCCAGATCTCCTCTCCGTCAACAAAATTGGCAGATGAGAGGTTGGCAGAACTTGTCCGGAGGTATCCAATTCTGTACGATAAATCGTTGGTTGACTTCAAAAACGCACATAGAAAGGAGTTAGCGTGGAGTGAGATCGCACGAGAGCTAAATTTGAAATCAGGTAAGCAAAAGCACAAATCGAACTGAGTTTGTTTACTCAAGGAATGATTATTAAAATAAAGTGTAGCAGAACTTTGGTTATATTCACCAACATCAACTCAGCAAACAGTGCTTCTTCCTCCGCCATGTTGTTTCTCCACTGTTTTATCTTCCTTTTCAGAGCCTCTGTTTCTTTTCACATTCTAAAACAAATAGAAGTGGACACGAAAATGTTTCCAACATGACTCACACTGCGGATGCGTATGTCGCTAATCTGAACATCCTTGTGCTCCCTTGTGCTTATGCTTGTGCTTATGCCTGTGCTTATCTCACAACTGAGAACCATGCTGCACTGTTACTGGAAAGAAGACAGCTTCTGGGAAATCAGCTCATCACAATAGCTAATCCTTTTTTGTCAAGATCATTTTTGGGGGGGCCAGATAATGGAATATTGATTTTGTCATAATAACATGACTGTGTTGTTTGAAATATTATTGTAAACAGTAATGTGACTTGTTTATCCAGGCAATTTATTCTCTATCACAATGGTATACTGTAAGCTTAGCACGACTGCACTGATCAATAATATGAAAGAAGTTGAAATGTGCTGATCTTAACTTATGGTAATTTGCATTATTGTGTGAAAACTAAATATTGGTATAACTCCCATTAGAGATTAGGTATTCTTTTTGTCTTAATGGCTTTTGACTACTGAGGAAATAAGTTCTCATACTGAGTAACTACAGTATCTATCTACACAAAGAATGCATTGACATTGCTGGCACTACACAGTGTACATGCTGGTTTTGTGTCACATTAACCTCTAAAATTGCGTTCGTAGAACGCAGTCCTAATGCAGACTTCAGCCAAGTGTCATGGGACGGTTCACCTTGGGTCTTGCAACACTAATTTGGCCACTCTGCAGCGGGGGCAAAAATGAATGACATCATTACCAAACCATGGACTCTATACATTTCATGTCTATCTGCTACATCATTCTTATTCTCTTTTGTGGCTTCTTTTGCTGTTTTGGACATTTTGGAGCGTTCTTTGGACTGATTTTTCACTCTGATTGTATTCAACAAAAGGGAATGCAACAACAACAACAACAAGAACAACAGCAACAACAACCATTTATTTGTACTCACAATTTATAAATGCGGTCCCAACACAAACCCCCGGGGGAGGTACTTTTAGAATTTCTGGGTGGGGATGTGCCGCTTGGACCCTGGAACCCTTAGCCTATACCAGAGCTAGTTCAGCTGAACTTTGTTACCCTATACTAGAGTAAACTCCCCAAATCCCCCCATCTATCGACACTGTTGAGGCTGATTTGCGTAAATTTAAACTTGCTGATTTGATTTTTTTATATTTTTGAGTGGCAATTCCTGGTTTC
>Ga0126339_10003461_pt1 | contig 11502 bp, 6 predicted proteins | sample OrbTmetagenome_2_FD_92532 | JGI IMG/M metagenome (GOLD analysis project Ga0126339, IMG submission 92532) | Coral microbial communities from Petempiche,Puerto Morelos, Mexico - Orbicella T R C metagenome | ecosystem: Host-associated > Invertebrates > Cnidaria > Coral | place: Petempiche,Puerto...
CTTAGATCCAGTTGCCTCCTTGATATTTCAAGATGACCACCTATAGTTTAAATATATTCTTTGTAATTCAAAAGAAAAGCACCAGCAAATTTAATATTGGGGGTGACCCTGTGGTGGACCAGCATCCCATCCAGGGGGCAGTAGAAACAGTCCTAGTCACTTCAAGCTATGGAAACTGGAGATACATGTAAGTGCCATCCTGATAGGCCACTTGGCTTGAAAGCAGATGTAATTTTGCTGGTGTTCATTTATGAATGTGGGTGGAGAGAGGCACAGTGAGAGTTACATGTATACTAAGTATTGTACCCAAAAACACAGTGTAGTGGCACTGGCCAGGTCTTGAACCTGGACCACTTGATCCAGGATCAAGTGCACTTACCATTAGGCCATTGTGTCTTCCACACACTGTACAAATCTGTGCAACTGCAGGGCTTCAAATAATGGCCAGTCAACAGACAATGTCCAGTCAAAAATAGCTTTTGTCTGGTCAAATCCTTAGATGGCTGGACAATTTGTCCAGTTGTTTACGCTGCTCAGGAAAAAATCTATAGTGTCAAGTTTTAAATATTTAAAGGTTCAATATTATTGGCGTTTGTGAAAAAGGAGAGAAAAACGGCGGATACTTAACTACCAGACCAAGAACTTTTAATAAATGATTCGTAATAGTCATAAAATTTCCAGCTATCATTGCAAATTTTGGCACAAATGTGATAGTGATTTTGCTGTATCATGCATTCCACTTTTCCTGCATTGAGATCGATGCTCATGTACAATAAATGCTTTGAAAATTTACTTGTTAACCACACGACCAGGGGCCGAGCGCGGTTCATGTTCTACCCAGGTTTTTTTTTTTGTGTTTTTTCATTTTGTCGGTGACCAGACCCAAACTCCCTCTCGGCGAAATTTTGAGTCGCGCAACATGTGATGTTTTTCCACCAGAAGTTGTTAAAACATTAATACACAGACAATTTTACAGATATTGTTTTCTTTGTTGGGGGTAAAATATTTTTTCTTTTGGTTTTATCGAAGTGTTGGATTCAAAGGGAATAATAAATATGCTAAAAAAGATATTACGTCAGCCATGGAATGCGTTGATGTTGTAGCTTTCACTTTTGGTACGTGACAAATGAGATTGTGTTTACTTTGCAAGTTTATTTCGCCAGAAGTGACGGTCATTAATTTATTTGCAATTTTGCGAGTATTTCTTGTGGTTTTAGGCAAGTGAAGTAAATTCTTTGGCCGTTTCATTGCAGTGACTTCATAGATCGGAAGGAAAATTAAATATTTGAAAGCCAAGCAAAGAACGTGTCAGAACATGCAAGGATTATGTCATTGGTAGGGAAATAACCACCGTACTAAAGATAGCCGTGGATAACGCAATTCTTGAATTATGTGACTCGTGTGACTTCTTTGCTAGCCCTTTACTCAAGGGAAAAAACAATTAAATTTAATCGTGACTTTTAAGAAAGAAAGCTGGTGTTAATAGTGTTCGTATCTTCATGCCCTTACATATCCTGAAGAAAGTTCCAGATTAAGACTATTACGTCATCAGAGATTTCACAATGGCTACGACTGATGGTACAATAATACAGTTTGTGTTGATCAAGTGATGTAGTGTCTACAGTAATCAATGAATCATTAAGGATTGCTTTGGAATGTGCATTGCGTTGTGATTGTAGTGCTAAGAAAACAGTTAAATGTTAAGAGTGTGGTTATAAGATCTAACAGATCTTCTTGTTTCATATTTAAACATCATGTGAAGGGGGTAGGGGGCACTTTTATAGCGATAAGACTTAATCGATTTTTGTGCTGCCAAAAATGGGATATGTCGAAGCAAAAATAGTTTTGACCGGATAATTTGACCAGTGCCAGCTGGGAAATTATTTGAAGCCCTGAACTGGTTACTTGCCTTCTAAAAACTACCAATCAAGTAACAATTTTACACAGACCAGACACTATTTAGATCTACTTTGCACTATATCATGACTGTTTTTGAGATCTTTCATTACACTCTATTTCTGGAACTCATTTTGCTCCACTACCATTTTGATTTACTTTGAGAACATTGCCTTAGGTCTTTGTGAGGCAAGGCCGAGGGTGGCAAAGCCTGTACAAGAATGACCAAGGGTAATATTCTCTGTGGATGTCTGAGCCACTAAGAGTTCATGAGAAGTTTTTCACATGGCTCCCATCCACATTTTACTAATTACTCACAGTTTCTGCCATCCAGCTGGGCTGCATTAAGATGGTTTGACATAATGCCTGTGTGTATCAGCTGAAGAAAATGTGGTTCTAACTGCCAATCACAACACCTATATTGGCAAGTCTTAGCCATAAAGTAACAGTTCTTAATTGCTCAAGAAATTGTAGCAAGAGCTGATTATTCTAAATGACTTACTATTTTCCTACAGAATCGGATGGAAGAAAGTTTAAAATTGTTTGAGTCAATAGTCAACAACAGATGGTTTGTTGAAACGTCAGTTATACTCTTCCTCAACAAAAAGGATTTATTTGAAGAAAAAATAACAACTTCACCACTCACAATATGTTTTCCAGATTATTCAGGTAAGTTTTTGATCAACAAGTTTACTAATAAGTGGTTTTCATTTAACATTATCTAAATGTGATTGTAAGTAGCTGAACTTGCACTTACATATTATGAGCTTCCTGAAAAAATTTCCTTAATTTGGAGATAAAGCATTTTGGAATAACATGTAGTTATTTCAACAATGTTGTAGTGTTCCCTGTTCTATGTAAAAGAGCACTGTATTGGTGAAACTCAGCCATTTTCTAGGCTTATTATGCCAAAATGAAATTTAACTTTGCACTGTGTTGGTCAAATATGTTTCAAAGAATGCTATTCTGGCCCAAAGTTCTCCAACCTTTCAGCCATAAAATTAACATCATATAACTTTTCCCAGTGCATAAATCGTGGTCCCAGGTGACTTCCGGTTACAGGTAGTTTACTTGGTCCCAGACAGACCAGAATTTGTTTAAATGTTGAGGACACCTCCTGAAAAAGGACACTCAGATCTGCCCCTTCAGTGTCCTTATTAGAGAGGTTCAACAGTAGATTGATTGTTCTGTTGTGATGTTAGTTTTTTTCTTCATCTTGTATCCTTTTGTTATTTTAATCACCCTAATTGTTCTTTATTAACAGTAGAAGTCATGTTACGTTATGCTGTCATTTAGTGCTGGTGATATCCTACAGGCTCTTAGGGAATTGAATCAACCCTGGACATCACATGTTTTGGCTACCCAAAAGAAAACCCCCTCTGAAAGTATTGATAGGAAAAAACCTGTTAAATCCAAAAGTAACAAAGGTTGTTTGTGGTTACTTTTGGAATTCTGCAGTAGATGTTCATGTATCTCTGTCTACTGTTTGCATACATTTCCCTTTAAGATATAGCTTGCCTATATGATGTAGTTTCCTACCCTCAATTTGCTGGCTTGGCTTCAATTTCTATGCCATCATGCTAGCAGACCTGCTGTCTAGTTATATGGTCAACTGCGCAGAAAGGTTGCTCACTGAATGGGCCTTTATTTACCTGATAAGGTTATCTGCTCACTTGGATGCCAAGCCTAGATGTTCATTTTACTACTAATTTTTTTCCCGTTTTTGTGCAGGTCCAAATACATATGAAGATGGGTGTGCCTACATTAGGAAACAATTTGAGGCAAAAAACTTGAACGATGAAAAAGAGATATATGTTCATCTTACATGTGCAACAGACACTCACAATATCACTTTTGTATTTAATGCTGTTACTGATACAATAATTGCCAATAACCTCAAAGGATGTGGATTATACTAAATCGATGAGCATGAGCCTTCAGCATTATCAAGAAATCCTTCCAAGAAACATTGCTGGATGTCTCAAGGAAATGGTAATTGCGTGAAATTCATCAAGCTGGTGTCAACGTCGACATGAAATACAATTCGTATAAAATGGAAAGAGATTCTGGTTATGGAGGAAACCCTTCGTACAGTGACTTCAAGATAATGATGTGGTTCAACGAAGTAGAACAAAAAGACCAAAGCCACTGGCCAACATTAGTTTTGCATGTGGATTTTAAACCTCTCTACAAGTTCATTTGCATAATACTCTCCACCATAATGTACTGTACTTTTGGGAGAATTCAGAATTAATCTTCTTCCAACTGCATCTCAATACACACAATTAAAAGAAAGACCAAAGATATTCATTAATTTTTTTTATTTTTGATTGAAATTTTTATTCATGTCACAATATACCCTGTAAATTTACAGTAATGATAACGTGCAAATGCCATGGATTTTAAGCTTGTACCCTTTCGATCCTCTTATTTCTAATGCTGGGTCTTGTTGATTGTGTCAAAGTCTCAGATATTAGGATCGAATGAGAAGAGAACACTGTATATGTAGGATTTATAATTATTATTAATATTAACATAGCTCATGAAATTACCTCGCCTACTTAACCAGTAGTTCATTTTAGAACAAAATTTTGGAGCTCTTCTGAGAGTATGATGGACTGAAACGAAATAGAGATCTTCCGTGCATTGTACTTGTCTTTGTGCTTTATTCACCTAAATTATGGAAAAGCAATAACTTGTAATCTGTTTATGGGTTGTTGTTAAATAGTTAACATATGTACCACTGTCTCAGTATACAAACAACAGCACTGAGCATCAATCACTGTTTAAAATTTGCTTCAAATGATACTTTCAAAAGTTGCACCATTTAAAGATGTTTACTTGACAGCTCTTGCCACTTAGACATACAAACTGATGTAAATTTAACAATTTTTAACAACAACTGTCTTGTTCAATATTCCTCATGCTCCTCTCATATTCATGGAAGTTACAATAACGTCGCAGATGTTAACAATTTATTGTCATTATCAATTTGTGTGCTTACTTGCATGGTAATCTTATTGGGAGAGGGAGGGTGAGAATAGAATAGAGAATAGATAGTGAAAAGCGTAGCGAATTAGAGAACAGCATTTGTGATAGAACGCAATTGGATTTATACTAATCAGGCTTAGTTTGACACACTTATAACTGTACAACATTTCCTGACCAACAATTTGACAGAGATTAGATCCAACAGTGGCACAGCTACTGCCCTATCTTGGTCTTAAGTCTTGGTTATTGAATCATGCATGATCAATAATACAGTCCTGAAAGCTCTGTGTTTAGTCAAGAAGTTGGTGCACTGTACATGCCATGCAGTTTGTCTAGCCAACCCTAAAATGATGTTAAAGGGCCACAGTGATTGAAAGATTGAAAATCACATTTTTGAACATGTGACCAGTAGCAGTGAATGCTGCTTGATATATATAGTGTTCCATATTTCAGAATTTATCACATATGCTTCTGTCAGTGTGAATTTAGCTTTCCTCTCACCAGTTTCGAAATTAAATATTCACTCATCAAATTACTGCATGAAAGGGAAACAAACAAATATTTTGATTGCTTAAATATTTTATTACTGAAAAAAACATTTCATTAAACAAACGTATTTTAAAACCTCTGTTTTCAAAGAGGCTTCCCCCCAGGAACAGAGACAGAAGGATTTGCATAAAATGATTCACTATCCACTGAACGTTCCAGTTGAGTGATTGCTTTTCAAATTAATATTCAAACTTTGAAACAAAGTATCAAAAACTTCATTGGAATTGATGAAAGTTATTCTTCAGCTGTTCTGACCACAAACCACAAGGGTATTACAGATATAACATTGTTCTGGATGGATTTATCTGACAAGTTTGCCATAGCAATCAATATAAGTTGGCCTTTTCTTTTAAATGATCTTAGAATTATATTCGGCCGGCTTTCAAGTTGTTTACAACTTTTTTGTAAACCTATATTAGTTGAGGACAACTCATTGACTTTTACTGAAAACAGATGTTCAACCATTGCTCAGTAATTTTTATGATATGAATCAGAAGGCTGATGCAAAATATTGCCATTTTGGCTTGCAGTGTTTTCTTGTGGTTTTATTTCACCGCTGGTCATTAGCAAGTCACACAGTATTATTGGAAGTTATCTTTATCTTCAGCCATTTTGTAAGCTCGGATTTCTAGCCTTTCAATATTTTCCCTGTCAGGAATTTTAAAATGAGAAAACACAAACTTGCCTGAATGTAGTATTTTTGTACACGATTGACAAGCTTTTATCTTGCTTCCTAATAAGCTTGCAGTCACACTAGGTAATTTCATGCATGCGAAGAATGTGGCTGCAGGCAGCTAAGCTATTCTCATTCAAATCAACTAGGCATTCAGTCAGATAATCATGTCATGTTTCAGCACACAGGGATTAAAAATAATAGCAATAATATGCTCCTTTTGCATGACCAGGCCAAAGAACATCTTTGTAAGAGGTTATTCATCAATGAGATACAGTATCTGTTTTTGCTATTATTTTGGGTGGTCTACACAATACCAGTGGGTGGTCTGTATATTCTCAGTGAGTGATCTGTATGGTAACAGTGGGTGGTCTGTACAGTATAAGTGGGTTGTCTGTGGATGGTTTATACCTTTCAGAAGGTGGACTGTGCTGTAGGTGGACTGTGCAGTATCAGTAGGTGATCTGTGCAGTATCAGTAGGTAAACCAGTGCAGTATCAGTAGGTGGACTGTGCAGTATTAGTGGGTGAACTCTGCAGTATCAGTAGTTGGACTGTGCAGTATCAGTAGGTGGACTGTGCAGTATCAGTGGGTGAACTCTGCAGTATCAGTAGTTGGACTGTGCAGTATCAGTGGGTGAACTGTGTAGTATCAGTAGATGGAATGTGCAGTATTAGTGGGTGAACTCTGCAGTATCAATAGTTGGACTGTGCAGTAGCAGTAGGTGGACAGCTGTGCAGTATTAGTGGGTGAACTCTGCAGTATCAGTAGGTGGACTGTGCAGTATCAGTAGGTGGACTGTGCAGTATCAGTGGGTGAACTCTGCAGTATCAGTAGTTGGACTGTGCAGTATCCGTGGGTGAACTGTGTAGTATCAGTAGGTGGACTGTGCAGTATCAGTAGGTGGAATGTGCAGTATTAGTGGGTGAACTCTGCAGTATCAGTAGTTGGACTGTGCAGTATCAGTGGGTGAACTGTGTAGTATCAGTAGGTGGACTGTGCAGTATCGATTGGTAGACTGTGCAGTATCAGCAGGTGGACTGTGTAGTATCAGTTGGTAGACTGCAGTATCAGCAGGTGGACTGTGCAGTATCAGTAGGTGGACTGTGCAGTATTAGTGGGTGAAATGTGAAGTATCAGTAGTTGGACTGTGCGGTATTAGTGGGTGAAATGTGAAGTATCAGTTGGTAGACTGTGCAGTATCAGTTGGTAGACTGTGCAGTAGCAGGTTGACTGTGCAGTATCAGCAGGTTGACTGTGCAGTATCAGCAGGTGGACTGTGCAGTATCAGTAGTTGGACTGTGCAGTATCAGTAGGTGATCTATACAACATCAGTGGGTGATTTGTACAGTATCATTGGGTGACTTGTACCTGTGGGGGACTCCCATACAAAAAGGATGGGGGTGCTGGTCAGAAATTTTGAAAAAAAACCCTAGGAGCTACCAAGATCCTGGTTGGTGGGTGTGGCTTGAAATTTTTCACCCTTACGAGGTACCAATTCTAAAACAAAACCCAATTTCCCGTCATATCTTTTGGGCTCTATACCCCAAGAGGTTCCACAAAATCTCCCACTGTGGTGCTTTTGAGGCTGAACACCTTGAGATGAACCAAAACAGCTTTTTAATCCCTAAAAGGTTTGATGAGTACCCCCATCTTTTTTATATGGGAGTCCCCCTCCCCTGGGGATTTGTATAGTATTAAAAGATGACAAGAGTTGGTTTAAGACATTCAACTTAGTTTATCGTTGGTGCAGCTCTGTTAACCTAGTAGAGATGATTGGAGATCTTTTTGACTTCTTTCCCTCCCAAACAAGCAGCACCCAAACAAGTTCAAACTTCATGAGGGTGCCTGACACTGATGGTCAACGACTTCAAAATTTTGTCAACTTTTGCTCTTGTTTTATCTGTCTTTACTATTTTTTTAGAAAGTCCATGAGAGGGAATAAAGACTTTGATCTTCTGCCCCACCCATCCCTTAACAAAATCAAGGTTTTGGACTGAAGAGACAGTGTCTTGGCTGATCCATCGTTTTGTATAACTTGTAATAGAACAATGAAACATACCAAAATTGGTGAAGGCAAAGAGATATTTAGCTAAAAGAAAAAAAGTAAAGAATAAAAGATTCAAAATTTCCCCAGAGTGGCTATTTTGATTTCTTCACATTCCATCACAAAATCAATTTATTATTATTCAACTAATTCTCGCTATAGTTTAAAACGCACTCCCTGATGCAAACCAGAAAACCTCTTGACTACACTTGTTTTCTGAAAATCAAGTTTTTAATTATTACAGTATTCACAATGAAACATGTATAATCTTCAATGTGCAAATATGTGGTCATATCCATCAACTTTGGGAGTGACAAGGACTGACAATAAAACTATTCCCAGTTACAAAAATTCAACTGTTGTCGTTAATAATAAACAACTACATTTTTAATTATAATAGCACTGACTTTAGGTCTCTTTAAATTACATGTACACTCCAAGGGGAGCTTCAAAATAAAAGTGATAGAATATTTGTTCGTAGCATTCGGAAACTGAAAAAAAATAGAACTAAATTAAAGGTACCAGACTTTTACTTTATGTCCATGTCTAATGTACAGGTGTAAAGGTGCTTCTTGTGTCTGATTTAGCTTCGTAAATCAACTTTATAGACAGTAGCATAGTTAGTACTAAACACCAAACAAGGCTATAGCCAGTATGAGGGCAAACCGAGGCACTTGCGTCAGTCATTTTTTCATTCTTATTTTTGTGGAAGGAGAAGGTTAAACAATGCTAAAGAGAATTTAACCACGGGCATCATAATTTTTTTCTGGCTATGGTCCTGCTAAGGTAGTTGAAAAAATTCAGTCATGACAAAACATGCGAGAGTTTCAATTTGAAAACTCCATACATGTGTAAGTGGCAACCAAGACACCTTGGTCAATGCAAGTGCAAGCACCCCAATGACTGCCATCCCTGTGGGGTTATAGCATATAAATATTGTAATGACTATTATATTTCAGTCTATTAACATCAAACTCAGACAGGTAACATTTTTGGCTCAGTGGTGTATGGTCAGTACAAACAAATTTCATTTCAGCAATAGAAGGATGCAGTCAATGTTCTCCTTAATGCATTAAAACTTCAACTTTGAATTGATATCTTTGTTCTGTTTAAAACTTCAACTTTGTTTTGATTAATAAGAATGAACTGATGTCGGCAGGGAATGAAGTCTGTGTTCTTTAAAATAGTTTGGTGCAGCCTCACGAAGCCAAGAGGGATCGACGACACACACATCGCGCATGTAGCACTTCGAAGTTTGAATAAGTTCATTGTAAACAAGATACTGTGGCTTACAACTGAACAAGGCTGATGTAGGATGAATGGCGACTGGCTGCCGATGTGTCACAGTCTGGTATGTTCCATCAAGCTGAAGCTCAGCAGCATTCATGAAAAGTCCCATGGCAAGACAACGACGGATATTTACAGTGTCCTTGCCACAAGAATTCAAAGGAAATTCCAGTCTTGTGCATATATCTCTTAGTTGCTTCCTTATATCCATGACTCTTTTAACAGTCTGTGAGTTAATGAAGTGCTGATGGCACCATTCCTTGTTGCCATTGACGGCTTTGTAGGCTCGGTAAATATTCAGAAGAGTCATCTGATCACCTTCTGATGAAATGAACTTCTTGCGCACTGCTATGGCATGATCACGTTTACTCTGTGGGGTGTATGTGAGTGAGTCCACAGACAAAAGGGCCACAATGGTAATTATCTCCTCACTGCAGTTAAATTCTCGAGATGCCAAGATCACTTTGGCCAGTCTGGGCTCCAATGGAAAATCAGCCATTTGACGGCCTAGGGGCATCAGCTAAAATGAAAATAAATCAATTAGGAGAGACTGTTGGGCCCAGATTTGGGCTGTAGATCTTTAGAGTTCAATAAATTAAATACTCTTATCAAGAGCAGTTTTCAATTGAGTGTAGCCACACTAGAACCAAAGTAAACATGTTGGCCAATAATAAGGGACACAGACGATCAAGTAAACTAATCAAAATTCAAAGTAACTCTATGTACCTGATGTGAAGTGTGGGCAAACGTGTGTGAGTGAGTCACAATTGGTTTTGGTGTTACTTCTGATTTGATCATGTACATGTAAGTTAAGCGTATGCCGAGTATTTTGAGCCAATCAAATAGCATATATATTCTAATGCAAAACCAAAGGAAGTGCAATTTATATTCAACAGTCAAGTTTAAACTGTTCTAAGTGCACAATGTAAGGTGCTTTGTATTGGAACTAATTCATACCTCGTAACCACCGTTCCCTCTTCGTACTGCACCAAGCACCACCAACTGTTCTAGTGCATTTTCTAGAGCATCTTGTGGTGGGCGATCAAGGAAGTCAAAATGAAGCACATCAGAAATGCCAAGAGCCATGAGCTGCAGAACAACACTAGCTAAGTTGCACCGCTGGATTTCTGGAGTAGTCATCTCCTTTAGTTCATCAAATTGTTCCTCCGTGTAAAGACGATAACACACTCCACTAGTTTCACGTCCTGCTCGTCCTAAGCGCTGCCTTGCCTGTGCCTTTGAAACTGGTTGTACTTTCAGTATGTCAAGACCAGTTTTAGGATGAAAAGCTGGCGAAAAGACAATTTATTTATCAATCAACCAGGGAAACCTGAAACAAGTAGTCTAACCTTCAGGCCCTAGTTGTTCAAAGGATGGATAATGCTATCCACTGGATAAATTGCTATCAAGTGGATAAACATTAACAAAACAAACAGGGCTATCCACTGGATAGTGATTTATCTGGTGGATAGCATTATCCACCTTTTGAACAACCCGAGCCAGTTTGGACCGTAACCTATCAACTCAGTGCCATTAAATCTCTAGTTTGAAAAGCATGAAATGACTGGTATTTCTCCTCCTCCTCCTTTGATAGGATTATACTAGTCAATCCAATGGTTAAGGTCAGAATTATTTTAATTTGCGAGTACAAATTAAATTACTCAACTGGGTGGAGAAAGGTACATGTACTATGAGAGTAACGTCTGCACAAGAACACAACGCAATGACCCTGGTCAGGGCTTGGACAGAGACAACTTGACCTAGAGTCTAGCACACTAACTATTAAGTCACTACTGACAATTCTTTCAGTACTACTTAAGTACATGAAACAAACAGGCAGCCTACACACATCTAGGCAGCCTACCTGTGTGTTCTATGAAAAATTAAAAGAAAATATATCATTCTATGTTATATTAAAGATGATTTCCAGTCCGTACTGTGCAGTCTCAGCACCCTACTGTTAAGCAAAAAAAAAAAAAAAAAACCCTCACTCTTTATAATTTTAATTAATTTTTTTTTTTATAAAACAAATTGTTTTTTTTTTGGTCATAAAAAAAAA
>Ga0126339_10003462_pt1 | contig 11501 bp, 13 predicted proteins | sample OrbTmetagenome_2_FD_92532 | JGI IMG/M metagenome (GOLD analysis project Ga0126339, IMG submission 92532) | Coral microbial communities from Petempiche,Puerto Morelos, Mexico - Orbicella T R C metagenome | ecosystem: Host-associated > Invertebrates > Cnidaria > Coral | place: Petempiche,Puerto...
CTTTCAGATCTTTAACATTTTAATATCATTGTGGATGTTAGACAACTTTTCCAAAATCTGTATGTCTAGTATGTCATCTTCAGCAGTTGAGCTTGACCCCCAAGCACATTTCTTCTCTTTGGCGCTCATTTTTCAATACCAGTGCTGTGTAGGTCTCGACAATATTACCAATATGCCATAGTTTGGGGAAGATGATTACACGAACCTACTGACCGCCATGACAGTCAGCCCCAGACCCCCTATGATATTCAACATGCATGTTGTTATGGTATTCAACATACATTCCATGATTAGTGGAGAAAGAAAAGTAAAAAATAGTAAACTAGTTGGTAACCAAGCATGAAAAGTTGGTTGTTTGTGAATCAAATCTAGTCCCATTGGCCACCCTAGCAGTCGCATTGTTCAGTTGAGCTCTGCTATAAAATCATCAGATCAATCCTTTTACTTTCAATTGCGTTTTTAAGTTATTAGTTGCATGTATATAACACAAAGAAGAACATGGTTGTGAAAAACAACACGTATAAATGAATTGAACAGGTATTTTGTTATGGTATTTAACATGCATTCTGTGATTAGGAGAAAGAAAAGTAAAAAATAGTACACTGATTGGTGACCAAGCGTGAAAAGTTGTTGTTTGTGAATCAAATCTAGTCCCATTGGCCACCCCAGCAGTCACATTGTTCAGTTGAGCTCTGCCATGAAATCATCAGACCAGTTCAAAGGCAAAATTTGGATTCTGACAAGACCAGCTTAGGTCCTACTCTCAATTTCATTTCATTTGTGCAAGGTGGAAATAAAAAAATTACAGAGATCAAAGCATCCACAACTTATTGGTGCTTTTCTTGGTGCTTCTGCACCAGACCTCTCCATGTCAGATCACTTCACTCACCATGTGACTTGCATGTACCTCAAAGGTGCACCTACTTGCAAGCTTTCCCTGAACGAGTTTGAAGCAAGTTTTCAAGTCAAATTAATAAATTATTATGATAATTCACCAACAAGGATAGGATCTGACGTTAAATTTTTTATTAAGTATTAAGTTTTTGTATAATTGTTATATATTTATTCATTTACCATTTATTATTTTTTTTGAAATCTCTTATTAATACGTTAAGTGTTAAAGCTAAAGTAGGTGTAGTAATATCTGTGTATGACCTTTCAATGCTTATTACAGTAAGGTAAACCTATATAAATTCAAAACAGTGGATGTGAGCAAAACAGACCTCTACTTGCTCTCTTTTGGATCTAAATCCATCAACGTCATTACTCTGTTTACGAAAGAGATTCAACACGTTTTGTTCCAAGTGGCCCTGTTAGAGTGGTCGCATTGTAATACAAGACTTACCTACTTGTAGTAGACTTGTACCTTTAATCTTTAATAAGTATACTCCTTAAACAGTGGAACTATACTAGGAGTTTAAAATAACATAATAAAAGCACGTAATAAATAATTACAATATGTATATATACAATAAGTTACTGAACTTTATTCGATGGCTAAATCATTAGCAGTTATTAGCTCACCTTGAACCAAATGCCCGGCCACTTGGTAAGGAAAGGGCTTGACCGTCGTATCACTAGCCGACTCTGACCTTTCTGCCGCCATATTTCAGAAACTATGCTAACATGAAGCACTAACCCAACTGTTGGCCCCAGTCTCCCGCTGTTCCAAACGATTCAAAGCAAAAACATCGTAACTGGGGGTGCTTACCATTTACAAAAACCATCCGGCTGAAAATTTCAGGCATAAACATTAAACAATTTGAATGCCACGTTGAGAGAGAAGGAATCGCTATAAAGTATATCCACATCAGCTAGAGAGACTTAAAAGAGCAGAAAAATAGCATCATCTCAAATCACAGCCCATATTTTCTGAAGCTTCCCAAACGGAATGGCGCGAACCATTTGATTTTCCAACTGGAATTTCCGGTTTTCCCATGTAAATGGTAAGTACCCCAGTAGTCTCCTTCGCAGCCGTTATTAGGGTCGTCACGCAACGCTTCTCCCCCACTAAGTGGGGAGAAGCGTTGCGTGACGACCCTAAGACTACGTAACTGGGTGAAAGACACCCGCTCTCTTTCATTTGTGTTGAACCTATTGGTTTTGTTTAGCTGGGAGCTCATTGATGTTGGTTACTGGTGTTCAAACTGGTTTTCCCAATCTTCTTTTGTTTCCTACCGGTCCACAAAAACTGGCGAAAGTTGGCTGGCGGCTTTTTGGGTCGACATATCCGTCTGAAAAGGCATGACATGTTTATAAATCTTTAGTTAGAAGGCGAAAACGCGCACTCGTTTTTCGAGAGAATCCATCCTCTTTAAATGAATTAATAGGGAATGTAGAATCGACGGTTTTCCATGAAATCTGGCCAGAACATTCGCTGATAGATAAGAAGCAAATGTGTGTCGGCGAATTCTTTTAAACATTTTTCTCGTGGCGGGCTCTGACGCAACACTTTACGCGAATTTTTGCCTCTTGTCCACGTGACCAAAGTCACCTGGACACGAGTAATAGTGGGTGCTTACCATTTAGCAAAAAAATTCGGAAATTTCGGTTGAAAGTCAAATGGAACCGCAATTTTCCGGAAAATCCGTTCGGAAATTGTACACTACCTTCAAAGGTAGTCCTCTTTTTCCGTTCGGAACGGAACGGCGGAAATTTTCTTACCATTTGGTAAATTTTCCAGTTTCCAGTCTCTCATCAGACGAACACAATTACGAGAAATCGAATTGCAAATGGTAAGCGCCCTCTCGTTCGGTTGGTTTGCTGATTTTGGAAAAACCCTTACCATTATACAACGGTCATCCCAACCGGTTTATTCTGACAAATGGTAAGGACCCAGTGTAGCCTGCGTAGCAAGCGTTTCCGTGCGAAGAGCTTTTCCGCATTCTGGCAGCGCGTAAATTGAGTGAGAGCTACAGCTGTACCGTTGCAGTTATGTCCTATGTGGCAGACGTGTCCTCTGACGTAATGTGATATACGGAGCCAATCATATCATGCGTTCTATCTAATAACACGCAGAGCAACCCCTGCTCCAACGAGTTTTTGCTCTCGTTCCAATTTACGCGCGGCCAGAATGCAGGAAAGCTCTTTGTTCGTGAACGCTTGCTACGCAGGCTAGTAATAGTGTGGATCGGGAAATTCCTGTGTAACCATTCTTTGCGTTCCTAATGTGCAATTCCTGTGAAGGGTGTGCTTTTGATTATTTTATCCAGGATGGTCCCGGCGATTCTTTGTCAGATAATTTTGCATGAATGAATATGAATTCATTAAACTTAAGAGACCCTGTGCAAGGTAAGTTCTCCAGAAAAGAAAATTCAACTCTGATCATCACAATGAACCGATTAAAAACTTGCATGCAGTGTGCACTACATAATCTTCCGTAAGGGTCAGATCTCTCTAGCTAGTGTCAAATCGAATTGTTCGTTGTCAGTTTTTGTTGCATGAATGGCACATAAATTAAATTTTAATAAGGGTCAGATCGGGCCAGAAAAGTCATATCAAATTACTTGGTCTTCATAAAGATAAAGATAATCGAGAGGAAAGTATATACCTTTCTGTTTATTTCATCTAGGATGGTAATATTCGTTTAAGAGTCAAACCGAAAAAAGACTCAAAAGTTGTATAAGTCGCTTATTTGGGCCCAAGTGACCTCGTGACCGTTCTCGACCAATCAGAAGGCCGGATTTTATCTAAGATGGCCAACCTGGAAAAATTTACACAGTCCCCAGCCCTATCTCATGGTCAGACTATAAAATTGACGCCGTCAATGTTTTTTTAGTGCGGTAAAAACTATTTTTTACAAAGTGGGACGGGTGCCGGGTCCTGGTGACCGCAGCGCATGATACTTCGGGGTTTTAATGGGTGTGTTTTACTTGTGGGGAATACGAGGGAGAAAAGTGAGCATTGTACATCATTGCGTGTGCGGTGACGACTGTTTGGTTGGGGAAACTACATCAAGTCAAGTAAGAGTTCGGCCATCTCTTCGTCGTCTTCCGAGTCGGGTTCTGCGTACCCGTGCGGATAGAACTGGAAGGTGGTGGGTTCCACGACCCTCTTGTCAAAGACAAGGCCGTACTGTTTGGAACGTGGTCCGACTTGGAGGCATTTGGTGGCCGGGTCGCGGGTGAAGAAGTAAGGATTGACCACATCGATGTTTCGTCTGTCATTCCCCAGAGGGTCGAGAATCTCTTCTAAGAGAATCTCTTCTTGCAACATCCTTAGTGGTGTACCCGTAATTCTTGGGACCGCCCGACACGAATTCCGTGATGTGATCAGTGTCGTCAAGCTCGTAGGTCACGGAATCTGTATCGAAATAGAGGGCTTGTTCTTTCAGCTTCTCCAAGGACTCGTACAGCTTGAGCCGGGCCCAACAAGTGGTGAAGGTTGCAACAAAGATGTTGGTCTTCCCGTTGTCGAGCTGGTCCTGTGCAGTGTTGGAAGATATGATCTTTAGTTTTTCATCGGCGCTGATGCGTATGGCATGGATGCGCCAAAATTTGTTGGAGACCGCCTAGAAGAGAGCCATCGGTGCATCGATGGCCACGGTGGCCAGCTAGTTGAGGTTTTCGCCACACATGCCCCAGAATGAGTTCAACATGGGTTTGCCGGTGGCTTTACGTCTGGGGCTTTCAACGATAAGAGAGGGGTCGAGCGAGATCACCTAACGTTCTCTATAGTCTCGGACGTATCTTTGTTTATCCTCCTGGGTGCGCGCCCAGCTGCGGTATCCGGCCGACTCCTATTTTATTTTCACCCCTTGTTGACGTAGTCTGCGAAAAGTCCACGACGCTATTGGGGTTCTGGGAAGTGCAATACTTCCTGGATGTGCAGGATACGATAGCCCATTTGGACGGCTTTGACTAATTCGGGGGTACGTTCCTCGGGGGCGTGTGGACATCCGCATGACCTTTTCAAGAGAGATTTGGCCATTTCTCTATCCGCGCAACTACGACAGAGAGGAAGCAGCAACTTTCCGTTGTGACGGTAGGGTAATATGGGGTGGTAGAGACGAAAAGGAGGTACGACATCCACTTTGGCCACTCCGAAGTAATGTGTGATGTCTTCGTCTTCGGGATGTGTTATGATCTCCGGATGCCCCATGGGGTAGGTACCATTTTTGTTTGCCCACGGGTACAAGGAGTTGACGTCGACATACTTGATTTGTTCCCCGTTGGATTCGTTCACCTAGTAGTACAGAGTGGCAACATTGGTGCGCCCTCCAGCTCTAGCTCGTCAAGAAACGCCTTGAGAGGTGGGTCAGTGTTTACTTCACGATTTCACTCGCACTCCCACTTAACGATGATACTGTACCCCTGGGCGAACAGGAGATCTTCCTTGGCTCAGGTGGCCTCGTACATCTCTCGAAACGTACGGTCTGGATGGAATTTGGAGTGGAGCTGGCGGTCGGGGTAACAGCGTGTACACCCATGCCACAGACAGCCGTGGAATTCGTAGATGGTACAAATCAGTTAGTCATAACCGTCGACGTGGATCGACTGGATAGGTGTAAACACCCTCACTTCCCCGCCATTACCCGCATGACTTATGCGGCCAGCCGTAGGCTCGCTGCTCGAGGAAGCAGGGGTGTTGACGCGTAAACGATGTTCTTGCTAGGTCAACCACTTGAATGCTTTGACGGACTGATTGGTACGGGCTCTTTCCTAGCCGCGTGGCGGTTCACTTATGTCCAGGATTGAACGAAGGTATTGTTTAATTAGTACTTCACATTTGGCAGGGTTATTTGAATTGTGTGTGTTTTGGTGACTTTTTACCAGTGAGGACACTTTGTGCGATGCTTATCATAAGGAATTTGAATCTCGTTAGCGTTCAATCCTGTACATATCTGCGGCCATTCCACGACGATGGTGTTACGTGGCAAGAGCATTTTCCGCAAGTAACGTTTACAGGCCGAGGTGAAGGTCGCGCACTTTTCCATGGGGTTGAAGGCGGCATGTCTTTTGAACTCTGCCTGGAACGTCTCACAGCCAGCCTTCAACTACTTGACGTCAGATATGCAATAGGCCTTCATCTCGCGTTGTAGGTTGAAGACGTACTCTTTGGCGACCTGTTCGGCGTACCATCATTGAAACTCGGCTTTCTTCTTAGCACTCATATCGTCAGGGTCGTACGTTTCAGCAGGTGGCATGGGTCCCTCGTACTCCTGACTCCCCAACGTATTGAAGAGAAGTGGAAAGAACCCGTACCTCGGTCACGCCGAAGGTGGCAGGAAAGTTGGACAGAGAAAAGGGAAGAAAACAGGATCTTGGTACCCAGATAGATCTGGTTGGTGACTTCACGGTGGCTTCGGTAAAGGCACTGTAAGAAGAACATGCTGTCGTAACCCTTAAAATTGAAGAGACGTGCAGGACGTTTCGGTCATTCCCATTTTCGTCAAAGGCTAGTTCATCGAGATGGTCAAACAGGTCATCGGTACAGTTCTCCCCGTAAAACGATTGCGTGTCATAGCTATCGGCATCCTCAAGGCAGGGCAAGATGGGTGTCTGCACGCCGTTTTCGTCGGGGAGGGCTTCGTAATCGGCGTACACGAAAAAAGGTCGTTGCCGTTCCACTCATTCACCGTCCTCATCGACGCGGACCACAGGTCTTGTGCTTGCTGATCTGGTCGTCACCTCTTTTAGCTTGGGTTTGTCGTTGTCAGGTCTGACGAGTCGGATGTAACAGCGATGGGACGCGATCTCGACCGTCTTCTCACAATTGTAACATTTCCCAAACCCACACTTGTGATTGTATCTGGGACTACGCCAATCCCCACCAGGTGTAATTTTGCGATTGTCCCTTCCGTACACTTTATGACATTGCAAACACTTTTTCTTTTTGTCGCAGATGGAACGTTTTTGCGAGCACATCAGTTGGTGCACGTAACAATCTTAGCCGTGGAAGTAACGATTACACAATCTGCACAGCGACTGAGTTTGGGGAAACTTTCCCGGCCCCAATGATCGTTTAGCTTCCTTGAAGTCCGGGCAATTGGCACGTTCGTAAGCATGGCACCATTTACCCTTGCGTGGATGATGTCGCATGTCGTCGTGGTCGTACGCATGGTTGCAATCGTGACAAAAAGACGATCTTGACTGGACACCGCCTGTGCTGATGGTCATCCACTTTGATCGATAAAATGCGTTTATGCGAGGCGGTTTGACCGGTGTAGATGATGCAGTGGGGCGCGTCGACGGACAAGACTTTTATTTGGTAATCCGGTAAGGAGGCTTGGAATTTTTTAAGTTCTGGAATGCCGCACTGACCTTCGGGCACCCCAACCGGCCGACGCAGTTATTGGGCCAATCACCTCTGGACGGGGCTACCCTGTTTTAAGTTACGGTAGTGTTGGTGACAGTTACCGTGATCAAGGTCATAATGGTCCGAATACAATACAATTCATCCTTGCTTTGATGGTGAACACGGTTTTTTCACGGCCCAACAGATTTTCCACCGTCTCTCTCCCTGGTCTCTGTTTTTTATCGTTATCACTACCAGGACCGGGGGTGTGAATGAAAGAGGTCTCCATGGTGAAACTGTCGTCTGGCGTGAAATCCTAATTGGAGGTCAACTTCTGAGCCAATAATTGCAAGTGTGTCTCCATTCTCTCGCTCCCCTCACGAAACTCCGACACCGTGAAGGTGGCAGATTGGAACGCGTCCTGGAAGGTGTCGGACTGCATTACAAAGTGTACAGAAGAATGTGACGTGAGAGACGAGTGGGCGTCGATGCGACTTTCAATGGCTCGCTAACTCAAGGTCTTCACCGGTCTCAGGTTCACGGCGCTGATGGAGGCTGGCACGGTACGTCTGTTTATTCAAGGTGTGACGCCATTAGTTACGCGGTCCCACCCATTGAAGATTAAACTCCAACAGGGGCAAATGGGTCGTGACATCACCTCCATGCTGTTCCAAGATGGCGTCGATTTCGGGATCGAAGAGCCACGAGTCATCCTCGTCGTCGTGTGAGAAGGTTTCAGCGCAGGACCGTTTGAGTGGAGTTCCTAAAGGAACTGGCCTACGCCATGGTGGTAACAGAGAACGGCTCCTGCGGGAAGGTATTTGTGCAGGAAAAGAACGAGGTAGAGGCAAAGAACGGTCCCACTTGGAAGTCTAGAGGACACCTGGAAACGGAACATGCCTGTTTGAGATTTAAAATAAAAATGAAGAAATGCACTACGAAATGTTTATATGTATTAGAAGGGACCAATCAAAATTCGACACGTTGCTATGACCTGATCACCAAAATGACCAATCACGACACTTTGTCACCAAATAAGGCAAAAATAGGTGATCCGTACTTTGAAATCTCAACGTCAAAGACTTGAAATCTCAACGTCGAATTCAGAACGCCTTAATGGTTTTCAAGTCTTTAAACGGTCTTGTTCCGGAATATCTCACGTTTAAATTTATAAAGCGAAATGAATCAAGATATTCTCTGAGGGACTCGGTAAACAAACTTGTTGTCCCCTTTCAAAGAACTAACTACATGAAAAATAGTTTTAGTTACAGCGGCGCTACACTTTGGAACAGCTTACCCTGTAACATTACAGAGTCTGGTTTATTAAACAAATGTAAATGTCTTCCCTACCATAATTTTTAAACACGGCATTTATGGAAACCAGGATTTTTCTCACGTGGCATATTAATGTAAGTTAATATAATGTTAGGATTTGGAGTTTTAGTCATTATTATGTAATTTTTTCTACCTGATGTTTTTACCGCGTATAAATAATGATTAAAGATTAAAGATTAAATAAAGACTTCGTGATTCAACACCTTTCTGACACGTGATCCGGAATTCTGACCAGTCACGACACATCATTGCCATATAAGGTGTCAAAGTAAAAAATAAATTGCATGAATAATCCTGAAGTTGATTGAATGGGGAAGTAGCTCAAATGGTAGAGCGTCCGCCTTGCGAGCGGAAGGTTCTGGGATAGAGATCCGTGTTTTCCACGAAAAAAAATTTTAAAAAAAGTCGCCTCGACCAGGAATCGAACCCGAGTCTCTCTGGCCCCAAATCAGTGTCTTCACCACTAGACCACTGAAGCAACCTTCGTTCACTCACACACAAAAAAGGACTTAAATTGTCACAGATTGGTTATCGCTCGATACGCTAACTACTCATATTTTCTCACAAAAGAAAAACTCCCTACACCTCTCTTTTTATATAAGAGGAAAACCTTTTATTCCGTTGCGAAACTCGCAGTGACTCTTTGCATGACAACGAGAGAAAATTGATAGAGTTGAACTTGATTTTATCGAGCTTTATTTTACATAAGTTTCCATCCATAACCAAAACGCGTGACATTCTGTCATTGGACAATGATGAATCGACTCATCTAAATGAAAACCACAACTCGGTAAAGGTTCTACAATTGTATGTCTTAACATATTGTAGTTCGGACAGCTAAACATTTCTAAGTTCATGCCAGGAATATTCATGCTGTTTCCACATGTCCACCTTTGTAAGCAACGACGGTTTTATCGAGTGTTTTACATGACTCATCCAAATCTCTCATCACTTCTTCCACTCGATAATACTCGTAGACTATTTCTTGATGCCTGGGTTGATACATCAGTCGTGTACATTGTAGTTGACGCAGGACACCGTTTTTCTGTCTCGGTACGATAAATCTTTCCGAGAGAATTTCATGTAGAAGGCATAGCGATCACATGCTTCTCGCCACGGGTAATAACCCAACTCGCGTACTCTGAACGTTTTGTCCACAAAAAATCCTTTCAAGTGGAAAATCATACACACATCATCCTTCATGCTTTGGGTTGCTGCAGATCAGACATCGTGGTTGAATCTGCTCCTTCTCCCTTACACTACAGCACTTTGGTCTTGGCTAATATGCAAAGTAAACAAAGCCTCTCTCGCAGCTCTTTGGCTTCGTCGGGGCTGTAAATATGTCCATGCAATTCCATGGGAAACCCAATGCTGCTGCCCTTCAGCATCCAAAATTTTTGTCTGTTGACACTCGTTCCACAATGCTTCGTCGAAGGGAATCGAATCAGAAGGAGGTGGCTGTGGTCGTTCAGGGACCATGTCGACCCCCTGCATGGGATATCCGTCTGCATTACGGGTGGGATGTCCTTCTAAGACCTCTTTTTCTTTTCTGGTAGCTGTTAAGTCAGCCCATTGGAAAAAATTGCACATTCTTGCACAAAACCTAAAATAGAATCGGTTGGGTTTTTCTCGGACCGAGACATGTTCAACACCACAGGTCGGTGACAATAACATTACCAGAGAGTCAGGTCGTTCTTTGGTAGTAAGTAATCTTGTAACTGTGTGGAGATTTGTTCCAAGTTACTCTATCCCATCAGCGTCCGTGAACACAAAGCAATCCTTGTCCGGGCACCTGTAGTATTCCCATTTACCTTACTTGGTGGTGGTCTGTATCTTCTGTAAAGCCTCTGAACCATGTACGGGGCAAAAGTGTAGGATCCTGGTGTCACCTCGGGTCGGGGGGACAGGGCGAGGTGGTGGTGATGGATTCCTCAAAGGTTCCAAGTCAGGGGTACCAAGGGGAGGTTCCTGTTTCCACTGTTGTGTCAGGCCCTCTAAAAATTGTCAAGATCAAACTTTTTCCCTCCTCCATCACTTGCACTTCTACTTGTTCCCCATTCTTGACAGGGGGCGGGACTTCGGTCAAGTTTTGTTTCCTCTTCTTGTTTGGTATTTGTAATTAACCGCGCGGCCATGGGCCGAGCGCGGTTCATGTTCTACCCGTGGTTTATCTTTTTTTTTTTCTGTCGGTGACCAGACCAAGGCTCCCTCTCGACCAAATTCTGAGTCATGCAACGTGTGATGTTTTTTCGCCAGAAGCTGTTAAAAAATTAATACACGGACAATTTTACGGATATTATTTTCTTTGTTGTGGGTAAAATATATTTTCTTTTGGTTTTATCCAAGCGTTGGATTCTAAGGGAGTAATAAATACGCTAAAAAAAGGTATTACGTCAGCCATGGAATGCGTTGACGTTGCAGCTTTCACTTTCGCTACTTGACAAATAAGATCGTGTTTACTTTGCAAGTTTATTTCGCCAGAAGCGACTGCCATTCATTTAATTGCTATTTTTGTGGTTTTAGGCAAATGAAGCAAATTCTTTGGCTGTTTCATCGCAGCGAGTTCATAGATTGGAAGGAAAATTAAATATTTCCACGCCAAGCAAAGAACATGTTAGAACATGCAAGGATTACGTCATTGGTAGGGAAATAACCACCGTACTAAAGATAGCCGTGGATAACGCAATTCTTGAATTATGTGACTCGTGTGACTTTTTTGTTAGCCCTTTACTCAAGGAAAAAAACAATTAAATTTAATCGTGACTTTTAAGAAAGAAAGCTGTTGTTAATAGTGTTTGTATCTTCACGCCCATACATATCCCGATGAAAATTCCAGATTAAGACGATTACGTCATCGGAGATTTCACAACGGCTACGACTGGTGGTGCAATGATACAGTTTGTGTTGATCAAGTGATGTGTCTACAGTAA
>Ga0126339_10003463_pt1 | contig 11501 bp, 7 predicted proteins | sample OrbTmetagenome_2_FD_92532 | JGI IMG/M metagenome (GOLD analysis project Ga0126339, IMG submission 92532) | Coral microbial communities from Petempiche,Puerto Morelos, Mexico - Orbicella T R C metagenome | ecosystem: Host-associated > Invertebrates > Cnidaria > Coral | place: Petempiche,Puerto...
ATTGCAGAAAAACACTCCCCCCATCTGCGTGCGGGGGGGAGGGGGGGGGGGGTGGGTAGTTCGGGGGGGGGGGGGGGGGGGGGGGGGGGGGGGGGGGGGGGGGGAGCGGCGGTTAGAGTGAAAATACTTGTAGTCTCTTCATGCTACAGAAACCGGATAAGCTGTTCAGGATGGTATGGACCGGCAATCGGTCCGACACCGACTTTACCTAAGCTATATAACTCATGGAACTAATTTTTGTTACCAGCTGTGGCTAGTCTTTGCGAGGGATCGTGCAAGTTCGTTGAACATATCGGCAAAGGTCTGTGTAACCTACTGGATGTTGCTGTTGGCTTTCTAAAGTTAACCGAGATGGCCACCAACTGGGTCAGCCAGGCTATTAACTTTGTCCTGACCCAGTTGTTTAGAGTTTACAGGTAAGGAAGGGATTGCACTTGTTCAATACTGCTGAGCATTAAGCGCTTTTTGTATGACCTTAATATGATAACGCGTAAACACAAACAGGACAACAAACAACTGAACCGGCCGGTCGGTTGGTTCAGCGAACAAGTAAGGCAAAGCATTTGGATTGGAGGATTGATACCAGTCACACTTTTCAGAGTCTATATGTTGTGGATATTTCAGTAACGGGAAGACGTGTGGAGCTTGTTTTGATCCTTTCAATCACTGGAGAATGAAAAAACAAACAAACAAACAAACAAACAAACAACAACAACAACAAAAAACAACGAACATGCGAGAGGAAATTCGTTTCTTAAAGATGATTTCCAGTCCATACTGGGCGGTCTCAGCACCCTAATGTTTATAAACGTTATAAATCTCACTCGACGGAATGCGAATCGATGTTATTCATTACGAACCGCATACCTCATCTTTGACGCCCTTCAAATTCTTTTTCCAACAGCTTCATTGATTTTTGCAACTGCGAAGTTGTTTCATCAAGTGATATGAGAAAGAACGAAGCATGACACTTCGACCGCCTCGCATCCATAACGGCGGTTGTTTTGAAACTTTGAATTTACTTCTTGTAAGTAGTTGCCGCGAAATGTTTACATCGATTTTGTGATGTCTTACATAAAACAAAACAAAAAACACAAACAAATCCTCGGGAGTGCGCAGTACAGACTAGAAATCATCTTTAAAGTCAGACGAGAGTCGTCCTGATATGAGGCCCAGCTCGTCTGTCGTACCTTTGTCGTTGAGAACTCAAATATTTATGCCGATATTAGCTCTCAGGCAATAGCATATCCTTATCTTGCGAAACTGCATGAAACAACTGAGCTCGGCTCTGTTCAAGTAAATTTCTAAATCAGTCGTTGCAGCTCTCTGGCGCAGACGTCTTGGTGATAGGGGCATGCGCAGCTCGATTGGTTTCAGGTGGAGCAAAATCCACATTTACTTCCTCCATCTGGAACAGCTCGTTTGCTAAACAAGTTCTTTTACGCCTTAGCCTTCAAGTACAGATAATAATTTATGACGACCTGGTAAGATCAAAATTCGCATTAACTCTTACCCAATGATAGGATACCTTATTTTAGTATCACCCAACTAGCGGACTAATGCAAATCCTGCATTTTAATTGGCTACGCTAGTAAAAGACTATTAGTAATAGTCCTCGAGTAGCGAAATTGGCGCAATCGAGCGTGACGCTTTCTTTCGTTTTATTCCCAAACAAATATTTCTTCAACTTGCATTTGCTAACTTTATTATTGCCTGTTCTGTCCGACTAGTTGGGTGATACTAAAACAATTAGACCCTTCGCCCTCAAGGGCTACGGGTCTAATTGTTAAATAGACGTCTCTATCCTTTGAGCAAATGTATCTATTCACATAGCCTATGTAGCTGGCGGGATTCGCCGCCAGAGCTCACTCGCTCGCGAATCCTGTCAGCTACGCAGCTGGCTACTATTCACAGTGAATCCTCAATTATTTATTTTTCATTTGAACACAGCATCAAGTTCGAGTTTGGTCTGGCAGCGTACGCGAACGGAGCACACAGCAACGTCATTTTCAACGCAGCCGTGGACCTCGTCATATTTGGGAAACGTCTTTACCTAGCTGTTAATTTCAACCTGAATGATCCGGTTGGCAGTCTGAAGACTGGGGCAGATACTGCAACTGAGTGGTACAAGGACAAAATGAATAACAAGGGTGCTACAGACACTGAGAAAAATTACTACGACAATCCAAATCCCTTTGCTGACTTTGAAATGTCAGGTACAAGATTAAACAAAATGTAACAGACAACCGTCGTACATAGCAGTAGACAATTATCGTGCGAAATTAAAGCTCTCGAAATATCACTTGATAGTTGGCCCGGACCCACGAGGCGGAAGGCTATATTAATCGATATTCCCCAAGATGAAGCAGGATAATTGTACAATTATTGATTTCAATGAAAAACATTTTACAACTGGGCAAACTTTGGTCATACAGACGGTTTCTTTTTACAAGATGCTGGATGAGTTTAAGAAATTACGCACAAATCTCTTGTATCTGTTCTGCTATAAGCGTACTTTAAAAATAAAAATATAAAAAATATATAACCTTTATTTACCTTCGGCAGTGTTTATAGCACGAAGGCTAGTGGGCCCGACCAAACAACTGAAACAAGTAATTCAAATTGAACACAACATTGTTAAGATAACAAGTTGGCTCTTTACAAGCGTGACCTAGGATTTGAACTCGGGGCTACAGTGAAACAACAAATCCAGGCAGTGGTACGGTCAGAGTGGGACTCGAACCCAGGACCGCTGAATTACGAGTCCGACGCGCTGACCACTCGGCCATGCTGCCTCCTTTCATGCGTTCAGTATCTCGATTTACGGTACATTCGATTCAATTGAGTTTGTTCCGCGCTTTTTCTGTTGTTTCAGTTGTGTGTTATTATTACTGGTTCAGCAATAACTGTTATCATTCTCGGCTTGTGTTGTAGAAATATTCTTGATAGAGAATCAGCAGTCCGCGACGGATACCAGGCGCGGACCCTGTTTGTACGTGGACTCTAAGGAAGACGGCGCTCTTATTAGAGTAACAGGTTGTAATGATACTGATGAGAAACAGAATTGGGCTTATACCCTGAAAGGACAAGTTATGGTAGGTTGGATAAAAATTGACTTGCATCTAAGTGAAAGCGTGCGCAAGAAGAAAATACTCTGCCAGCTCCTTTTTTCGTTGGAGTAAAGATTGGGTTGCCCCCGAGTCTATTAATATTTTGACGAGACTCTTCATTACCTTCATATTTACGAAAACAAGATTTACACTGCAAGGACTGTGCAAAACTAAGGAAACATAAAGAGAATCCAAGCGCAATATTAGAGAGTCCTCAAGGTTGGCGTCGGCCATTGGATATTTGCCTTATACCTTCAACAGAGTTTATATTTTTAGGCAGCTTGTTTTATCATTATACGCGTCTTACAAATTACTCGAGGTAAACTTCAATCTAGTTACAATTATCCAGAACAAAACACAAGACTAAGCTTTATTTTAACACAATTGCTACTAATCTCGCAACCTGATTGGCTAATTTGCCGTTGTCAATAAGAGTCCAGACAACGCTGCTCGCGTCAATTGTCACGCAATGCCTTTTTCAGCTCGCGCTCTGAAAAAAGACATTTTCTTTGACTTTGATATTGTGCTCTTTGTCGATAAGAGTTTAGACAACGCTAAACCACATTCGATTTATAAAATTTATAAACGGTTATAATTATCCTAGTGAGCTGATAGCAATTGCTAATAGCAATTTGCAACCCAAACTACACAAAAAATTGCTCAGTATAACACTGACCCCCGAAATGGACAAGTCACGCAGAACTTTTAGATCCACGTTTACCGTAAACGGCGACCGGTTAGGGGTCACGTGACCAGAGCTAGACTTAACGTTTGAGGTTTTCGACTCGCGTTTTCAATTTTCACGTAAGTCATTTACCTCAAGCTTCATTGCCTTGAATTTTATTTCATGCCATGTGCAAATGCTGAAATCGAATACAGTAACTCTTTTCTTACAAACTGGTTATAACTTTTAGGCCAATAAGCAATTTCCTAGCCTGTTTGTTAGACGTTTGCGATAAACGTGGATCTAAAGGTCTCTAATTTGGATTCAATACGGCAAACGCGGGTTCAATTTCTACTTTTCGTAGTGATTGCGGCAACGCTGCGAGTTCATTTTAACCAGTTGCCCGGGGATGTTACACCAATTAGTATCATCGAAAACGTCACTTTTCTCGCAATGACGAAAAAAATGAAGAGGGAGCAAGCTGCCCGAAACATTACTCAGGGTAACGTCAAGTGTACAAACAGTTGATTGCAGTCGTCTTTAGAAACCTTAAGAAAACGTCTTAAAAAAGTGACGGGAACCGCACATCTCAAGTTTTTGGTTCACTAGACTTTGTTTTGATTCTTAGAACTCGTGGTCCCAGTTGTGCATCGATACAAATGGAGCTTCCAAGGGTTCAAAGCTGATACAAACCAAATGTGACCCGAGGCAGGATGATCAGAATTTCCAGTGTGACTTGGCGGTCAGATCCATCAAGAGAAGGAGGGCTGACCAGTGTTGGACGGTCGGTGAGTTAAACGGCAAAATGTGTGTCGCTTCGAAGACATACATCTATGAAACACCAGTTGCCGTCTCGTGGTTTGTTTTGCCTTTTTTATTTGAAACGTTTAGTAGTTTTCAGAAAATTCTTGCTTCCCTGTGAGTTTGTTACTTGTGTTTGATCGCTTCGCGTCTGGTCGCCTCTGCTATGTTATAGTATTAACCGGGTCAAACGCGTTGATGAGTTTACTACACGAAATATCTCCATTCATGTAGGGAACTGACCTTACAGCAATTTGTATTTTGTCCTCAGGTACGACAAGCCTGAATGGTCCTGGTTCTTTGGTTCATCTCGGTTCCTTGAAGTGTATTCACCCACAGGGGGGAGGGAACAATGTAGCAGAAGGCACCAAGTTACTCATACATAGCGGATGTAGTGAGAGCAGGTAAAACAAGTAGTCTGTGATTATTGAGCAAGAATTCGAACAGGAGAACTGATCACCCGGTTAGATGGTACAATACGATCTTTGCATAACGAATACCGGAGCTGCAAAGAGCGTGAAAAGTTGTAGTGAGATTGCCTATTTTGAGTCATGAGTGGTGTCTAGATGTAAGTTTATCTGGCTGTTTAAAAGTTTCAAAAATTTATGAGGAAAACGTTTCTGGATGGTAAGCTTACGTTTAAAAGAGAATACACAATTTGCGCTAGTTTTACGAATGTTTTCGTGTTTTGCGTAAACTAAAGTACAGCTTAGCACAACTTTTACGGAAAACGTAAACAAGCGAAATTGTGTCCGACCACATTTGCACTAAGTTTACAAAAATGTAACTTTGCGTTTTTTCTAGTAAAGCGCAACTTTACCAAAACTCTACATTGCGCGTAAAGAAACTTAAATCAAGCTCATCCATTTTAAGCTACCTTTACACCAGTTTAAAATGACATCCGACAGCGAAGACCAACTTTTACAAGCAAGCTAAACTGGCGTAAAGTTTGTTCAACAGCTTTACGCAGAAATACGTTTCTTTTATTTTCCGTAAATTTCTTTTTTCATACTGTTGTGCATTTGTACTAATCGACTGTTGAAAGACACTTCTTGAGTAAGAACAAATCTGTACCTCCTATGTTTTCGTCTCCCATGCCAAAATGAAATAAATAGACCTCTCTGTTTAACAGATTAGAATTTGTCCTGGAAAATGGCAATCTGAAACACACTAAGAGTGGAAAATGTGTGCAGCCAATAGGAGCAGCGGCAGATGGTACAGGGCTTGGTTTATACTCGTCATGTGGTGGACATCAGTTCAGTTTCACTGCTGGAGGGTCACTACAACACGTGGGAAGTAAAAAGTGTGTCAATACGAAATCAGAAGTGAGTGTACCGTGTAGTTTTGAGATTTCTCGAGAAAAGGGATTTTTGGAACAACATCGTGCTTTTCTTTTGTAACACAAGAAACAAAGTGAACTCGTTATGGTAACGACTCACAGCTTTTGGTGAACAGTTCTTTAATTACGAAATAATATTTTGCGAGCAGTTATCACGAGCTTTAAATGCGAAACTGACAATCGACTTCATATATTACCTAAGCTATATGGGGCTGTCAAATAAATGATTCTAATTCAACACAAAATTATTTATAGAGCGACACCTCTGCCTTCGCGAGGTAGATTTTCTTGTTCAGATTGAGATTCAGCTTTGACCATAAGATTAGCAGTAATTGGCTTACCTTCTCTTTCCGTTAGATATTCCAGACTCTTGCCGTTAGATATACCTGATGTTGGCACTGAGATCATTTTAGCTTTATTTTAATTAATGGCCCCTTGTATAAAATTATTTTCACGTATTGATTTATTGGCATCGCATATCAAAAATGTGATCGTTCTGTTCCTTGATGTCTCTTTAGGCTGAGTGAGACAGGTGCAAACTCATGTAATCTTTCTTTTTTTCAGACAATGATTCCAGCTGACAGTGAAGAAATAGTGTTAAGCAGCAAGTGCGAAAATAGTGACTCCTCTCTAAACAAGGAACATCTCTTGTTTAGTTTTATTCCAAGTACGTTGATCAGTCTTTTCTGCTAGCTGGTTTATAAACATTTCCTTTCCGTAATTTACTACCAAATTTGTTCTTTCCAAAACAATCACGGACTTGTTGTTCTATTGTTGTTCAACTGCGTGGTTGACCTTCGTCTTTTTTGCGTTCCATTGCGCCTTTTCGTTCATTTCTTTCGCGGTCTTAAATTACCCCAAAACCAAATATTTCACCTGTATTTCTTACCCACAGCCGACCCGAACGTACATCTTGACAAGTGTACATATTTTGATCAAGCAAGACTGGATCAGCGCTTTGAGGTGTTGGATGAATTAGGCATAAGTATCTGTAGCAAGTTTGCCAGAAGTAAGTATCAAAATGACGAGACACTTATTCCGTCACCATGAGTTTGGTGCAACTCATAAGCGTTTTGCCCTCTGCCATAATAGGATGATACTTCTTCAATACGTAGCATGGTTCACAAGGAGGGTATCATCCAGTAACTGTTAGCTGAAAGTGAAGATCGTGATTATGCACTGTATACAGTGAAGACAGTAAACCTAGCCAATAGCAAATGGAGTTGATGGGATGCAACTGTGTAAGATTCAATAAACTTGTGCAGTTGACTGAATGACAGCGTCAAATGTAATTTTCTTTTAGATCTAGCTTTCAAGAAGACAACGGAACAGTCAAGCACTGATCACAACGGGTTCAGCAGCCGAGCTGTGGATGAAAATTATTCAATTTTCTACAGAGACAAGACTTGCACACATACCAAAAGAGAAACCAAACCGTGGTGGAGAGTTGATCTCGGACAGGAGTACATCGTTACAGGTGTGTGACATAGGTGTGACAACAAACCGAGCCGTCACGAAATAGTACTACGCAACACTCGAAATCCCTGACTCGTTTGAAAATGATCGTGGTTCGAAATCAGGATGCCGGGAAAGGGAATAGCGCGATAAAATAATAACATTACCAATTCTGAGACTAGAACATTCTTATGAGGATTTGAAGGTTTCAGAAATGTTGAGAGGGTCTGGATGTGGTTTAACGGATCGATAGATGAGAGATATTGTCAGCCGAGAGATAAAACGTCTTTCTTTAAACTGATGACTGAGATCTGAGATCTATAAAATTCACTGAAAGCTGAAGAATATTAACTGATAGCTGAGAACTCGCCCTGAAAGGTTTAACTGACAACAGAGATTACATACAGCTCTCAGTTCCTTTTAAACCCTTTCAATAGAGGCTTAATCGAAAAGCATTGCCATACAGCTTTGTAATCCAATTCTCCAAATAGGCCATCTTACTCCGCGCGCTCTTTTCATTTCTGACATCCATTCTGTTCCACGATCTACTTTATGATTGACCGAAAAATTTAAATGTCACTGATCTCCATCTGCAACAGTCCTTGATGGTTTCACTCTGGGTTACAGGAAACTTGTTTGAATCTGCCCTATATAGACAAAACCTGTTTCATCTACACTATCGTTGTTTTTAACCAGATGTGATGATCGTAAATCGCTATGAATATTTCGAAAGACTGACGAACTTTGACGTAAGGGTTGGTGTCAACAAAGACAACCTACGGAACCCAACGTGCCACGATCGCGTGAGGACTGTGGGCCAGGGACAAGCTCTGAGAGTTCAGTGCGATCCACCAATCCCAGGGCGATACGTGTCAGTGCAGATGTTTGGAGAAGGAATTCTGACCATGTGTGAGGTGACAGTTTACTCCAGAGTCGGTGAGTATTAAATCTAGCCTGCTCAAGGCTTAAGAGAGGAGAAACTCATCAATGAAAATAGGAGTTTTTGAAAGTACCCTCACTGGCTCCCTGAACACGCTTTGATGAAGTTAATGCTACCCATTCTGCTCTGTCCAGTTCTGATCCATTGAACACTTTTTCGACCACCGCATTGTTTAAACATCTAAACCTAGCACTTACTCACTCACTTTAAATGTAGGAAATATTAAGAAGGAATTAAGCAGCCAATAAAGCGCACGTAATTGACCTACGAATGGCGTCGGTATCCAATTAAAAGTATCCAATTAAAAAAAAAAAACTGTTATTGGATACCTGTAATTGGGCACCCACGTGATTGCACAGCGATTACATCCAAATAGGCATAGATACGATTAGTTCAGGTACAGTTTTTTTTAAGAGTCAGTACATCCATATCTCTCGGTCAAATAATCAACAACAGGAGTTTTCATTTTAGCGTTCGGACTAAACTGTGATTATTTTTCCAATTTAGGCGCCTTTGCAGATCTGTGTCAGCTTGATAATGGTGGCTGTGAACAGGTTTGTTATAACCTGTGTAACCTGAAAGTCAAGTGCGGCTGCTGGCCTGGTTACACTCTTACTTATGACGCCAAGACGTGTATGGGTGAGTAAAAACTAGTTTTACCACTCGGACTAAAAAAAAGGCGTTAGATGTTGTTGTCCTTATATAGTCTTGCTTTAACTGTTTATGAAAACAACAGCAACAGTGGCCAAAAAGCGTCGAGCAATGGTATCAGTATGAACTTTCAAATACTGACAATGGGTGTAGCAGTTGAAGTTCTTCTTTCTCGATCTTTTAAAATTCGGAAGTGGCTGATTATCATGTGCTGCTTGAAAAGGAAGGAGCTCACCCAATTTTGTCTTCTTATTTCTTTTAAGCATTTATTTGATTTTCTTTTTATAATAGTTGCACTTTTGGGTTAAGGATAATAGACTACGTTCGATGTCCCAATATCCTAACATGGCTCCGAGGCTTTCAGGACAAAATTGAAAAATAAAAATCTTTAAGTTTCTTTTCTCCCTCAATGTCCAAAGGACACTTGAATTGGGTACAAAGAAAACACCACCAAATATAGAAGTTTTTCCTGAAAGCCTCGAGGCCATGTTAGAATATTGTTGTATTGAACTTATTTTATTTATTTTGTTATTAACTATCGAGTACAACTTTCACAAAAGTCGGGTGCATACTAGTCATTTTGAAGTAAATTTGCCTACACATCTTTTTAATGACAATTTTTATCTGCTGTCCTTAGATAAGGACGAATGCAATGTGAACAATGGCGGTTGTGATATTGTAAATGGTTTGTGTATTAACACGCCGGGTAGCTATCATTGCCGATGTAAACAGGGATACGAGCTTAAAGAGAACAGCGAACTCGTCTGTGAAGGTAAGTAGCAACAACAGTAGGCTGAACGTTATGCAATTAAGTTCATTTCAGAGTCACCAACAGAAGTTTCTTTTTGCTGAATATCACAGCTAGAGCCTGAAATTCCAATCGCACGAATTGTGAGCACACGCCGTTGTCATTAGATTCAGTGGTTGCCAAGTAACGGGGCGTATCTTCTTGGCAACAAGCTTAAAGGTTGGAACACATGAGAAGACAAGTTCCTAAGACTAGTCCCTGCAACAAGTCGCGAGAACATGTACCTTCGCGACCTTCACCCTTTTGTCAAAAATCTCGCGAACTCAAACTGGTTTGAATGGAAGGGACTAGTGCCCGAGTGTGGCTACCGCTTCGTTTCCGGTTTATTTATATCCGGTTTAAGTGACATCACGTGACATTTTCCCAAGAAAATTACACGTGTTTTGATTTTCGTTTTGGGGGTTTGTAGTTTTGTAGTTATATTCAGAGTTATTAGTCCAAACAGTTCTTTAACATGCCTTTTTTCACGTTGCCAAGGTTAATTCCTGTTTTTAGATCTTTTTGCACTTTAGCAAGATTAGCTCATGTTTCTGTACCTTTTTGTATGTTGGCGACGGCAGTGCTTTTGGATGCACGTTGCAAATCTTCTGAAATTAAATCAGCTAACGACAGTCACACCGCGACTTGTCCCTCAAAACCCTCCGTGTGAACTTCTGGTGTGAGAAGTCCAAGTGACCAGTCCCTACTGTAAACTCTTCAAAGGAGTTGTCCTAGGGCCAGTCCTGAGGACTTGTTCCCATTTGTGTGTCGACCATTAAGTTATAGTTTTGGAGCGCCTGCGCTCTTGTTTTCGAATGGAAACGTTTTTTTTTTTTTTTTTTTTTTTTCAGAAAGGATACGTCGGTTTGAACATAAATATATTTATTTAACAAGAATTAGTCAAAGAAATTAAAAATCGGATGTAAACGTTAACATAACAGTTAAATGACAAGGAAAAAAATAACTAAGATATATCTCAAGATATATCTTAAGCGAACGCAAAATTAGAATTGACTGTGGTGAACCCAGCCCTGATAAAAGTTTGGTGTATTTTTATGAAATGTTTTTTTTTAGATACAACAAGGAAAACCGGTTAACTCTATCTTAACCAGCGCGTTTAATCCTTAACTTTGCTCACGAGTTTATTTCGCATTTTTAGATTACAACGAATGTAACCTGAATAACGCGGGATGTGAACAGGTTTGTAACAACACTGCAGGAAGCTTCAACTGCGATTGCAGAGCAGGATTTAAACTTAAAGCTGACAAAATGGGCTGTGAAGGTAAGAAACACGCCATGTTTTGTGAAGAGAAAAGACCTTGGGCCGCCAGATGAGAGAAACGTTTCTCAGCTGGCGCAGGTGGGCAACAGAATAACCCAATTCTGATCTCTTAACTACGTTCTGCTCTAGAAAGTTAAGTTACAAGTTCTAGGTGGTTCTTTATTACTACCTCACATGGAACTTTGGGAAGACCCTATGTCTCTCTTTCGTCTACCGTCAATAGAGATTGTTCTACGAATTCACTTTTTCTGGCAATCCATAGTATGTTATTCATGTCTTAGATTTCAGTAAGGAAGTTATGACGATAAAGCAAGGGTGTTAACAGTAGGTTCTACTGTCATTTTAGACATCAATGAATGTGATACAGACAAAGGTGGCTGTGACCATAAATGTACCAATTATGAAGGTGGATATTACTGTACCTGCCCGACTGGATATCGACTCATGGACGACGACAGAGGATGTGAAGGTA
>Ga0126339_10003464_pt1 | contig 11499 bp, 8 predicted proteins | sample OrbTmetagenome_2_FD_92532 | JGI IMG/M metagenome (GOLD analysis project Ga0126339, IMG submission 92532) | Coral microbial communities from Petempiche,Puerto Morelos, Mexico - Orbicella T R C metagenome | ecosystem: Host-associated > Invertebrates > Cnidaria > Coral | place: Petempiche,Puerto...
TAAACTTGACACACAGCCTCAGTAGTGGTTTCGGTATGACATTGAATTTTGACCCGGCCGATTGTAGTGCCGCGGTATTTCACGGTGTTGTTTACGATAATGCGGTATTTGCCGAATTTTTTTTGCGGTATTGCGGTGTTCAGAACCCCCCAAGAATTCAAGTCTCAACGCAAAAACAGATCTTACCTTTCACAGTCGTCTTGTTTCCTTTGAGGATGTTGATGTCATCTTGCAGTTGAGTGAGTTGTATCTTCATTTCTTGAAGAATCGTTTCAATCTTCTTGTTTGGCCCTGCATAGAAGCTGTTGTAGACGTTATTACAATGCTTTGTGGCTGCAGAACTGACTGGAGTGCTATTAGCGTTATTTCCTGGCTTGGCTAAAGCCTGACTCGCCACAAACAACACCAGCAACAGCAAACTGCAACGAAACCTCGAGGAATCATAAGTCATTGTGCAAATTTGATGAAAGCCCAACATAACCGTAGTTCAATGCACGAACTGGTGAAAAAGCGAATGTGAGTATGTGCGTCATGGAGTTGGGTGCAAGACATTTTTCATGTTTCTAGTGAGTTGGACAGTCTTCTGTTGCAATATTGACCGATCCACCAAAATAAAGACAACTTCTCTTCTATATAAAACAAATACAAGATGTATTCTAACTTCTATTTTTGACACTGTATGAAGGTTTAGGAAATTTCTTCACATCTGTACTCATTATATTGTTTGTATAAAACGCTGATAAACGGTTTTATATTTTCTTCTAGCTTCTCAGCGGTCCGGAATCCTAAATCCTTGAATGCGATTTTCCCATCCGGACCCCGGTTACGGAACGGTCCAAAATTTTCGAACTTTGGCAACTTTTTAAGCTTTTTGTTGCACCGTCAAAACAGCGCAAAATGTAAACATTCAAAACAGAGTCAAACAAAGCAGCAAATAACGCCATTTTCGATTTTTCGCTAACGTGTGCCGCTTTGATTCAAAGCTCAATTCTCAACTTCATTTCAAGCCGTGCGTTTCAGTCTAAGATCAATTTTTGTCACATAACAGACATTTTAGGCCAAATACTAGCTTTGTTTAATGTAATATTTCCCTTCACAGTGTCACATGTAAATCAGCCCAACAAATTCTGCAAACAGTGTCGCTCTTCAGTTGTGCCTGAAACTCACGCGTACGCCAGATTTGAACTGAAAGGAAACATAAAAGTTGCTTTCAAAGCGATACTGTAGAAAAAAAAAAAAGACACGTTATTTGCCGGCCTTGGTCGGTCCGTATACCGACCTCCCAACCGGCAAATAACATATATATCTTTGCTCTGGATAGTGCTTTCTTCAGTTTCAATACAACTCTTTGAAAAGTTTGACAAATGTATTGCAACATGTCCCGTTTAGTCAGGGAAAGATTTTTACTCAAATTGATGTTGCCTTTTCTTGATCCAAACAAAGAAAACCTGAGCACGGATTTTTCTCACGTAAAGAAAACGCCTTTTATACTTTCAAGGATTCGAAAATGGAAAATGTTTACAAAAGATCTAAAGAACCCAGATAATCTGTATTGAAGGGACCTGTACTTAATTCGGCTAGTCTTACTAAAAAGAGGCTATATCCTTGATGCTAATGAGACAGAGTCAGTTTTTGAAACAAAGCTCTGAAATTCCTTTAGTATAAAGCATTGTGAATGTCGGGTTTATGTTTTTGTCCAATTTGTTTCTTTGAGTGTGACAACAACCGTAACCTTTTCACTCTGTAGGACAAATAAATAAAACTGATTCGGAACTAAACGAGAGCAGTGAGTTGTTTCAATCTGACAATTCATGTGTTGATTTCTCCGCTAGCAATTATGTCGAAAGTTTTGGCATGTGGCAAACCTCTTGGGGTTCATTGACATTGTGAATAAAGCAATAAAATTTCCTGAGGAAAGACTAATCTTTCAGTCGATTTCAGGACTGTATCGTCGAACACACAGCCAGTCTATTCTGATTGGAGAAACTGCTTTGTGTCAAGTTGGGGAAGATTTATAATCAACTGACAATTGAAGCGTTTATCAGTATTGTTTGGAACGAGTGCGAATTGGAGTTGAGGTGGACTAATATGTCCGTTCCGATGCAAATATTTTTACCTGAATCAGTAACTTTCCTGAATAACTAATATCGTGGAAACGATATATAACCGGCCAGCAACTTAATGGAGTGAGTTTGAAAGGCAAAATTATGCTTATTTCATTGTCAGTCGCGGTTTATAAACAATGTCGCTATTATTTACCATCCAAATAATACTAAGCTGACAGAAAAAATAAAATTAAAAAGCAAACTAAAACAACGACGGACTCAACTTGAGCCTTTCGACAAATGTTAAAAAAGAATGTGGACAAAATCCATCCGATATTCCAATAACTTGACCAAGATTTTGAAAAAAAAATTTAATTTTTGTTGCTCCTGAAAAATGTATTTGGGGTGACTTGAGGTATCTATCTGTGAGTTCAAAAAAAATGATGAAACGTCGTTAAGGTTCACTTGGTATACATGTCTCTCACTGTCTCAGACGTGCTGTCAAAATTCCTTAAAAGATAATTCGATGCTGCAACCATAACAGTGATCATGTCATCATATGTGTTGTGATACGAAAAAGAGAAACTAGAAAGCGTTTGAATAATGAATGAATGAATGAATGAATGAATGAATGAATGAATGAATGAAAGTGTCAATAGTATTTAGCTTAAAAAAAAACTAATTGCGAACACTATTTACTCAATGAAATATACCTTAGCTAAAGTTAAACGTAAACAACAAAGTGACAGGTCAACGGTCCCGTCGCCTTTTCGTGTTTGGAATATTTAATCACAACTACAAAATGAATTGTGTCTTTCGCGATGGAAAATGTTGTAGGCTTGACTCAAAGTTATCCAGTTTTAGAATAGAAATATCTATAATCAAACGAGTAGTTTTTCCGCTACAGTGCTCCGATAATCCAAAATGCAAAGACCTATGTTTAAAATAAACCGTTTGAAGTTTTCTTTCACGGTAGCATGTTGGGTGATTAAAAACACGATTCGATTGAGGCTTTGAGCTTCTGTATTTCTTTTTATTTCAAGCTAAAATGTTTTAACATTTAGTGTTTTCTTAAAAGCACGTCTGAGACATGTATACCAAGTGAACCTTAACGACGTTTCATCATTTTTTTTTTAAACTCACAGGAAAATTAATAGCGGCTTTTGAACACAATGGCAACTGAAACACGTTGAATATTTCGAACGCGCCGCTTTTTAATCGTTGAAAAAGAATAAATTCTGGTCTCAATGCACCCTGCGAGCAGAGCCTCTTTTATCGTTTTTTTTTTTGAGCGGATAAAGTATATGTACCGCAAGAAAAGGCTCTGCTTGCAGGGTGGTTTCAGTGAAGTAAAAAATAAACAATAAAATAACTGCCTACCAAGGATACACTGCATGCGTTTGATCCGGTAGTCCTCACAGCGGATATATGATCCTTCAGTAACTGATGACTTAACGCTAACTGAAGCTCTTGAAGCTCGGTGAACAGAAATGACGACAGCTTACTGACTGAATGATATGCTCACTTCGTCTGGTAGCAAGAAGATTTCTATAAATGTGAAGTAAATCGGCGTTAGTTTCCAGTAGCTAGATTTTAAACTTGTGAGTCAGCAAGCTCTCGTTGAGTAAAATGAGCTGCCAAGAAGGCTTGCTTGCGATGTGCTAAATCATTTAGAACTTCATGTACCGCTTGTAGATGGAAGAAGTAGTTAGGCGCTAGTGGGAAGAGTCGAGAAGAGTACTCAAATGCGCCCTAGACTCGCCATGGACCCGAATGATGAATTCGTGCCGTTCTTTCGTGCGGATGAGTCGTAAATTCCATTGGAACGATCCCAGTACTCACTTGAATACACAACCCTTGGATCGAGAACTGAAATAAAAGCAAAATGCAGTAAGTAAAACTGAAATAAGATCGGTTATCGTTTCTTTTACAATTCGACTCACGGCATGTTGTATGTTAATACTGAGTTTTTTTGCTTCATTATCGGATTAAAAATATTCATTCATTTTCTCTTTGAAGAGTCTTATTCTTTCACAATTTTTTAACCAACCTTTCAGTCGCAGACCACGATGAATTTACTTGGATTTTTCTCATTTAACAGAGAGTAAACAAACATCAGTAACACGTAACATGCAAGCTTGCAATATTGTATTGCATTTATTTTACGCTTCATAGAGTGCGACATCGTGGGTATTGAGTAAAATTTAACTGATATATCTTGTAACCGTGTAATTTCAAATAAAGAGAACAATCTTCAAAGAGATCAGATGGAAATATCCTGGCCAAATAAGCAAAATTTAACAATAAAATCCTAACATTAAAATTACCTTTTTCTTAATAACGTTAAAAATTCTACAGCGCAATCAATGTAGCTGTTGACGGTTTAGGCGCGATTTTACAAAATAACTGATTACTTGCTACTCGCTCCACCGTCCTTTGGAACAGATTTCCAGCTTCCACCATGCCTCCCTCAAATTTCCTTACTCGCTTGTGCGCTTGCGTATTACACGTGTCCGCCATCATGGATTTGTCTTCTTGGTTCGAAGATGTGCGGCGGATGAATAAAAGACAGGTAAAATACTTCCTAAAATACGATTTCAGTTTACTGAGCCTGAAGAAGAGTGCTTCTAGTGTTAACAGGCTTATTTTCAACCCACAGCTCTTTTATCAAGGCTTAAACTTTGCTATGATAGTGTCATCTGCTCTCATGATCTGGAAAGGTTTGATGGTAGTCACTGGCAGCGAAAGTCCCATAGTAGTAGTTTTAAGGTAAAAAAAAAGCTGTTTCATTGATCAAACGGATATATTTATATATTTTTTCCAAATGTTGTTACTTATTTCACGTTAATCTTAAGTGCATGTGCTAATGTTTGTGTTTATTTTACAGTGGAAGCATGGAACCCGCTTTTCAGCGTGGAGACCTATTGTTTCTAACCAATTACAAAGAAGACCCGATCCGAGTTGGTGAAATTGTCGTGTTTAAGGTTGAAGGACGGGAGATACCGATTGTTCACCGAGTTTTGAAAATTCACGAAAAGTAAGGACTCAGTTGTTTTGTAAATCCTCGGTGAATTTTGTGCATGTTGTTTTATAGATCTATTTCCCCAAGATGCCACAACATTTCATTTCTGTTCTTTTCGTATCGTATCTCGTGGATACATCTGCTATAAGCTTATTTCTGTCACTGAAATATTGAAATACTGCTGTAAGTGAAAAGTGTTAAAGTATACATTGCCGGAAGAGAAAGGTTATGGCTTAGTTAAGAATCCATGGAATGTTTTGTTGTTGTTGTTGGTTGCTCACTTGAAGAAAGAATATTAATCACCCTCTGGTTCAAAACATTTACTGTTTAAGGTGGCTTACTACAGTTTTGATGTAGTATAAGAGCATAACCTTTACATTGTGTCTAGATACCCGGTAGCAGGGAAGTGTTTTAAAAAAACTAGATACCCAGCAGTCTGAAGTTATCATGGAATTTCCACGGAATAGCTCTTTCAGTTCCTCCTAGAATAGTAGATCTTTGTCTAGAAATGTCAAACAATTATTATTTTGGCTTTGTAATTACAGACAGTTTCAAGCTTGTGCATACTACAAAAACAAAGAGAATTTGTTCACTACAAAACCAAAACATAATTTAGAATCACTTGGCATTTCTGAACGAATATCGAGTGCTCTCAGAAGGTTTCAACTGCAATTTTTGTGGACTTAAGTCTATGAGAATTGACTCTGGAGTCAGAGCTTGAATATTTTTTAAGTGTCAAAACATCAAGTTTTTGTCTGGTTGACTGGGCTCATATGAAGAGGCCCTATGGAACCGGTTCTAGTAGCGCCAGATAATTTTCCTGACACATAAAAATTGTGCTGTTGCTTACATGATATGTGCATGTCTGAATATCAGTCTTTTTTGATATTGTGGGAAAAAAACAGCCCTGGAAATTATACCAGTGTTAGTGTCATATTTATAAGTTTTTTATTTTTTTAATTTGGCTTGTGTGACTATTCTCATGCTTTCCACCTGTGATTTGCATTACTATGCTAAGTGGTTGGCTTAAAAATACTTGTACCACTTTGTTAATTTGTCTTCTCAGAATTGAAACCAAATCCATACAATTATGACTTGCTTGCAAGCTCACTTTTCCTATACTTTTAGGGTCTGAAGTAAACTTTTTTAGGCAGGCACCAACTGGCGACTGAATTTTTTTTTCAGTTGCCAAGTGGAAAAAATTTAATTTGGTTGCAAAAAGTGTCAATAAAATTTTTCTTTCACAGCAAAACCCAAAAATGGGAAGTTTTTTTAAGACATTTCATGTAGCTTACAATTTCATGTAGCATACAATTTAGTTGAAATGGAATTTTCATCAGATAGATAGCTCTCTTAGTTTGGAGACTGAAGATACTATAATTTTCTTCTTACATGCCATCAGCATAAAGCTCTCCAGAAGCCATGCACAAAGCAGGCAGCCATGTTGCTTGAAAGGCAGCATGTTTTGCTACCATGCGCCCATGGTATGGCTGGCAGTTGAAACCACTGAAAACATGGTGGCACTAAATTTTGATTACATTGCATGGATAATAACTGTTTTGGGGATCATTTAACAGTGATCTTACCTTGATTGTTGAACCTCTTACAAGATTTGTTTTTGTTCTCGGCATGCTGAGATAAATGGAAACAGATGGCTCGTTGATCACAGGCATCAGCTTTGTTATTTCAGTTAGCTGCGAAATTTGAATGTTATGTGAAGTGATGAAGATAATTCATCGTTTTTGTTGTTCCAAAGGCATTTTCTAAAGAGTTAATATAAGTTTTATTTTCACCGTATTTTTATTATTTCCCTTACATCATTCTAGGTAAATGACTCCATTGTTTTAACAAAAAAATGCTATTCTCCACGACTTCCATGTTATGCGACTGTTATTTTGGCTTTCCACCATTGTACAAAAAAGCCAACAAAGTGCTTCAAAGGTGGCATGTCTTTGCCTTTTATAGGATTGCTCTGTGTTTAAAACTTGTTACTACTTCTCCCACAGTTCATTATTTACTTGCTCAGTAATCAGCAACTAATAAAAAGACAATCACTTTTAAAAGTTAGTTTTAGTTATCTGGGAATGATCAGTTCTAACACTGATGGGTGACTACGAGAAACGTGAGGTATTTTGTTCAGAAAGTTCAGTCATGGTTATCCTGACCAGACAGTTCTGAGTCAGTGCTCTTTCATTCTGAGACAGAGTCAAAGTTGTCTCCCTTCTCTGGCAGCAACTTCAGCAGGGTTACTGCGTATAGTATTGAAGTTCCTGTTTAGGAAATCTTCTTTTTCTAGGACTTTCATGATAACAAGGCTTCAGGTTTTTAGTACACTCTTGGATATTGAAATTAGTGTGTGTTTCAGGTTTCTACAATTATTATTTTGTGATTATTCTTCATTGTTGTTCTTATAAATGGAAAATCTTAAAAATATTAAAAATGAAATCTTAACAGATGGCTGTAAGAAACCCTATACAGTTGTTGGTGGCAGTAGTCTGCCAGTAACCGGCATTTATTGAAACCCCTGACCCAGTTGAAAACTGCTTTCTATTTTCATTAAACAGCAAACATGAATTTTGTAATCTTCCATTTTAAATTGATTTGTTGTGTTTTTAGAGAGGATGGAGCCATAAAATTTTTAACAAAAGGAGATAACAACTCTGTAGATGATCGAGGTCTGTATGCTCCTGGACAGCTGTGGCTAGAAAGGAAAGATGTTGTTGGGCGAGCTAGAGGGTAAGATTTATTCACTAATGGAAATGAATGGGGATGGGAATTAACAAGTTCTTTTATGCACCCAGGCAAGGTCTAACCTTCAGTGTGGTAGAGATTACAATAACAATTATTGTAAATGTTTTGATCAAACACAAAAGACCGTGTTTGACCACAACTCCAAACACCAAGAAGGGAGGGTACTTGTAGGTAGGGTAGATAAAGTCTGTATACGATCCAAGTGGCTCATCAGGCCAGAGCTTATCTTGGTTCCTGTAGCATGACGGGACTAGGAATAGTTCTACTCCCTGCTGGATGGGATGCTGGTCCATGTCACAATGTAGGCAATAAATCAAAACTTTCATTGTATGTTGCTTTGTTAAACACGGAAAGCAACGTAACATCTTACCCTGAGTAACTGCAGGTTGGTTCATGGGGTTTTCAATTTAATACCTTGGTTGTTCTATGACTGAGAAAATTACTTCATTGGGATTGGCTGACAACAGGCCAATATATGGTTGATTTTAAATTTGCAGGGCTGTGCAAATTAATACAGGTGCATTCATAATTTTCTCAGTCATATGATAAATGAATAGTCATATGAAAGCTCATTGACAAACAATATTTATTAAGGATTTACACAAATCATATTATTTCAAACTGCAATCACCTAAACTTCAGAAAATTTTAAAATATCACTCGTAGTCTAGATCCTCAATTGCATTCACTTTCTTACAATTGCCTATTATATTAAATTGTCTTTGATACAAAGTATATGAAGTAATTTTATTCTCCTTTCACAGTTTTGTTCCTTATGTTGGCATGGTTACAATTCTTATGAATGATTATCCTAAGTTTAAGGTGAGTGAATTTCAGTTTTGTATTCCTATGTTGAACTTCAGCCTGCAGTAAGTCTGTAAATTATTAGAATGGTGCTTGCACTGTACCCCAAAAGGTTCATGAAATATTAGGTTTAATAACACTTTTCTCCTGAAATTTAGTTATGAACCAATTTTATAATGGAATATTTGTCTTCTATTCTAGGCTGATTCCTAGTTTTTACTTAATGAGTAGGTAAATTTCTTTTGTTGCAATCAGAAAGTTCTTTGGTCATAACTGAGGCATATACTTTCATATATCAAGAATTTCAGAGTTTTTTATTTCCAGGAAACTTGCAACTTGCAAGACAAGGTTGACACGTGTATGTTATGGTTTGAATACTCTTTCTCTTTGGGTGATTGGGTGGTTTATTTTGATTTCATGACTCCTGTTAAATCCTGATAATACAACAATGTAAGCTCCCCATGAAACTGGCCCTTTGAAAATAGCCACCAAATTCATCCAATAGTAAACAATCCCAACTTTAAGCCCATGAACGTGATATTTTTAATTTTACCTCTTAGAGAAAAATAAAATGTTTCGTGATTATAAACTGTTACTGTTGATTATAAGGCATTATAGTTTACCACTAAATTTGCTCCGATTTGTATTGGTTTAAATTGATGACGTGACACAATAGTGTTCATTGGTGGAGAGACACTATCTGCCCATATTGCCCATCTGAGGAAAATGCCCAGATGGATAGTACTCGTCCATGAAGATTTTTCTGTAAACAAAGGGGTTAAAAGGAAAAAAAAATTGAATTTAGTGCATTCGGTGGGTTTTTGTCTGTTTCTTTTTTTTTTTTCAAATTGTACATTTGACTTTCAGGTCTTTCATCTAAAAAAGTTGAAAATAATTTGTTATTATTGTTTGTTATTGTTTCAGAACTGAAAATTATTCAATATGGTTTAATTCAGAACTTGAGATAATTCATTATGATATTTGAACTAGCACACAGAAGAAAATTTAGTGGTGAACAATCAATGAAATAGAGTGTTTATGTCTCAGAACTAAAATTTCAATCATTTGATTCCCCCTCAAAGTGAAAACCTACAATTATGGAACTTTGCAACTGTAATGAAAAGAGTATTTCTTTGTCTTTTTTATTTCAGTATGCCATTCTTGCTGCACTGGGAGCGTTTGTTCTTTTACACAGAGAATGACGAAGGAGATTGTTAATACCTGTTTGTGCAACACCCTAAGACCAGAAAACTAGGATGTATCTTACACCTTTTACAGAGTTAAAATGTTAAAATTGAGAGCATTGTTAGACAGTCTAAAAAAACTGTCGATAGGCTAACAGTGTTAAAGTTTCTAGTATGTGTGACACTATTTCCGTTGTGTGATGCAGTCACATAAACAGCATGTCTGTATATTATGGAGAATTTACACAAAATAAAACCTTTCAGTTATTTTGAAAACTGCTGCAAAACGTAAGAGATGAACACGATCTTAAATATAGTTTTCAAGGTAGCTGTAGCGAGAAAAATTCAATAAAAGAACACACCCAAATAAATGTGACTCCTAAGTGTGTAATACTTAGCTCTTATTAACCGAGGAGGAGGTCTGTGTGGGAGAATCTTGACTGAGGTTGTGAGTACAGACCGAACGCAGTGAGGTCTGTACACACGACCGAGGTCAAGATTCTCCCATACAGACCGACTGAGCTCAGTTAATAAGATGTTTATTATATGGCAAACAAGAAACAAATAATTTGTTTAATGTCAATGGTTTGTACTAGCTGACATTTTGCTTGCGAATGGTGATGAGCTGAATTTCAATCTGCCAAAGTTTGCTTGTCCTCTTTACTTTTCTTTTTCATCAGGCTTTTTGTCATTTCCACTAATATTTGTAGAAGAAAATAGTCAATATTCGTATTTTAGGTTGACACTTTTTCACCCATAATGTAACCGGTCTAGATGGGAAAATCTAGACCACAGTCAATATCGATTTAAGCCAACCAAATTCGAGAATTCTGTAGTTTCCAGTCCTTGCGAGACAGCCATATAATAAAATCTGTTAATAATCATATACTTTAGTTGTCGCCATTTTTATTGCCTTTTGCTGAAATTTAGGCAATTAATACTCATCATTTCTTTTGAGAAACTGTGCCTTACCAGGGCAGGAAGAAACCCAGGTCTGACAACCCGGGGATAGAAAATTTTGCTCTTGGGCAAGTGAAAATAGAAGTTTTGTGGTCCAGTGGGCAAGTGAAAATAGCCTCTGTAGTCTAGTAGTTTGTGATAATTTCCAATAAAAAAGATATAACCTAAGACTACAAGATGAGCAAAACAATGAGTTGAAAGCATGGATTAATTTAAAATCCAAGCACACTTGATTATGGTAAATGATGTAGTTGATAAGGCATGAACATTGCATGCCTATTGGGCAAGTGATATTTTAGTAGGGGCAACCGAAAACTGAAATGTACTGGCCCACTGGTCAACTGGATTTCAAACTTTTTTTCCCTTCCACGCTCACCAAGTTACTTTTTGCTTCTGTTTCAAAGTGAATTCTGGTGCCTATCTGTGTGGAATGTAGGTTTGAGTATAGATTTTTAATAAGACTGGAACTAGCTTGCAATGGAGGCTTATACGGGGGGAATAAAAAGAGATACTTAGTGAATAACATTTGCATTTGAAAGACTCCCTGCAGTAATCCAATACTGAGAATACGAAGATGGTCTATTGTGCCTCAGTATCAGAGAAAAAAAATGCAACGTGATGAGAAGGAAAAAAAAAAAAAAAAAAAAAAAAAAAAAAAAAAAAGCCAGGAAAAGGGAAAAGGGCAAAAAAAAAAAAAAAAAAACATATTAAAACAGAGAGCGGGGAAAAAAAA
>Ga0126339_10003465_pt1 | contig 11497 bp, 6 predicted proteins | sample OrbTmetagenome_2_FD_92532 | JGI IMG/M metagenome (GOLD analysis project Ga0126339, IMG submission 92532) | Coral microbial communities from Petempiche,Puerto Morelos, Mexico - Orbicella T R C metagenome | ecosystem: Host-associated > Invertebrates > Cnidaria > Coral | place: Petempiche,Puerto...
GTCATTCAATTTCGCGCTAAAAATAAGCGGAAGGGAACGCCTGGGTACTATGGGCTATTTAGTTCAGTGCGTAAATTTAAAAGGCAAATTTCTTTTTCCCCTAAGAAGTAAGTTCTTAGCACAACTACAAATTAAAACGAAAAATCTAACAATAGATTTTAGAGCTAGAGCTCCTTTCATTTTTTTCACAAACATATAGGCCAAATTTCTTTCTGTCCTCGCCCCACCCCAAAGAAAACGTACAAGATGTACACTTCAAGTGACGACGTGAAAGCGAGGCTGTGCATCCAGGCCCCCACAGTAGGCCCCGTCCACCCTACACAGGAGAAATTTTAAACACAACAATCACCGGTGATTTTAGATGTGTGTTTGAGGAAACCTCGGGCGGGGAAATCACATGATTTCACCCTGAAGATGTCATGTCGAAACTGTTTGGTGTTTTACTTTTTTTTTTTTAACCATTTTTAACCATTTTTAGCCTTGTAAATATTTTGTCATAACATTTTAAGCGAAATTATGGAAATATACCAATACTGATGCGGAAAAAATAGTTCAGCAGTAGCCCTGAAATACTCAATGCCAAGCCAGAGTGAAAAACATTCCCTATTTCAGCCAAGGACGGTCAAAGTCCATACCCTTTTTCAGACAAAAACGCTAACAACCGTATCCTTTACAATCGCACTTACCTATATACCCATATAAGTTTGTTTAGCGCTGCATAAAACATATCGTAAGCAAATATAATTGATCAATTTCATTTATTGCTTCAGTATCAAAATATACAAATTTCTTTACATTAAATAGTCCTCCGACTCACTGTTTCCCAATAAAAAATATTTAATTTGTATTGTCAATTAATATAAAATACTCCTACAAAAAAATTAATTTTTCCTAACTAACGGACAGCCGTGAATCGTGCTTTCCTAAATAATTATCGGTGCCCTGTTGAGCGATGACAGTTGATTGATTTGTAATCAGGACTCCGATACTAACTTATTTTCAGTCCCAGCCTGAAATCATGTGGGATGGATAATCATCAGCCTTGCTTGGCTATAGCTTAATTTGAAATGAAAACTAACGAAAAAAGAGTTGACCGTACGGTGTGAATACAACCGTTTTCCCTCATTCCAGGCGTACAGTCTACCTTGTTCCTATGCCCAGGTCCTCCCGTTGAGTGAGGTCTAGGGCCTCTGCGGTAACCTCGCTCCCAGGACACCCTGGGAGCGAGGTTACCGTAAAAGTCAGTATTTCATCAGTTTTCTTTACTATTCTACAATTTGCTGGCTAGATCCACCAGGATACGGTGCCTTTTGCGTTGACCGTTGGCCCTTGCAGAAATGTGCAAGAGCTGTAGCAATATTGGATACCAGGTCCCCTCCGTCAGTGTCATGAAATAAATAAAACCCATCCCCTTTCAATAGAAAGTATCTACGAAGGATGTATACAGTAAGCGGTGGTATTAGTTTATCTTTTTCTGCCCGGCAGATCTACCAGTAAAACTGTCTAGATTAACAGTAATGAGAAAACGTGACATTTGAAAAAAATGCCCTGGACTTCAATCAGTGCAATACGGTACTACAAATCCTGGGTCAAAAGGACTAGCAATAGAAGTTACAAAGACAATTGTAACTATTGATTACTTAAATGTTTGTTTTTATAGATCTTCCAGCCTTCAACTACTATCTTATACCAGGGGAAGGCCCGAAAAAACCCGCACTATGGTCCGTAGATCTCAATGTTTGTTCACTTAGCCTGTCTCATCTCAAAATAACTTCGATGTATTTAGTTATCTTTAAATCCAATCCCTTGCTGCTCCACAAAGTGCCCTTGGAAAAGGCGATTTTGAAACGCTTGAGGTATGATCACATTTAACCAATCCAACCCATTAATGATTGTACGCTGGCCGATTTGGTTTCTGGATATGTTTATAAAAACAAAGCTATCGTTTCGCATTGCAAAAAGGAATTGCCTATTTCTTTCGTGGCCTGCCGAGCTCACTCTTCTTCATGATGTTATTGCCGGCCTGATTTTCACTGCCATCATCATTACTAAACACAGCGTGAGGCTCGTGTTCTTCGGTGGTGATGTGAAAAAACCCCTTGGTATTATCCCTAGACTGAGCCTCGTAGGGAGACATCATGGCAAAACGGTCGAGCTCCGCATCCCCTATGGGACCCCCCATGTCAAAATTGTTACCCAAGCCCATTGCCCCGCCCATATTCTCCGTGGGAGCTCCCATCCCATTTGACATCCCATATTGATCATTCATATGCAATGGACCTCCCATGCCACCTCCGGCCATGCCCATCCCGTAGTCTCCTCCACCGGGCATCCCAGCCCCCATCATCCCTCCCCCAGTCATCATCCCTCCCCCGGTAGCAATGCCTGGATCCATGGGGGCAACTTCTGTCGGGGATCCGGGTTCTGGTTTAGAATCTTCCGCCGGGTTCGGTTCATCACTGTCTAGTTGCTCCGTGTCCATGGAGTTGTTAGCCATAGCTGATTTCTTCAACGCAAAGTTCAGCTCCTTTGCTTCCCCGTCGGTGACCGTCACCTCTTTTGTGACGGGCTCGTATCCTTGTGCCTGGGCAGTGACTTTGTAGCCCCCTGGGAGAAGGAGACGCCAATAGTCTCCGTCCTTGGCGGTTATGATGTCTTTTTTGCGACTGTCAACAGAGATGCGTGCACCAGCTATTGGAGTGCCTTCAATGTCCTTTACAAAACCCTTTACGCCTTTATGCACCTGGGACAACAAACAAGCAAAATACTCTATTAATAAAGGACTTCAGTGACGTAAGATATCACTAAGAGAAGCAAGCTCTGGCCAAGAGTCTTCGGTCCTCTCTACCACTAGTCGGGAACCGAGCTACTCTGGGACCGACCCTAAAAAGCATCCTCAATCGAGCTCGTTAGCGTTTTACTTCGGTCATTTTTGTTGCTTTTAAAACCAATAAAAAATCAGGCTTGTGCACTAAGGAACGATCCAAGACTCAAGGTAGGAGATTGTAAGAAAAACAACAATAAGTTGAGCCTGTATTTGTCAGATTTGAGTCATAGGTAATATAATCCTATTCAATTTTACTTAGTGCGTCATTTTGAAGGATTATTCCTTTCTCGGGCTTTCTTTTCGTTTTGAAAAACGTTTCGAGACACCAACATGACAAGAACCGATAAAGTGGGATCGCAACAGTGGACAGCTGTTTCGCCCTTCTTGGGGCTCGTCAGCACTGTGTAGCGCAGATATGTAACGCCAGCACAACAGCCAACGCACATAAATTGCAAAATGACCCGTTCACTCATACATTTTTTTGGCTGATGAGATCTCCTGTAGATCATACGTTGGCAGCGTTTATCGTATGCAGGGGTCCCTTGCAGTTACTGGGTTTTCTTTTTTAACGATTAGTTTGCGGTTTCTTTCCATTTTAAGGTTATTTCCTTTTTTCATGCAAAAAAAAAAAAAATAATAAATAACTTGCAAAATCAAAACATACCTGATCTAAGAAAGCAATCAGCGCTTTTTTGTTTTCTTCCCAGTCTTTGGGCAATTCACTGGCTTCTGGGAACTTCTTACAACCTTGTTCTATAGTGATCTCAAAGCAGTTGGAGTTCATGTAGTTGTAATCCTGCATACCCCCTGACACACTGTACCAAGCTGCACCATTTGTAACACCGTCTTCAAAATGATCCGGGGGGACTTCGGGGCAAGGCCAGGGAGGGTTTTTCAAATGCATGGTGGGATGTGCCATGGAGTAGCTTTTGGCCAGCTCTTTGAAGACATCGTCATCCGGGGATTTGCTGTATTCGCTCTGTCCTGTGGGGCTGTCATCAAATGGGTAATTTGCCACCAAGGAACCACCGTGAAGGTTAGCGCTTAGCACGAACGGGTAGTTCTCGATCCACTTCATAACAGCTATAGTCTCGGGCTGAGGAGGTCCTGTTACGCTCTTGAAAAACTGATCGGGAAAATTGCGGTTGAGGTCGACATTGTTGGCGTTGCTCCGCCCTATGATCCAATCTTTGCGATTGTTTCCTTCCGCTGCCAGTTCGTACCCGTCAGGGTTCATGCTGGGCATCAAGTGAATGCGGGTATTGTCCACGATCTTGGTCAGGTTTGTATCTCGACCGTAATTCTCACAGAACGCTTTGGCAAGATGCAGGAGTAGTTCTCGACCGACGACTTCATTACCGTGCATGTTAGCAATGTACTTGAATTCCGGTTCGCCTGGCTCGTGTTTTCCCGGGTTGTCCGAGATTTCTATCACCCATAACTTTCGGCCCTGAACTGATTTCCCAATGCTGTACAGACGGGTGATTTTCGGGTATTGTCTGTGAAGATTTTGAAGATACCCGGTCATCTGTTCGAAGTTATGGTGCGTCCAATCCTCGTCGCCTAAAGCACGTGTATTTGCGCTTGGGCGCGAGAAAACAAGAGCCACCCGTAAGCAGACAAAAAATGCCACCAGACAAGGCAATAATCGTTCCATTGTCCAAAAACACTGCACGCCAGAACTTGCTGCGAAGGCAACTTTTCTACTTCTCGCTCAAAACTTCCAGTGATATCTAAACCGTGCCAAAGTTGGAGTTTCTAATCAACGGCCCACCCTCCATCCATCACGTCATGTTTCGAGCTTTTCTTTTTTCGCCTCAGTCCTGCTGATAACGAGCTAAAAAGCGAAACTGATCAGGGAAACTCGAACTCCGATTGGCCGACAGTGTTCAGCTGTCACGAACTAATTGAGTTAAGTCACAGGTGCCCTTGACTTGGCTCTCATGAAGTGACTAAACCTGATTGAGTATTCAGACCAAAATAAACAGGTCTCTGGATTTAGCTGTGACTACAAACATTACTCTGTACCCTCTTGAGTCAATTCAGCTTATTGGCTTCCTTTCGACAAGAGAAAATTGACTCACCCCGAAAACCTCCTGCTCAACGAAAGTGCAAGGCCCCATCCACACTACGCCCGAGAAAGTTAAAAACGCAGCTTTGTTTCCACGGTAAGGCATACCGTGCACATTAATCCGTCACCAAAACGGAGCTTTTCGAAAACGCTCTTTAAGCCGGAGGAATTTGAAAACGCCGGCTTTGCGTTTGAGGGTGGACGGAAAACATTTTGAAAACGAAGCTTTTCGAAAACGGCGGCGTCACGATCATGTTATTTCCCCGCACGAGTTTTACTCAAACTCAAATCCAAAATGACCGTTGATTGTTGCGTTTTCACATTTCTGCGGCAGTGTGGACCGGGCCAAAGAAGTTTATTCGAGGAAAACCACTGCAGCCATGATGGAAGCGTTATTATGAATAATCTGATCTCCCGTAAAATACAAGAAAAAACACATTCGAAAGTTTGACTACATTTGATTGAAAACGCGTATGTCGCAAAATCCTTGCGAGAGAAATGATTTAGGGTGCATGTTAAAAAATAATTCTTATTTCACAATGCCTTTCCTCCCGTTTGGACTTTCGTGAGAATTTTCAGTTTAAATAGACCAAAAATCAGAAACGACAGCAGAATGGTACAAGAATCTTTGCCAGGCAGTTTCTTGACTTCACGTAGTAAACATATTAAACGTAGACAAGCTGGAAATCAAAGCATTAACTTCGCAGTAATTTTGAGCGGTCGAAATAACCCGTGAATTGATATTCAAGAGTAAACTCGCCGATTTCCAGCTTGTAGTATATTAGTGCTTCGCAGCTCAGCATTTCTCGTTTACAATAGTTTCTTAATAAAATTCAGAAACCTTCAAAAGGAAAAAATATTTCTGTCTAATGAAACACAAACAGCTGAATTAAAACAGCACAAACAACAGGTAATGAGACGTTTAATGGCTCCGAATGTACTTCTACAATAATTTATCATTGAATATATGAACGATATGTCTGCGACAAACCGGTTGATATAAATAAGTTTACTTAGGCTGGCATGCTCGACTGTCACTGAACTATATAAACGTTATATACAACAAAGAACAGAAAATACCAACAACAGTTATAACAATAAAAGAACTATGTACAACGATAAAACGATTTCACGACAAAAAAATTTTTTGGCGGCGTCTCAAGCTATGTTTTGCGAGTCTCGGGACAAATGCCCGTCAACGAATGAAGGGAGATTATAAAAACCATGCAATTTTCCGAGTTTCCACTTATAAAATTACTCGAACGTGAAGTGAGGGGACAGTTTGTCACTTATAACTTGCCTTGAAGGCGTAACTGAACGCTTAATAAAAAAGCTACTTTTTACAAACACGAAATGCCAAATGAAGCATAGATAATATAAAATTCTGTTAACTTCTCTTTGAGATACTTCAGAGCCTGAAGTACACTGAAATAGGTCTTCAATAAGGTCTTTCTCATTCTGAAACTAAAATTACACGCGTACTCTGATTAGCTCAAAGCTATTGACCCCAAACCGAGCGAAACGTGATTTTCAACTGGCATGTTTCTTTTTTAACCAGGACACGCGACAGAACTAAAAATGTCTTTTAAATAACGTCTAGTTCTTCCGACCCCTCATTTAAGCAATCAAAAGTATCAATCAAACGGGCGGAAAATGATCTCGGCTTGTAGCTCAAAAATTAACTACAGGCTTTAAGCCAATCACAGCACAAGAACTATCAAGGCTACGGAAATGTAGGTAAGTAGCTGAGACGACGCCGCACGTGCAGTTTCTGCACATGAATTTCTCCTCTTGGAGCGTGTGTTATAAAGGCGTTTCTTCCAGTTTGTTCAAATCCGGCACTCGACCTCCCGACTTGCTAAAATGTTCTTTAGACGGTGTCAGCGGTTTCAGTCCCGTAAAAGGAGTACCTAACTTCACGTCTCGGTCATCATTTGTCGCCTCGTTTTCAGAAGGAGGCCGCGACGCTTTCCTTGGCAATGGTGCTAAAAGTTCGGTAGACGGGCTGACAGGCCGGTCGGGAAATGAGAAACTACCCGGTTCTGATAATGTTTGTTTGTGCAAGGCCGATTGTCCCATCCATGGAGAGAGAGAACCCAGGGTTTGGGACTCGGGGCTTTCACGCTTGGCCGGCGGTTTGCGTGTGGGGTACGTGTTATGTGACAAATGAACCAGGTTTTTGTGCTGGAGAGGCTGAAGGCGAACTTCTCCGAGAGGTTTGTGTGAGGAGGTGATGGTTAGCGGTCCAAGATGAGACACGCCCTGTTGAAAAGGGGATAGGTTAGTCTGGTCCAATCCAATAAATCGCCGGAACCTGAAGGGTTATCAGTGTCCGGTCTCTGTAGCGTGAAGTAACTAAGAGTGTTCCTTACCTCCTGGCTGGATGCTAGTTCATCGCAGGGTTACCACACCTTTCTATTAAGTTGCTATAATAGCTCACTGGTACCATTTACACAACAGCTTCGAAGCTTATCAAATATACTTTGACAATGTACGTTCCCAATGACTAAGTCTGGTGCAGTGACATGTCAGGATTTTAATCTATTAATTCTAAACCAATATCACAAGGTTGGTTGGATAAAACTCAGCATTGTAGGCGGAGCAATGACTCGGCCCACGAGTAGATAGTCTGTCTACGAGCCAACTGGCCCATCAGGCTGGCGCTTTTCTCCGGTTTCTGTAGCATGAAGTGACTACGAATATGTCTACTCCTCCCTAGAGGGAATGCTAGTCCATCACAGGGTTACCCCTAGCATTAACTTTGCCGATACCCATTTATACACCTGGGGGGAGAGAGGCTCTGCGAGAGTAAAGTGTCTTGCCCAAGAACACAACACAATGTCCCGGCCAGGGCTCGAACCCGGACCGCTCGCTCCGGGGACGAGCGTACCAACCATGAGGCCACCACGCATGAGCAGAAAGCGAAATTACGGTCATCTCGCTTCATGGTTAGATCGCTCCAAGCAAAAGTTAGATCGCTCCAGCACAGGGCGAGTTCGCTACCTCAGCTAACCGAGTTTGGCTTGGCAGTGGATGAAAGAACGAGGAATAATCTATATGCGCGTTGGAGCGAACTGCCTTAAAGCGATCTAACCATGGAGCGATCTGACCGGATACCAGACAAGATGTACTTATAAACATACCTTGTCAGCGGATTGCAGTTTTCCTAGTGGTTTATGAGGACGCATGTCAAAAGACTGCAAAGAAAACATAGACATTTATTTCACTGAAAACTTAAAATAAAGCACAATATTTAACATTCTTTCATTTTTCATTTTACCTGTACCTCAGCGTTTCTGCTCCAATCTCCCATTTTGCTTAGCTCGCTAAAGAGAAAAAACCACAGTTGTTTTTAGATCAAAACACCGAAAGCCTCCGACCATGACAGGGAAATGATTTTTATTGCGTTCTGCTAGGGAAATATTTGATTCTCAGAGTTAAGATAAACAGCAGCCCTTATGGTTTACATCAAACTAGCTCGGTTGGGAAGGAGCGCGGGCTCATTTTGCCAAACAGTAATCAAGCCTATTATATCATCTCCTCGGTTTTAATTTTAAAGGCGTCCAAACCAAATTGCTCATCAAGTCTTCTTACCCTTGGGAATCGAGGTGATGAAATTGTTTAGACTGAGCAGGTAAGCTTGCCACCTAAAAAAAAATTAAAATTAAAGTAGCCTTGAGTAAAAAAATAAAATAACCAAGAGAAGGCTAATAGCAGGAAAATAGAAAATTACTCGCTATAATTCATTTCAGTTTCATTTCATCGGATAACACAACCAGTACGGTAAAGACATTCCTCATTTTACTTATAACGCCCGATAATGTCACCCAAAGACCAATACATCAGGCTATACTCAAGTGCACTGGAAAGGAACCTCTGACTGACCTGTTGTAGCTTTTTCTTTTTTTTCTTCTTGTCTTTTTTGTCTTGTCCCATAACGTTCCTTGGTTGGTTTTCTTCGCCGCCAAACTCTTGTCTCCTGCATGAGCGAAAAGCAAAAACATCGACATGTCCACTTTCTCCGGAGACCAGCTCCAGCGGTAGGCTTATGGGTATTCAGTCGATTAGCCCCTAACCGTTTCGACCCCAACCAGAAGTTGAAAACACTGTCTCTTCCTCGTTCTTCAAGCGTGAATGGGGGCTAATCGACTTCTGGTTGGGGGTTAACCGGCTAGGGGCTATTGAAATCGGGAGCTAAACGAATTACATATGGCTAAATGGAATTTAACATAGTTAACGACTAGGAGCTAGTCTGGTCAGTAGCGCTTTTATAGGCGGTTGATAGTGTCTTGGCTGTCTGTTAGCGTCTGTTTAGCGTTTGGTGCGTTCTGTAGCGTTTGATATAGTTCGATGAAATTTTACATAGTTTATGACCGGGAGCTAGTCTGGTCAGTAGCGTTTTTTGTAGGCGTTTGATTATGGCTTGACCATCTGTTAGCGTTTGTTAAGTGTTTGGTGCGTGCTGTAGCGTTTGCAGCAGTCACGTGGTCGAGAGAGCCCTGGGGCTGACATTGTCCAGCGGTATTTTTGGTTAGTACATGTGTTGTCGTCCCATGTACTCGCAGTGTGTTCATCGCTCTGTTAGTGTGGCGTTGTGGATTGAATTATAGTTTAGCGGTTCTTGGCGTTCCCTCCCTATCCCCGCCCCCACTCTTTTCAGCATTTTTTTTTTCTTTCCACTGAGCCATCTGGCTTGAGTGTAACGGGTGTCTGTAGGGAGCTTGGCGCGGGGGACTCGTGGCGTGGTTGCGGGTTGGGCAGGCCAGTCGGGTGTTCTAGTGCCTTGGGGATGTGACTGCGGTTGCAGCCCCCGGGCTTCGTAGGCACCTTCCCTCCGCTAACGACTTGGGCGTTAAATTAGGCTTATGATATCGGTACATCTTTTGTCAGGAGGATTGCTACACTGAAACGTTCGTTAAATGGAAAGGTCGTAACATAAGGCGTTTTTCTGCAGGTCTATCCGGAGGTTTCGCTACAACTTCGGGAACAACAAAACTGCTTATAGCTCACCATTGTGAATCTTGACGCTGTTTAATAAGTGATGAACCATACTCGTAGCCGGATGTGGACAAGTCTGATTTAGAACCTCTTCTTTCTGTGGTCATACCCATTTGAAAAGAAAAGTTCGACTGAAGTGCTTCTTCTCGACTGGAGGGACTAGAATCTAACAATAAAAGAAAATATGAAAATTATGTATGTAGATGTGTCTGGTGTCCCTTGCAAAAGAACCGGTAGACTTCAGTATATAAGATAAAGGTCACGCAAAAATGAACATCACGCGAAACTAAATCCACGCGATAATTCCGTCAACGATGGCATAACTCATAGCGGCATGAGTGGTTGACTCTTCTTCACTTGATTTCATACCCTGAAGAACTAAAGCTCATGACCTGCTCTAAGCTCTGCTCACTCGTCTAACTGGTTTAAATTATATGGCATCCATCTTCCGATGATTTTACATTAGAACTGACTCTCAATGCTTCCTACCAAAAGAGAACTGACGGCACATAAAACTGCAATCTTTCCATCTCACCTGCGAGGACCGTTTTTCCTGCTTGCCGCTCATGAGTTCCCTTTGGTTTCGCTTGCTGTTCTGCTGCCTGAGGATCAAACATACAAAACTCATTAAAGTTTCACTGACCTTGAATAAAATCTAATTTTCCCTGACCGTGGCAACCCTGTTCAAAGGCAGTTAGTTACATTCACAGGCAGAAAATGGTTTACATCTTGATGGAAGCACCCAAAGACAAAGTCACACACCTCATTTCTTGTCATGAACGGCTGCTGGGGTTTGGATTTAACTGAAGCGGAGCCATCCCTGTCCTTTTTCTTGCCCAGAATGACAGACTTAGTTTTTCTGATTTCTTCTGCAATTGTGGATGAGCCATAGGTCGGCTAAAAAGTTCAATCACAGAAAACATTGATTAGCGCTTGATGTATTATCAGTTACACATTTCTTCACAAAGGGCTCCAAAGTTCAAACCCGGACTGCTCAATCCAGAGGCGAGCTCAGTAACCATGAGACCCCCACACCTCCAAGTCTAAACAATGTAGAATTGACCCTTTTGCCACGTTTGCACGTTGAACCACTGATATCTGCAATAACAAACATTCAAGCCACTCACTAAACAAACTCCCACCAAATAAATTGGTAATTCTGTAATCATACCTCAATTCTGTCTTTTTTTCTAAGGACATTTTAAGCAGACGTTAGATTTCATTAAAGTAGTACTGAACTCTTGTGCCCCCTCCTCCCTCTCCTCTTGTTGGCAACCTGATAAAATGCTTGGGGTGGAGTGGGGGGTGGGGGGGGGGGGGACCTGTGTGGGCCTACCATCCTGTCCAGGAGTAGTAGTACTCCTAGCATCTTACCATACAATACAATACAATAATTTTTTGACAGTAATTTTACTACTCATTTTACTGTGGAAACTGAATGTGATCACTCCCTTGTCAAACCACCAAACCAAGAAAAGGAAACAAAGCAGCAGAAACACTTCATAAGTGTGACAGTGGATTTTGAAGTCAGGCTAGTAGATTCTCTCTTTCACCAACCAATGTTCTTTTAGGTAAAATTTGAGAAAATTAAAATTGCAGAA
>Ga0126339_10003466_pt1 | contig 11496 bp, 9 predicted proteins | sample OrbTmetagenome_2_FD_92532 | JGI IMG/M metagenome (GOLD analysis project Ga0126339, IMG submission 92532) | Coral microbial communities from Petempiche,Puerto Morelos, Mexico - Orbicella T R C metagenome | ecosystem: Host-associated > Invertebrates > Cnidaria > Coral | place: Petempiche,Puerto...
CCCACCCAAACGAAGTCGCGGGTCTGGCCGCCGTCGGGCACGTCCGCCCGGTGCGAGCGGAACAGGGGAAACGCCTCGCCACTTGCGGCCACGGGGTGGATCTGAGCCACCACGCTCTTCTGCCCGCCCTTGTGATACTCGTTGGGACCATAGACGTTGAAAAACTTCAGCCCCACCCACTGCGGCGGCGCCACACGGCCTTGATCCAGGTCGGCCCGCACCCGCCGGTCGAACAGATGCTTGGACCAGCCGTAGGCGTTCAGAGGATGCAACCGGGCCAGGGCCTCGGCGGTGAACTCGTCGTCGAAGCCGGCCGTTCCGTCTCCGTAGGTCGCCGCCGAACTGGCATAGATCAGGCGGGTGTGATGATGCGCGCACCACTTCCACAACGCCAGGGACAGACGGAAGTTGGTCTCGACGATCAGGTCGGCGTCGGTCTCGGTGGTGGCCGAGATGGCGCCCATGTGCAGAATGGCATGAATGGCGCCCCGATGATGGTCCAGGTAGTCCATCAGGTCTTCCGGCCGCACCACGTCGTGCACCGCACGGCCGGCGATGTTGCGCCACTTGGCGCCCGAGCGCAGCCGGTCGCACACGACCACGGGACCGAGGCCCCGGCCTTCCAGGGCGGCGACGATGTTGGAGCCAATGAACCCGGCGCCGCCGGTGACGATGTACATGCCTCGGGTCCTTCCTGGGTTGGCCCTTGGAGGGGGTGATGGCTCGCTAGAACCGGGCGCCGGTACCGCTGAAACCGATCGGAGCCGGGGCGATCTCCAGTACGTTGCCGTCCGGCTGGATCTCCATCACCGACAAGCCGCGCTGCACGGTCCCGTCCGGGCGGAAACGGAAGATGCCGGCCACGCCGCTGAACCCGGCCGCCGAGGTCAACATGGCGCGGTCGAAGCGCGGGCCTCCTGGCATGCGCGCGAGACTGGCGGCCAGCGCCACGGCGTCATAGCCCAGGTTGGCCAGGGCCGGCGGGGTGGACCCGAACGCGTCCCGGTACTTCTCGGCGAAGGTCTGCATCGTGTTCCGGGGCGGGGCCGGGAACACGCCGCCGGCCAGGGCGCTTTCACGCCAAAGGCTTGGATCATCCCACAGCATGGTGCCCATGTACCGCACCCGGTCGGCATCGATGTCCACGTAGGCGAGCGCATTGACGGCGGCCCGCAGGCCGTCGCCGGTGTCCGGGATGAGGATGGCTTCGGCGCCTTGCAGGGCGCGGGCGGGCGCGCGGATGTCGGCGGCGTCGGCCGCATAGCCGCGCACATCCACCAGGCTGGCCCCGAGCGCCGCCACCTGCTGGCGTAGCGCCTGGGTGGCGACCTGGCCGTAGGTCTCGTCTGGCGCCAGGGCACCGAAGCGGGTGCGGCCCTCACCGAGCGCGAACTGCACCATGCGGGCCACCTGCTCACGCACCAGGAAACCCATCACGAACACGTTGCCGCCTGCCGCGTTGGGATCGGTGGTGAAGGCCACCAGGTTGACCCCAGCCCCGGCGGCCACCGGCGCGGCCGCGCGGGCACCGCTGCTGAACACTGGCCCCAGCAACACCCGAGCCCCCTGGGCAATGGCCGTGCGGGCGGCGGCCGCGGCCCCGGCCGGCGTGCCCTTGGTATCGTAGGGCTGCAAGACGAAGCGGTCGTCGGCCACCTCGAAGGCGGCCATCTGCGCGGCGTTGAGAATCCCCTGGCCAACCGGCGCCGCCCGCCCGGACAACGGCACCAGCAGCCCGACCCGCACCATGTCCCCGGACGCCCCATATCCGGCGCCCCCATATCCGGGCTGGCCGTAGGGCGTGAGCCCGCCCGACAGCGGCGTGTTGGGATCCTGGTTCAGGGGCATGCGCTGCGCGGGCGGCGTCGGCTGGGCGCGCGGTGCCGGGGGTTCGAGGGTGCCGGGCGGCGGCATCGACGACCCCACCGGCGCGCAGGCCGCCAGCAGCAGGCCCGCCAGTCCGGCCAGCGCCAGCATGGCGCCGGTACGCCATCGGCGCGACCCCGGAACAGGGGAACCATCGGCGCGCGCCGCAGCGCGCGGGAACATCGGGCATGGACTCACCGGCCGGTCTCCTCGATACCTGATATGACTGCGGATGCCTGGCGCCGATCTCGCGTGCGCCGGTCCGCTTCCACAACCCGCCACGGGCCCATGGCGATTTTCGGGCATGCGGTGGTCATGGGGCTCGTCACCAGAAAGCCAGAGGCATGACGATCCAGCAGCCTAGCGATCCGGATTCGGCAAGGCAACATGGCGCCGACGAACGACCGCCACCAGGACTTTACGTGGTATCCACCCCCATCGGCAACCTTGGCGACATGACGTCGCGGGCCGTGGCCGTTCTGCGAACCGCGGCGGTGATCGCCTGCGAGGATACGCGCGTTACGGGGTCCCTGATGGCCCGGCTCGGCGTGACCACACCACTCATGCCTTACCACGAGCACAACGCCGCGCGGCAGCGCCCGCTGCTGCTGGCCCGGCTGGCCGAGGACCAGGCGGTGGCCCTGGTCTCGGACGCCGGCACGCCGCTGGTCAGCGATCCGGGCTATCGGCTGGTGGGCGCCGCCCTCGATGCCGGGCATAGGGTGGTGCCGGTGCCGGGGGCGTCGGCCCCGCTGGCGGCGCTGGTGGCCTCGGGCCTGCCCTCGGACCGGTTCCTGTTCGCCGGCTTCCCGCCACCGAAGGACAACGCCCGCCGCCGTTTCCTGGCCGAATTGGCGCCCGTGCCGGCGACCTTGGTGCTCTTCGAAAGCGCGCGCCGCCTGGCCGACACCCTGGCCACGGCGGCCGAGACCCTGGGGGACCGGCCGGCCGCCGTGTGCCGGGAACTCACCAAGCTGTACGAGGAGGTCCGCCGTGACCGCCTGCCCGCCCTTTCGGCCCACTACGCCGAGGCCGGTGCCCCGAAGGGCGAGGTGGTGCTGGTCATCGGCCCACCCGCCAGCGCCGCCGACGCCGGTCCACCGTCCGGGGAGGAACAGGACGCCCGCCTGCGCGCGGCCCTCGCCGAGGGCCTGCGGGTGAAGGACGCGGCCGCCCGCGTGGCGGCCGAGACCGGCCTGCCCCGGCGGGACCTGTATCGACGCGCCCTGGTCCTGGGCAGCGGGGCGGCGGACCGATGACCCGGCCACGTCCCACGGCGGCCCGACGCGCCGCCGACCGCGCCGGCCGGCGCGCCGAGGACGAGGCGGCGCGATGGCTGGCGGACCGTGGCTGGGTGGTGATCGCGCGGCGCACGCCAGGCGCGCGAGGCCAGGGCACGGGCGAGGTCGACCTCATCGCTCGCGACGGATCCGTGCTGGTGTTCGTGGAGGTCAAGGCCCGACCCCGTACGGCGGCGGCCCTGGAGGCCGTCACCGCCACGCAGCGCCGCCGGCTGTCGGCGGCGGCCGACGCCTGGCTCGCCGCGCACCCGGAAGAGGGCGCGGATGGCGTGCGCTTCGACGTCATCGCCGTCCCACCCGATGGGCCGCCGGTCCATGTGGTGGATGCCTGGCGACCCGAGGGTTATGGATGATCAACACCAGCCGTCCTTGGCCCTGACGCGCCAGGTCCAAGGACATACGCCGCACAAAAGAAGTCACGTCTTTTGTGCGGCGATATAAGATGCTTTATGCTGCGCGCCCCATGCGCTCGCCCACCAGGTCGGCCAGCGAGGGCACCTCGGGGCGGGCGCCGAAGTGACTGATGATCTCGGCGGCGCAGACACTCCCCATGCGGGCGCAATCGGTCAGGCTGCGTCCCGAGGTCAGGCCACGCAAGAAGCCGGCGGCGTACAGATCACCGGCCCCGGTGGTGTCCACCACCTCGGTCACGGGCTCGGCCGATACGGGGATGACCTCGTCGCCCACCACCACCAGGGAGCCCTCGGCGCTGCGGGTGACGGCGGCCACGTCGACGTGGCTCTTCACCTGAGCGATGGCCGCATCCAGATCATCGGTCTGATACAGCGCCTTGAGTTCCGCCTCGTTGGCGAACAGAACATCGACCTGACCGCTGGCAAGGTCTATGAACTCGTCACGATGACGATCCACGCAGAAACTGTCAGACAGGGTGAACGCCACCTTGCGGCCAGCTTCGTGGGCGATGGCGGCGGCCTTGCGGATCGCCGCCTTGGCGCTTGGCTCATCCCACAGATAGCCCTCGACGTAGGTGATCAATCCGGCGGCCACGGCCTCCTCGTCGATGTCGTCCGGTCCCAGGGCCGTGCAGGCGCCCAGATAGGTGTTCATGGTCCGCTGGCCGCCTGGGGTGACCAGGATCAGGCACCGGGCGGTGCTCTTGCCGCACTCGGTGCCGTTGACCAGCGGCGCGGTCTCGTAGTGGGCGCCGATAGCCTTGATATCGTGACGGAAAATATGCCCCAGGGCGTCGTCGGCCACCTTGCCGACGTAGGCCGCGCGTGCGCCGAGGGCCGCGAGCCCCGCCACCGTGTTGGCGGCCGAGCCGCCAGACACCTCCACGCCCGGCCCCATCTGATCGTAAATCATGTCGGCCCGGGCGGCATCGATCAGGGTCATGCTTCCCTTGGGCATGCCATGGCGGTCCAAGAAAGCCTCGTCGGCATGGGCAAGAACATCGACGATGGCATTGCCGATGGCGACGACATCAAAACGGGGATTGGTCATGGGCGGGACAGTCCCTTCAAGGCTATGGCGAATCTTTAGAGGGAATCGATGGGAGGACCGCGGCCACGCCCCCCATCGGCCGACGCCGGGTCGGTGGCCGGCGGCGGATGCGCGGCATCGTGGCCGAGCGTAACACGGGGCACCTGCCGCTGAACGCACACCGAGCATAGACAAACCCGCCCCCGGAGCTCAAGCCGGGGGCGGGTTGCCCAGGTCACGAACGGTCCAGGACGCGACCGACATCGCGGTCTCGCCGGTCACTTACACGGTGGTCGGCTCCACAGCGGTGTGACGGCGCACCGCGCGGGTCGCCGACCGGCGTCGGGGCGTGGCTCGAGACGATCGCGCGGACACCGCCTGACCGGTGCCGACGGACCCGGCCGGGTCCGCCACGACGGGCGCCGAGACCGTCGCGGGCGCAGATGGAGCATCGTCAACGGCCGCCACCGGACGGGGCGCGCTGGGGCGCGGCGAGTGCTGCTCGGCGGCCGGCGTGGCGCCGGGCCGAGGTTCGCGGGTGCTGTCCTCCTCGTCGCTGCCGGTGCGGATGATGCGGTCGTCCAGCGCCACGGCGGCGGCGACGTTGCACGCCTCCACCGGGCCGGCAAAACCCTTGCGCACCCGTTGCTCATGAATGAAGGCTTCGACGCGCGGCAGGATCATCTCGCGCCAGCGGCGCCCATTGAAAATGCCGTAGTGGCCCACGCCCGGGCAGACCATGTGACCACGCAACTCTCTGGGCAGGTTGGGCATCAGGCCATGCGAGGCCTCGGTCTGGCCCAGCCCGGTGATGTCGTCCTTCTCGCCCTCGACGGTGAACAGGGCGATATCGGTGTTGGCCGAGGGTCTCACCAACCGGTCGCCGATCATCATGCGGCCCTCGGGCAAGTGATGCTCCTTGAACACCACCTCCAGGGTCTCGAGATAGAAACTGGCGGTCAGATCCAGGACCGAAAGATACTCATCATAGAAGGCGCGATGCGAGGCGGCGGAGTCGCCGTCACCCTCGATCAGATGATTGAAGTAGTCCTTATAGGCGTCCATGTGGCGGTCCATGTTCATGGCCATGAAGCCGCCGAGTTGCAGGAAGCCCGGGTAGACCTGCCGGCCCATGCCCATGTAGGGCGCGGGGACGGTCTGGATGACCTTTTTCCGGAACCAGTCCATGTCCTTGCTTTCGGCGTACATGTTCACCGCCGTCGGGCTGACCCGCGTGTCGATCGGGCTGCCCATCAGGATCATGGAATGCGGTCGCGCCGGATCGTCGTCCTCGGCCATGAGCGCGGTGGCGGCCAGCACCGGGACGCCGGGCTGACACACGGCCAGAACCGCGCAGTCCGGTCCCAGCAGGCGCAGGAACTCGGTGACATAGCCCACGTAGTCGGACATGTCGAAGTCGCCCTGCCACAGCGGCACATCCCGCGCGTTGGTCCAGTCGGTGATGTAGACGTCGTGGCCCGGCAGCAGCGCCTGGACGGTGCCGCGCATCAGCGTGGCGTAGTGGCCCGACAGAGCGGCCACCACCAGCACCTTGGGATCGTTGCGCGGTTCGGTGACCTGCCGCTCGAAGTGGATGAGCGTGCCGAACGGACGGCTGGCGATCTCGCGCTCCACCACCGGCACCAGGCGGCCGTCGACGACGGTTTCGTTCAGACCGAACGCCGGCTTGGGGTAGCGGCGGGTCATGCGCTCGAACACGTCGGTGCTGGCCGCCACGGTGCGGCCCAGGCTTGTGTGACTCGACGGCAGCAAAGGATGCGTGGCCATCATGTTCACCGCCTGCGCCATCCATCGCATGGGCAGCATGGCGTTCTGATTCATTTCATGAAGATGGTAGAGCACGCTGCGGTCCTCCTTTTCCCGTCTCTGGGGCCGTTTCCGGCATTTTTTCGAGGGCCGCGCCCAATGACCTCAAGGGTCGCGCGCCGCTCCTGGTCCGTTCCGACTCCCTCCGGCGTGCCCGTGGCAACGACCGGAAGACCTCCCTGTGTTCGGTCCGTTCTCAACCTCAGGGGTCCTGGCCGGGCCGGCCGGAACCCCCGTGTGGATATACCTTCCCATGGCGGTAGAGTAATTTCATAACCGAGACAGGGCGCGCTGCGCAATAAAATTGGTTGCGCATGCGAAGGAGGGGCTGGCCCCACGGCCTCCCGGACGAACCAGCGCGCCCCCTATCGAAAGATGGTCGCCATCCCCATGGAGGATGAAAAAAAGCATTGCACCGAAAGGGCTGCCTTACAAACAAGGTCCGCGAAAAGCCCTAAAAATATTGATGTCGCTTCCTGAACCCTTAGGATCACTCGCAATTCCGCACGTTGGAGCACCTTCCTTCATCACAAGGATCATATCGCTTCTCAGCCTGCACCTGCAATATAACTTTCACACATCTTAAGGCCAGTATCCGCCTGCAAACCGACGGCCGGCGCCCCCTGTCCATCGTCACCTTTTTCCTTATACGGAATAACCCGGTCACGGCGGTCCCGGCGGAGTCACCATGTCAGACGGAAACAATGTCTCCCACTGGGACATTCTCAACACGGCCTCAGGGCTAGCGTCGCCGCGTCAAGCGGCCTACTCTGAGGTCAACTTGCGTCAACTCAAGAACGTTGTATTATATATCACACACGCTATAGGAGAATCGGCCGAACATGTTGGTCAATGCCTTTGCCATGGCTGTCGCGCAACTGAGTGATCCGCGCGTACGCCGGCCCTTGATGCTCAGCCTCGGCCTCACCGTGGCATGCTACGTAACCCTGGTCGTGGTCCTATGGGTGAGCCTGGGATCCATCGAAGTGGTGCAGCCGGCCTGGTTGGATCGGGTGATCGACATCGCCGGTGGCCTCGGTGCGATCGTCGTCGCGCTGATCTTCTTCCCGGCCGTGGTCACGGCCTTCGTCGGCCTGTTCCTGGAACAGGTCGCCGATGCCGTCGAGGCACGCCATTACCCCACCCTGGCACCGGCCCGGGACGTGCCGATGACCGAGAGCATTCTGGGTGCGTTATCCTTCGCGGGCACGGCCCTGGTTCTGAACCTGATCGCGCTACCCTTCTATGTGTTCCTGCCGGCGGCCAACATCGTTCTGTTCTTGTTGCTCAATGGCTACCTGTTGGGCCGCGAGTATCAAGAGATGGTGGCCGCCCGGCGTCAGACCAACACCGAAATGCGCGCCGACCGGCGCCATCATCGCATGACCCTCTTGCTGGCCGGCATGGCCATCGCCGGCATGATGGTGGTGCCCTTCGTCAACCTGTTGGCCCCCCTGGTGGCCACCGCCTTCATGGTCCATGTCGTGCAGGCGTTGCGGGCCAAGGCATCGTCCGCGTAAGCTGTCGGCGGCCGGAGGATGCCCCCGCGCGCCGGCCGCACCGGGCGAGATCCGCCGCGAGTCGACCAGCCGTATCGTTTTCCCGTGATCTTTCAGGAAGGGGCCGTCCACCCATGGCGTTCTTTAACTCCCCCCAGCAGGGCCGGCAGTCCAGCGGTGTTCAGGGCTCCGTCGAGGCCGAGCGCGTCGAGACCACTGGCGACGGCAAGGGCGGCGGCTTCCAGCCGCCGGATCCGGGGCCGGTCAGTTCGCCCAGCTTCAAGCCCGGCGTTCCCGTGAAACCGCAGGCCGGCGCCTATCGCCCGGAACCGCCGTTGCAGGGGCGCGGCGATACGTCCAAGGGGCTGGGGTCGGACAGCGAGGCCGCCGCCCTGACGCCCCCCGGCCTCACACCCACACCGCCCCCCGCCGGCCGCGACAGCAGCGAGGCCAAGAATCTGATCGTCGGCCGGGGCATTCAGTTGAACGGCCAGATCAGCGCCTGCGACCGCCTGGTGGTGGAAGGCACGGTGGAGGCCGACCTCAACGACGCCGAGGCCATCGAGGTGACCGAAAGCGGCTTGTTCCGGGGCACGGCCTCGATCCAGGAAGCGGACATTTCCGGACGGTTCGAGGGCAACCTGGTGGTCAAGCGCCGCCTGACCCTGCGCACCAGCGGCCGCATCGAGGGCAACGTCCAGTACGCGGCCATCGTGGTCGAGGAAGGGGGCCAGATTCGCGGCCAGATGGACGTCTTGGGCAGTGGCGAGACCTGAGAGGGCGACCCAACCCGGCCCCTCGGTGACCCCCAGGGCGGGTGTGTAAACGTCCGCCCACCCGGATTCGGTGTGCCTACCCACGTCCCGGATCCACCCCGATGAAGCGCCGGCGTATGATCCGGGACAGGTGCGCGAGACCGTCGGCGATCGTCTCCGCGTCGAAGAATGGCCGATGCGCCCGACCAAAACGTTGATCAGCCCGTTCAGGCGGCCCACCTGGTTGAACTACTGAAAGATCATGGCACAGGCGGCGCCTGTGAGGTCAAACACCAAACTTACGGACAAGCCTGCCTTATCGCCTCTCCAGCTCACTCCCTTGGCTCAGGTCGGCACGGCGTGGGACGCGTTTCACCCCCCTTGACCTCCCGTGCTTCCGCCGCCTGCCAGTGCGCCGTCAGCGTCTCGGCCAGCGCATCAAACAGGGCGGCCGGCAGCGCATGCCCCAGGGTGTCGATGGTCACCAGCGTCGCCCCGGGTATACTGTCGGCTAGGTGCTTTCCATGTGGCGGCGGGTTCAGCGGGTCCTGTCCCGCCTGCAGGACCAGCACCTGACACGCGATATCGCGCAGCCCCGATGCTCGCGCGGGGGCGATCGGCGTTGCGCGGGCATGGTTGGTGGCCGGGCGGTGCGTTCCGCACCGGGTCATGTCCTGTTGCTCGCGCGCCCTGTGGTCGGCGTCGTCGAACGGCAGGGCGTCCCCGGCCAGCAGCTTCCATTGCCGCACGCGGCGATCCAGTTCGGCCTGCCAGCCGGCCGCCGGCGGTTCGAACGCGCGCACGACCGCCACCCTGGGTCCCGGCAACCCGCCCGGCGCGGTCTCGCCACCCACGGCGGCCCGATAGGCCGTGGCGAAATCCACGTCCAGGGCGGCCGTCATCATGGCCGTCATCGAGATCAGCCGATCCGGATGATCCATGGCCAGAACCTGCGCGATGGTCCCGCCCATCGACAGCCCCACGACATGGGCGCGCGGAACCCCCAGCCCATCGAGAACCGCCACCGCATCACGGCTGAGGTCCTCGAGGCCGTATGGCGCGGCTTCAAAGTCGACCAGACTTGAGAGCCCGGTGTCTCGGTGGTCGCATCGAATGAAGAGGCGCACAGTATCCGCCAGCCGACACACGAACCGGTCCGGCCACATCATCGCCGTCGCATTGGCCCCGGAGATCAGGAGAACCGGGGTCCCCTGATCATCGCCTCGGGAGTCCGTCCAAATCCTGGCATCCCCAGCGTCGATGACCCGCACGGACATCGGTTGCTCCCCTGTCTCCAGACATTAGGTCGTCCCTGGAAGACGGAGACCACCCCCAAGGGACCCGTGCGCCATGACACACAGGTCGGATCGGGCACCGACTCACGCCCGCAGGAAACCCACGGTCTCGTAGACCTCCTCCAGCACGGGGCCGGCGATGGCCTGGGCGCGCTCGGCGCCGCGTCGCAGAATGGCGTCGACCTCGTCGGGATGGTCCAGCAGACGCGTCATTTCGGCATTCATGGGTCCCAGGGTGTCCACCGCCAGGTCCGTCAGCGCCTGCTTGAACTGGCTGAAAGCCCAGCCACCGGCCTCGGCCAGCACCTCCTCGCGGCTTTTGTCGGCCAGGGCGGCGTAGATCCCCACCAGGTTGGCGGCCTCGGGACGCGTCTCCAGACCGGCGACCTCTGAGGGCAGCGGCTCTGGATCGGTCTTGGCCTTGCGGATCTTCTGGGCGATCAGATCGGCGTCGTCGGTCAGGTTGATGCGCGAGAAGTCCGAGGTGTCGGACTTGCTCATCTTCTTGGTGCCGTCGCGCAGCGACATGACGCGGGTGGCCTCGCCCAGGATCAGCGGCTCGGTGATGGGGAAGACCTCCCGCCCGAAGTCGTTGTTGAACTTCTGGGCAACGTCGCGGGTCAGTTCCAGGTGCTGCTTCTGGTCCTCGCCCACCGGAACATGCGTGGCCTTGTACAGCAGGATGTCGGCGGCCATCAGCGCCGGGTAGGCGAACAGCCCGACCGAGGCATTTTCCTTATGCTTGCCGGCCTTCTCCTTGAACTGGGTCATGCGGTTCAGCCAGCCCATGCGAGCCACGCAGTTGAACACCCAAGCCAGTTGCGCATGTCCCGGCACCGCCGACTGGTGGAAGATGACGCAGTTGTCCGGGTCGATGCCGGCGGCGATGAAGGCGGCGGTGACCTCGCGGGTGGTGCGGATCAATTCGGCCGGGTCCTGCCACACGGTGATGGCGTGCATGTCCACCACGCAAAAAATGCTCTCGTAGTCCCGCTGGAGCCGCACCCAGTTGCGAATGGCCCCCAGGTAGTTGCCCAGGTGCAGGTTTCCGGTCGGCTGAACGCCGGAGAAGATGCGCTTCATGGATGTGGGGTCCTCTGGAGGGAACGAGAGAGGTCGAATGATCGGCAAGGCGAGGCCGGCAAGGCGTTGGACCTAGACCAATCGCCGGCCCCGGTCAACGGGGTGGGCCGAGCCGGCGCCGAATAGCTGAGTTGGACCAGGGGACTTTCCCGCGAACGCCCTCTCGACGGTGCCCGCGCCAAACCCCACCTCCCTTAAAAGGGGCAAGGACGCACGCGGCCACGCCCCCCGTCGGCCTGTTGATGGCCGTCCATGAAATGGGTCCATAACAAAGGGAGGATGTCCGATGAGCCACCAATGGTCCGCGCGGCCGCCCGCGCACCCTCATCGCCAGGCGCGGACTCGCACCGTCACGGCCGCCGAACAGTGGGCCCATCACGGGCGCCTTGCCATGGTCATGACAGGCGTCGGTGCCGTCATTCTGCTC
>Ga0126339_10003467_pt1 | contig 11496 bp, 6 predicted proteins | sample OrbTmetagenome_2_FD_92532 | JGI IMG/M metagenome (GOLD analysis project Ga0126339, IMG submission 92532) | Coral microbial communities from Petempiche,Puerto Morelos, Mexico - Orbicella T R C metagenome | ecosystem: Host-associated > Invertebrates > Cnidaria > Coral | place: Petempiche,Puerto...
CGATGAAAAGGAATAGATTGCAGCATTTATGAAATCAGCGTGTTCCACGGTTTTCGTTTGTTTTAATTATTCTACAGGCTTTAGTAACGACGATATCTCTTCATTTAAGAATTCGACGAAGGACGCGAGACTGCTAAGAAATGACCTACTAAGATTAAGATGTCACAATTAATCGTCCAGATTTACAAACTTTCACATACTGCATAGCAAGAGTTGTGAAATTCAAGCACGATCTCCTTCACATCACTTTACAGGTAAATCAGAGAAAACTTTCTCAGTGGAATCCACGCGAAAAAGGACGACGGCTCGACGAGTATGACATCCTCGTGTTGTTCGTGGCGCAATGCACTCCAGTAAAAGTGGCGCAGTGCAGTCTGGTTGACTGCAATGCATTCTGGCAAAAAGTGATGAATTCGAGAATTCGTACCCCTTTCTATATATTCTTCTTAAATCCTGATTATGTTGCTGCTCGCTCGCTACGCTCGCTCCGCAGCAAATATCTTACCTGGCAATATTCGACAAACTACAAGCGAGTCGCTGGTGACCCAATTTTGGAGCCACATTAGAAGCTTGGAGACTCAAAATGTCTCATATTTTTCACTTTTTGCAATGTGATACAGTGTAACCTGTATTAAGTAGACCCCATATTAAGCGGACACCAGGTTGAGTCCCTAAATTTTCTTCCCACATTTACTGTAAAATAAACCTGCATTCAGCAGACACCAATATTAAGCCATTTTGTTGCACAAAACCTGCAATAAGCGGACACTTCAAGGGCATTTTACCTCTAAAAGTTCAGTTGAGACTCCTTTACAGCCAAGTGATTATTCCAGATTGACACATTGACTGACTGGACATTGTGCTATGAGCAGTCTTTGATCTCACACTGTGTTGTAACACTGTGTTACAATAGGGTTAAGAATGAACTATGATTGCACAACATATTTGAACCTGTTTTGAGCAGACACCCTGTATTAAGCAGACACTAAAGAGGGTCCCAAGGGTGTATGCTTAATACAGGTTTCACTGTATGGTTTTTGGAACTGTAAATCCCTTTTCATGAATACTTAATGCCATTTCCAGTGAGAAAAACTGTGAGAAAAGATACCCGACCTGTTAACAAACATTGATGTCAGGAGAGTCAAGTTTTTCCTGCCTGCTGAATCCCGATTGGTCAATTCAAATTTCAGTTATGCCAGCTGTATACAAGGCTAGTATTCAGCAAGTGTTACCTTAAAGCTGTAGATTCTCTGTTGATTCATACACTGGTTAACATCTAGCACTTGCTGTGTGAGTCGTTTGAAGAGTTGCTTGAGATAAAGAAGAAGTCTTGCATTAAAAGTTCATCTAATGTAAACAAAATTGAAAACAGGAAAAAGAAAAGTACCTGACACAGTAAGTGATCCAAATGATGGAAGGAGGAAAACAGTTATATAAATTAATTTATTATATGGCTGTGTCTCACAAGGACTGGGAACTACTGAATTCTCGAATTTGATTGACTGAAATCGATATTGACCGCGGTCTAGATTTTCCCATCTTATGGAAGTGCCAAAAAGCCTGATGACAAAAAAAAAAGTAAAGAGGATGACCAAATTTCGGCAGGCTTATGTTAAGCTCATTGCCGTTCGTAAGCAAAATGTCAGCAAACCAGTTACATGAAATGAATTAAAGTTTTCTTCTTTGCCATATAATAAACATCTTATTAACCGAGCTAAGTTGGTCTGTATGAGAGAATCTTGACCTCGGTCAAGATTCTCCCATACAGACCTCCAGCTCGGTTAATAAGAGCCAAATATACTATGGATCAGCACTGACGGATTTGCTACATTTACCCAAGATGTAAATGCACGTAAAAAAAAGTTTGGCACACCTGGGCCACAGCCACACTCTACCACTGAAGCTACTTCCCCTGGATGGAACATTGCTATGGTATGTGTGTGTTATTGTGCATGCGATCTGTATGTAAGTGACCCCATAACTAAAATATGGCTGCCTTGTTTTTCTAGCCCCTTATGGTTAGTTCGGGAAGCCAGTGTTCCTTTTAATTATTATTCATTTATTTAATTATCTTTTTTTTATTATCATTAAACGTGACTTGACAGGATTTCAACTGACGTAATAGACCCTTTGCAACTGGGGTCACATGACCACATTTTTTCTTTAAAAAATCTATATTATGGGCTATAACTTAAAGAATGCCAGAAATGGAAAGAAGATATTGAAAATACCAAAACTGCCAAGTTTGAAGCCCCTGGCATTAAAAGGTACATGTACGTTTATACGACAGTTTGAATTTTTGGAAAATTTAGAGGATTTGTATGGAAAATGTTGCTGGAGAGCAAGGCCTTGCTCTCCAACAGCTTTTCCCATACAAATCTTCTTATTTTTTTAAAAAATTCAGACCATCAAAAACTCTCATCCTTTAACTATAGGGGCCTCAAACTTGGCCATTTTGATATTTTGACAGGCTTTTTCCATTTCTGGCATTAGCCCATAATTTTATGAAAAGTAGGTCACATGATGACTTACCTGCAAAGAGCCTATTATTTAGTTATTTCAGACATCTCACCAACTTCATACGAGACAATCACCCAACAGAGCCCAGGATGTTGCTCACATCTTACAAGACCATATCTCATGACTTCACGTCAGCTAGAATCATAGCAGGGACTGTGAATAGGCTCCCAGCGTGAGTGGGAAAAAAATTCATGAGCCAACGAGTGCAAAAGAACGAATGCAGTGAAGGGGGAAACAACTGCTTGTTGGCTTGCTTCACTCGCCAATTTTTTTTCCACCCTAACCAGCAGCCTGTTCGCAGGCTACTAGAATCATCAACAAGCGAAAGTATTCTTAAGTAGTTTCTTACCAAGGTAAGTTTGAATTCCTTGACAGTATCTACAACCAAAAAATTAATTATTTGCATTGGATTGACTGGAAGTAAAAAGTAAGATCGCAAGGTCACCTCGGAGTATTAATTTATTTTGTAAGGTTACTTAAGAAGGTCTTTGAAGAGAAGTTATAAGTCTCTCTGACTTGCTTTTTTCTAAGTTAACTGGTGCATTCAGGGTTTTCCCTTTTTCCCTGGCAGGAATTTTGTTCCAGTTTAGTAATAAACCAACCGTCAGTCCACTTCCCTTCACAGGTAACCCGAAAACACTGACCCCCGGTCCGCAGACCCTCACAACAGACTGGGTCCGCGGACTACCCTACGGACCGGTCCATGTTCTACCCCTATGGACCCCTCTATGGACCACTCTAAAATAGTGTAAAAATAATAAAAAAAATTTTACTTATGGGTTGTCTAATAGATTCAGACTTGTGTCAGTGTTACACTGTGCAAATGTAACAGACTTGGGTTTTTAACACCCCATCCTCCCTCCCAAAAAAAAATGCCTAAAAGCTGTTTTTAGCGCAAGGGGATGACGATGGTAAGAAGGAAAGTTCTTACCTTCCATTCGTTCCTCAATCTGGCTATGGAAGATATGTTTTTGGGCCGTTTTATTCTTGTTTGTATCTGTTATTCCGCTGAGCAAATTGTGAAGCCTGGAACGAGTTCACGAACCCACGGGAGAACGCCAGGCTGGACAAAATGGCAGAGGGGAAAGAACAAAAATTTCGAGGCTTCCCGGAGGCTTCCCCGTACGCGTCTTTCGTATACTTAATGGCCACAGCAAAGGAAATGGCAATGTGTAATGATATAAATTACACCCGAGCCTGAATCCAGGTCTGTTTACATTTGCACAACGTAACGTTCAAAATTTCGCCGTCACGAGTAATCTACTAGACAACCCGTAACTGAAATATTTTTTAATTTATCATTTTTATTATATTTTGGGGGGTGGTCCGTAGAGGGGGTCCGTAGTGGGAGTCCGTGGACCGGTCCATAGGTAGTCTGCGGACCCGGTTCGTTGTGGGGGTCCGCGGACCGGGGATCAGTGTTGTCGGGTTACCCTCCCTTCACCGCCCTCCTTCCCTCTTCACTTTTTCCATCTTTGTAAATTTTATCCCCCTGCATTCAAACAAGTATCCAAAATACACCTAAAAACATGTTATGAGCAAGCGTACACTACATATATTGCTTTTTCTTTGAAATATGGGATGTTTATGGCTCGATTAGATTACAGAACAATGCCCGTCCGAAAGATGGATTTCAATGTAAACTCAAGTAATTAACGGGATTATATAATACTCATAGCGGTCAATAACTGTGATTTAAGTCCTTCATATTTAATGATTTCAAAAGCAATAAAGATCACGAAAGTACCGCGAATATTATATGACAGCTGATCTGAATTTGCTTACCATCATTTTCATCATCGCTTGATTCGAGAAACATGTCCGCAGAGGCACTTCGAAGAGGTGACGCACTTTTGGCTCGAACATTCTGCAAATTTATACACAAATCAAAATATCAAAACCTCTGGGAGAGATAACATGAACAGATTTAGGATCTGAGCAAACCACTTGAAACTACGCCTTATGTAATCTCGGAATAAATCAAGGGTAAATTCCAAAATTTTAAACAACAACAGAGATTATGAAATACTCACTTTCGTTTTTGCTTTCTCCGTTGAGTTTTGGCGATAGCTATGTGGAATATGTTTCACTTTACCCCGTATCCAATCTTTGTTTAAACTGCGGCCGCTGCAAAGGACACGAGAAATCAATTCAAAGTTCAAAAAACAAAGAAATCAGTTTTTGATGCACGGCAACGGACGCAAGACCTGTGGAAGAAATTTCTTTGAGTTATCGAAGTGGCTGGGTTGGGAATTTGCCAATTCTGTGAATACACCGCACATAAAGAAGGTTTAACTGCTACGTAATGAACTGGGACCGCCATTTTTGCTGTTGCCATACTTACAGACGGTATTGTTCATGGTTCATTTGGCTAAAATCGCCGGTTGCTATTCAACTCCATGCACAACAGTTCAAATATTGCTTTTGGTCTCAAGGGAACGAAGGTGCTAATGACCATCACCGATGCAGCTCGATTATCAGCCGCTGTTCAGAAAAGGAGCCCACGCTCCTCCCCGAAAAAAGTCGACGAGATGCGATTGCGTCCGAAATTTGACGAACATCTTCGGTTGAATTCCTTTGGATAAAAGGACAAATTTTGCGGTTGTAAAATATAACCAGGTAGTCTTAAGCTAATTTCGGGAGTCCCCTAATAACAGAATTTCTCCCAGTCAGCAATACTGAAAGGTCGCCTTCTGTCAATATATTTGATGGGCTCCTGATTTGACGAACAATTTGACGAACATCTTCGGTTGAATGCCTTTGGACAAAACGGAAAATTTTGCGGTTGTATAATATAAACAGGAAGTTTTAAGCTAATTTCGGGAGTCCCCCAAGTAACAGAAAGTTTCTTCCAGTCAGCAATACTGAAAGGTCGCCTTCTGCCAATACAAGAGTCACAACAGGGTTTGCCGTGCCCGATTTATAGTTGATCATAGTTGGTAACTACGCCTGGCCAAGACGGTGTTGGCCTGGCCCAGTGGTCAAAAAGATTATATCAAAAAGGCAAGTATAAGTTCAGCATTTTGTTATCTTTTTCTGGCAAAATTTAACATATGGGTTGCTGCGGAGGCGGGGAGAGGGTGGGGAAATTATATTGCGCAATATACTGCGATTGAAAAATTAACAGACAGGCACTTACTTTCTTACAACCGTCATTTCCCACGTTACCTGTTCCTGCGTTCATTCGGAAGTCAACATAGCCCGACAAAGGTTCATACCATGATTATTAATTCATGGTTAAATATATCACCTAGCCGAACAGAGCAGAAAAAACTGGACGCTCTCGCTTGCTAATAGTCACCTAGTCCATGTCCTTTTTGCGCCTACAGAAATATGTCAAACATGTCAGAGGATGAGATACTAACAAAACGCACAGTGTGCTTGTGGACTGTTTAAAACTAAGCTTCAAACTTATTTAGTATATGGTTTGTACGTAATTACATGTAAGTTAGACAGGGGTTTTCTTTTTTTCCTTTCGTTTCTTTTCTATTTGAATTTATACAATTTTTGTCGAGCGATTAGGTTTGAAATGATACGCCCTTGAGAATATAAATATTATATATTTTTAAAATCAAGAAGTTGTCGAAGGGCAAAAGTACTTTTCATAACTGATCATCACTGTATATATACGTCCTGTACCCGTTCTCCTCAATCGCACCGATTGTCAATGGTCAGACAGTAAGATCAACCCAGTGAACTTTGAGCTCAAACAGGAAGTATGCCGTGAACTGAGTGATTTATATTACTCTTTTCTGCAACACGCTATTCCAAAATCTTAAACTGGAACAATAGAAATTAACCCGGAAACTGACACTTCTCTACACCAAACAAATCTGAAAACAACTAATTACAAGGTTTAATTTCACATTCTCTGAATTTGCAACTGAAAAACTGTCAATGACGCTAGACATTTTGATATACCCTGACGTTCTGTTCACAGTTTCGATTGACGTCAGTGGCTTGTCATTTTGATGTTCAATATTTGATCGGAAATGTATGTAAGACCTGATCGACACCAAAACGTTTTAAAGAATTTTGGATAAATTTACGGCCATGCATGGTGACAATGTGACCAGATCTGATAGGATTACTCTGTTAATCAAAACTAAAACAAAATTCTCGAACGTGATTGGCTATCAGCAGCCCGATTTGAGCATTAATTGGACAGTGTACGGGTTATGCTTGTAATTGGACAGTACGCGTCATTTTGAGCGCGCTGTTGCGGTGCACTTTGTTGAGTAAACTGCTGTGTTTTTCAGCATTCATAACGACGTTTTAAAATCGTTCAGCGCTCAATCGATGGTTTGTTCGTTTGTCGAATTTTGTCATAGTTTTGATTAATTGGTAACAGGGCTTCGCGTCATCCAATTTAGTCTGTAATCATACTCGTGATTAACAAATCGGACTCCCGCTTCGCGGTCGACCGATTTTGTTAATCACTCGTATGGTTACAGACCGAATTGGACTCCACTCAGTCCTATTACCATTATTAATTATCAGAAAAACTTCATTGTTTGATTAAGTTCTTACAGAAGCATATCATATATGCAGCGACGTGACCTGACATTCACTCCATATAACTGATTATAGCGGAAGATTGATTTATATTGTACTCGGCCAACATCGAACAATCGATCAATTCCTGTTCAGTTTCGAAGGAACCTGCTAAACTCGCAATTTTACTGGCTCGCATTTCAATATTGCACTCTCATCAAAACACGGATATAGGAAAGTCTGGAAACGTCGTAAGTCTAACTCAGTGAACACCTGGTTGGCTTTCCAGCTCTGCTCGCTTCTTGAACGTTTCGACTCACTTTCGACAGTTAGCGGAATACTCTCTTGTGGAGGAATGAATTGGCTGAGGATCTTGACAGTATTTTTTAATGCAGTAGTCTTCGTTGCCTGTTCAGGTTTGAACATAATTGCAATTTATAGCTCTAGCTAGTTCGCATGCCTTTGTACCAAGTTCAAGTTCAGTTCACGTGAGCTATTCTATACTTTATTTACAACCGAAAAAGATAGCGAGTTAAGGTTTCAATTGAAAACTTCATGTTCAAACATTTTCTCAAATCTTTTATTATTTTGCCTAATAATAGCAAGAGGAAAGTTGGCACAGTCTGGAAACGACCTAACGCGTAACGGCGATCAAATTTTAGCCGTATCAAGTACCCGGTTGTTCAGGAAATGCCACCGAACATAGGTCCGCAATGTGGACATGCAGTATTGAGATACTATACTGACAAGAATTTTACACAAATGAGCCATCAAAGTTTAGTTTTTAATTTCAGACAACTCAGACAAAAATCAAAGAATGAGACGACACGTACACATAATGACTCATTTAGAAAACGCATAAATTTGCATCTTGAATGAGAGTGAAGGAATGCCGACAAAAGCCACGGAAGAAGGCGAGAGAAGGAAGTAGCGGCGATGACTGAAACTTATTATCACCTACTGCCTGTAAGAAATTTCGGCTCTTGCTATACCATGTAGTGTATGAAAAACATGTTCGCTATATTGTGAGGAGCCCCGAAGTGCATTTTACATTCAGAAAAGTAATGCTGTCCAATACAAGCTAAGAATAGATTATTCGGTATATTCTTCACATCCAAATCCACTTCTTTACAGAGGAAGCTGATAAAAAAGATTAGATTAAAAACTCCATGATTTTGGTTGGTTTCCTTGAAGAGGATAAGCGCGAACTTTGGGCTTAGTTTCGTAACTTTCAGTGAGGAATTCAGTTTATCGATATTCAGTATCCATCAGGTTTGACTTCAGACAAAACCAACTTTTGAAGAAGAGAAATGAAAACCTTGCTTGATTAACTTTCAATTCCACGTATTAAACTCTCACTGCGAAAATCACTTTTTAAACATCATTTCCCAGAGGGTTTTATTAACAGATTGAAAGTCTGTTTTAGATGAAATATTGAAAGCAATATCAATTCAACAAATATTGTTGAAAAATATACAGCGTTTGTTTTCTTCGGAAACACGGGAAAGACTAAAAATGGACATTTCATAAATGTATACCTCCGTTGAACGTTTTTGAGATAAGAAGTCTTAATTTTAACTCTTAATCGACGTCAACAATTGATCATCGGGCTAACGACAGATTCCGAAAGTAAGAGAGGTTCGAGACAGTCGGCTTTCTCAATTATCTTTAGCGATCGCTTATTTGGAGCTCAAAAAGTTTTCGTTATGATGTTGGAATCGGTTTAAAATAGCCAAAAACGTCATGAACACGCACTAAGTAAAACAAGGAGACAAGACAAGAAATTCTACTGTACTTTTATTACTATTTTTGACGTTGTATACTCTGTTTCACCACATTTTCAGACACCGAGAAGAGAGTTGAAAATACGACGCGTAGCGGAGTATTTTTCACGAACTTCGAGATGTTTGGAAATGTGGTCAAACACCCTCTTGAGTGTTTGACATATCTTCTCAATCGAAACAAAAACTAAAGAGAAAACGGAGAAATAAAATCCTCAAAAACAAATTTCCGTTGTTTAAACTTGATGAATTATTAATTAGTTTGAACCTTTACGAATTATGTTACGTCAAAACGATTCAGACTTACTCGCGAGTTTAGGCTACCTGTGGTAAAACATCGAAGGCTTCTATGGGAAACAGGTCAACTGTAGTTAAATAGCGGAGCTCCTGCGGCCCGAAGGACCGTCAAGCGGAGCCCCATACTCATATATGAAAGAAAAGGAAACCCATGAGTTGATTTTCTCATGGTTATCATCGTTAGCGGTAGTGCTCGTGGGCGCGTACGCACGACGGCGACGACGGAGTCGCGCAACATGGCGCCATACTCCAAATAATAAGTTGACAGAGACATGCAGCCTTAGCTTACCGTGTACTTCTTTAATATTGGACATCCATGTTATGATCAATTGACACCTGTCAAATCAAGTTATCCGCTGACCAGTATCACGTGACCATATCGCGGGCTCAAGTTTGCAGTTCATCGAAGTCACGTGTCTTTTTTTAAGTGGACCGTTGACCAAGTGCTGGTTTTCGATCGGATCGCGGGCTCATGTCAGGTTAACTTGTTGAAAATGGGGCAGGATTGTTCGGAAGCCGGTTAACGCTAGTTCAGGATTAAAAGTTAACTGAATAAATTATAACTTTTTCTTCTATACAAATGTTTTTTGTTGCTTTGTTTTGTGTATATGGTGATTATTAAAACTCAAAACAGAAGGCCAAACAATATACAGAAAACCTTACCGCAAAGTTAGAAAACTCAGATCAAAATTCTGGAGCTACACTTTTAGGCTGGCCTAAATCTAATATTAGCGGAGCTCCGGCGGCCCAAGGGCCGCTAAGCGGAGCCCCGTGCTCATATAGGAAAGAAAAGGAAACCCATGAATGGATTTTCTCATGGTTATCGTGGCTAGCGGTATTGCTCGTGGGCGCGTTCGAACGACGACGGAGTCGCGCAAGATGGCGGCCATACTCCAAATGATAGATTGACAGAGACGTGCAGCCTTGGTTTAAGGTGTTGTTCCGTGTTATGACCAACTGACACCTGTCAAGAAAAGGCATCCGCTGACCAGCATCACTTGACCATATCGCGGGCTCACGTTTAGAGCTCATCGAGGTCACGTATTTTTTAAGTTTACCGCTGACCAAGTACTGGTTTTTGATTGGATCGCGGGTTCATGTCAGGTTAACTTGTCTAAAACAGGACCGGCTTGTTTGGAAGCCGGTTAACGTTACCCCAGGATTAAAAGTTAACCGTTTTCACTGCTTTTGTCTTGTGTTAAAGGCCAAACAATAAACAGAAAACCTCACCGCAAAGTTACAAAACTCAAATTAAAATTCTACCTTTTCATGGGTTAGTTTAATCGGGCTTTGAACAACCCGGCCCAGGAGCTACGCTTTTAGGTTGGCCTAAATCTATGTATTACAGATAATGACAATCTCTTCTACTCAAGAAAAATCCTGTAGCGAATTGCTCCAAGCTAGAAACAACGGTGTGCCGGATAAAACCAATTCTGGTTGTCAACATTTTCCTGAGAGTGGATTAGTTAGAAAATGTTTTGACTGCAAACTACTGTACTCCCCAAAAATTAGGGTTGAGGTGTGTGCATCACTTTCTGAAATCTCCGCTTTCTTAGGGGAGGGGTGGGGAAGACTTAGACGCGACCATACAAATATTTCACGCGGAAACGGATAAGTCGCGGTCAAAACACACAGGACAAATGATTAATTTTAAGCTTCGACGAGAATCGTAAAATCTACAGCGATAGTTCACACTAGAAGTTCTTTAAAATGTCTAATTAATTACATGTACGCCTCTTAAATATGGCTTATCTCTTTTCAGGAGCCTCAAATGCTACATTTCCAAGCTCAAATGTCACAATTGGGTGAGTTTTATTCTTATCTTCACGTTAATAATCAGTCGCGTTTTAAATTGTTCTGATGAACAAACACTATCAAACTTATGGCAATTTTAACGAACACCGTTTACCTTTGAAATCATCTACTGTTAGTCTTTGTAGACAGCAGTTCAAATACATAGTTACTTATTGTCGGATAACCGACTTAACAGTAGTTAACGTTAAGTTTTTTGTTGCCGCCAGCCCAGAGCATGTTCTCAAACAAGCAGCAATGGTCTACTTGTTACTAAGTGATAAGAGGGCGTGGTAACACACTGAGCAAGTGATCAGTGCATTGGTAAATTGAAGTACTCCTGAATTAAAACAGGTCGCGTATATTTCACTTGACAGTGAACAAATTAAATTCAGGTCCGGTTCATACGTCGTACTTCGCCGAATCGAATTCAAAGAATTAAGTGCAAGTGAAGTAGGGCCGCTGAATCAATAGACCATTTTACAGTTGCCTGCTCAGTGACCTGGCCTTTGTATGGCAGCGAGGCTAGAGTTGACCTTGTTTTGATACAGACCTCACTGCTTTTGTCATGTAAATGCACCTAGTTAGCATCAGAACAACTTGTTTTACACAA
>Ga0126339_10003469_pt1 | contig 11495 bp, 8 predicted proteins | sample OrbTmetagenome_2_FD_92532 | JGI IMG/M metagenome (GOLD analysis project Ga0126339, IMG submission 92532) | Coral microbial communities from Petempiche,Puerto Morelos, Mexico - Orbicella T R C metagenome | ecosystem: Host-associated > Invertebrates > Cnidaria > Coral | place: Petempiche,Puerto...
AAAATTATATCTTCGCTTCATAAATAGTTCTATTTTAGGCAGGCCTAATTATTTTAATATATAAATGTAAATTACCAGCATGGAAAAAAAAAAAAAAAAAAGAAATACAAAATAAAAATGGAAAAAAAAAAAAAAAAAAAAAAAAAAAAAAAAAAAAAAATTACCGGATTGTCGAGATAGAACTAATATCCACTTCAGCGACCGTTGTCGGTTCAACGATCGGTATAATTTCTGGCTGTGACTGTTTCGGTAGCGATCATATGGAAACCAGCCATCACCAACCGATATTTTCCCCTTCGACTTATGACCCAACTAAGCGCGGAGTCCGCAAACCATAAGTCGAAGGGAGTACAAGGAGGATCCGTAACTTGCGATACGAACTGAGAAGATGAAATGAGTCAGACATTTATTATATCTCTAAATGATTGACATACGTCAAAAACAAAAGAAGTCAATTGCTTACCGTTGCTAAGTCGTTATCACGAGTTAATACATGACGTCAAAATTTTAGGGAACAAAAAAAACGTTTAACAGGTTTATTTGCTATGAATGTTAACAGAACTTTGGTGGTAAATCACGTGACATTTTGGCAGCAAAAGTATTTTTATATTTCAGCTGTCACGACCGCTCAATTGACCAACCACGGTGCACGTTGTAATTCACTTTCAAACATGACGTCATTGATTATGTCACCTCACAAGAGAAACAAAAACATACTATCTTTGCAGTGGAATGGCATGATTTTTCTCAGCTGAAGAAGTCATGGTAATTCACGTAACTTGGTTTATATGAAAAATACTTATAGGAATTTTGTTTTGATATCAACGCACTTCCGTTAATTTCACAATAGAGCCAAGTAAAAATAGTTTTCACAAGCGTGGCTCTCCGCGCGGAAGTTAATCAGAGCAATGCGTTGGCAAGTAAAATACAACAAGTACGCGCTTCATATCCATTCCTAAAAGACACCTAAGTTGACAAAGAAATAAAGGGAGTAGATAAAAGCGTTAGTTTGCCGTTACGTTTCAGTCTACGACTTCATCTTCCATCATCTGAAATCAAAATCAAAATGTTGGCGACAAATCGCTGGGATTCAAAACCCGACCTTTCAAAAAAAATGCTTGTTTATTTTCTGCCACATACTTGTCTTAAACTTTATTTTAAAGGTGGAATGTCTATCGGGCCTTTAAATCTCAAAAGCTGTTTAGTCCTGCGCAAAGGATTCTGGTGTCGTCATGGAATTGTCAATTGAGTCAAATTAACATCAAACATGGCTCAATGTCTTAGTATTAAGTTGCTGACTAACGCGCGCGAAAGAAGCATATATTTACGTTTATTACGTTCCATTTGTGAACATTAAATCAATTGGAAACGTCCTTAAAACATGAACGTACAAAGACTTCTAATTTTCTAATTAACAAAATAATTATTTTTTTCATTTGTGCCATGAAAAAAAGCAATTCGCCGAGATCAATGCCAAGAGGGGAGGGGGGTGGGGGAGGAGGCGGGGAAGTGGCTTTGGTGTTTAGCCTCGAAAGGTCCACGGCGGGAGCTTCTACGGTAATTTGTAGGGATTTACTGAGTGAAAAAATTTCAAGCCATGCCCGTAAAGCAAGGTCTTGGTACTTCTTAGGGTTTCTTTACAAAGTTTCCGACGCGCAGCCCTGTCCTTTTTGTATGGGAGTCCCCCTTCCCTGGGATTAATGGTCAATTCCCTCTTTGAGACGTGCCTGCAAGGAATCATTGTAGTTGTATTCATCATCTCGGACTGGATAATTGTTATGATTATTACAGCTACCATGATTCCCTGCAAGCACGTCTCAGAGGGAATTGACCATTCGTGAGTGGTCCATCTTAGCGGTCGGTGTTGCAAAATTTGGACCGCTGAGAGAACCAGTCAGATAGAATTTGCCTTTCGTCGCGGACCAGTTCAGCCATTTAAGGACGTTCGCGCTAATTGTTTCTGCGCATCCTTAATGCGCACGCAAATTCACACGCCACGTCCATTCTCGTCCCCAGAGGCCATGATCCTTCTGGCCTGCGGCAGGGATCGAGAGCTCTGGCCTGACCCGATTTTCTGAACATACACAGAGTATTCGTTTCGTATTCTCAACCAATCAGATTTACCAGATTTGACGGGAAGTCCGTGAATGGCGGACTTCCGGTGTTGGACCATCTTGACCCCTGCCGCAGGTCAGAAGGATCGTGGGCTCTGGGGACGAGAATGACGCCATTTCATGCATCGCTGCGCGCGCTAAGTCATAAAATGAACAATGATAAGGCAGATGACCATTGCTATAGCTTTGCCTGGATTTAACGATCTTGGAGGTTCGGTGACCCTTATTTTTCTTTTGATGGATCATTTTTTCTTCCGATTTTCTACGTTTAGCGAAAAACTGAAGAAAATCTATCGACTAGAAGTTTGAATTTTTTGCACAATGAACCACCGTTTATCCCCTTGGAGATTTCAAATGACTATTGAAGGGTAAATTTCTGTGAAAACGTTGTTAACATTTGGAATTATTTACGCAATATACCCACTTCTACTAAGTATGACTAAGATCGTTTGCCTTCGTCGACTCACCTTCCATATTTTTAACCACCTCTTTAATTACCCGCGCCAATTTTTCAAAATAGGGTAGTTTTCCACACGCTTTATCTCTGAAACGAAGTCAGTGACCCTCAATTGTTTTGCATCTTTTACACAAGTATTTCATTATCTGACTGCAGTAAAAATTTAAAAAAAATTTTCGCACGAACGTCCTTAATAATGCCTATTATGTCTCGACGATATTTCCCGGAGATCAATATCTCTTCCGGGTCACGTGTTCCCTGGCCGCACCTCTCGGCTCGTCAAGGAAATAAATTGCCCATAAAGGCCTGGAAAGAAAGCCTATAGGGATTACGCAAGAAAATGTAGAGATTACAAGCCATAAACATGTTCAGTAGTCGAACCCTGCTAAACGGACACCGGCTCACATTGCGAATAGTTGACCTCACTTTACCGCAGTGCACTGTATATTATCATTTGCAGCGATTAAATGTTAATGATGTTATCACCAATGTAGTAGTATAATAACGTGACATGTTTAACAATTGTTTTTATTACTTACTGTGTTCGACTCTGGCAAAACTCCATGCGAGACACGACATATTTGAATTTGAATGAGCGTAAGGTTTATAGTTCAGTTTGAAATCAAGTTCCAAACATATAACACGTTAATTAAAGAGTGTTCTGTTGCTTTTAATTGTATGTTTTAAAAGGGTGCGTTTCATTGGAAAAATCCAAGATTGAAGTTTAAATCGAAAAACCGGATTTTTGCTTTTCTTTACTAAACAGTTTAATCCAAAATAACTCGGATCATGGTGCATCAAAGGAACCGAAGAATCCACTCTGGATTAGAATGCTGATACACCATGACCCGAGTGACCTTGGATTAGTAATCTGTTTATTAAAGTAACACAAAATCCGTATTGGGATTTAGGAATCAAATCTTGGTTTTCCCAAACTAACGCACCATTAGTCTTTGCATCGAGTTTGTAACGTTTAATTTACTATCCTGAAAGTACTGGAATTTTCAAAATGACCCGACTGCACAATGACGTCGAACGCTCACGACGACGTTCGAAACGTTTCCCGGGGAAAGTCCGATAAGTGTTTCGTCAATTGATATGGGCTAAACGCATCTCACTAGTTCTTGGTTACTTTTTTTTTCTTTTTTCAAAAGTGTGTCATCAAGAGGCTGTAACTGAGCTCAGTGTTCGTCTCAATGAGAGAGAATGGTCTCTAGCTATAGGCGTGAGCCGAAGGTAAGATGGAAGTTTCCGAACCAAAGGCGTGAGAGTCACGTTTTAGACGTGAGAGCTGGCAGGTAAGTACATGTGATCTGTGAACTTTAATCCAAAGGAACCAGCCGTCATGTTTTTGACAGTAAACAAAGAAAATTGAATTGAACAGTGTTTGAGCTTTTCGCTAATATCACGCTGATCACGTAACTGAATGTACTGCATGTGATCTGTCAAATTAAGCACAAAGTAACCAATCGTTATGAAAACTGAACACGTGTTAAGAGGAAGCGTGTTTCAACGGAGCTCTTATTCTACACTGAATCTGTGCTGAATCTGTACTGAAACCATCTGTTGTGGCTTGTCTAGACAAAAGTAACCAATCCAATCGCTTTGTTACAGATTAAAACAAGCCGAAGGAGAACGTAGAAATACAGGGAATTCTCTCTCCTCTTGCAATCGGTTTTGATAACTTTGAAGGCAAGTTAGTCTGTAACACGGGTACACTGAGCTAGCAGAAATGCGAGACATCTTCTCTGTGTCCCTGATCGTCGTTTTTCTTTTGTTCTTCACACGAACGCACTCGAAGGAACTGCAGTCGAACGATTCGACTTCTACATGTAAGGTAAGTAAGGTGAAAGTGATTCCGTCACAAACTGAGGTTTTGTTCTAAGAGCTTGCTTTGTTCAACGGGAACTTACACTCGATGAGATACACCGATATAGATAGTATTATAGATATACTCAGATGCACTTTCTTTTGGTCAATTCTGTATTCCCACTCCACGTGATCCGTACATAATACTTTTAAGCATCCGCAAAATCAAACTTTTAATGAAAAGCTTATCTGTCAAGGCAGGTATGGGACCTTTGTAATTCAGGAATAAGTGAAATCTTACATGTAGTAAGAGGTGACGAACAGTCGAATCCACCATAAATCGCCAGAAATGAAAATAATTGATCTGATGAAAGCATACACGAATTGCTAACGTTTACTGATCTCACAATACACTACTTACTTGAGCAAGGGTGAAGATTCTGACGATTTACGCTAACATTTGTTTCAACAGCCGGATCCTCATTCTGGAATGCCAGGAATGCCCGGCGTGCCAGGAATACCGGGAACTCCGGGTGCTCCAGGTAGAGATGGCTTCAAAGGAGAGAAGGGCAGCATCGGAAAGCGGGGTTCGCAAGGTGCTATAGGAATCCCAGGGAAAATTGGACCACGGGGCCCTGAAGGATCCAAAGGGGAGGTGGGGAAGAAAGGAGAAATTGGTAAGATGGGAGCAAAAGGAAGTACGGGTATTCCTGGGAACATTGGTCCCAGGGGTTCAAAAGGATCCAAGGGAGAAAATGGCATCGGAGCAAAGGGAGAGAAGGGAGATGCAGCAAACATGGACCCAAGACAGAGAGCTAATTGGAAACAATGCGCATGGCGATAGTATACAAGTATTGACAACGGTAAAATAAAGGTAAGTGATCATATTAGGATCTACTTTTGTATTAAACTTTGTGGCTTACTGACTTTCGGTCTATGAGGAAGTAAAATTCCAGGGATCCAATTACAGGGGATCTTGCTCTTTTTCTATCTATCCCTCTTGATCGTTGTGTCAGTAGAGGTAGGAAGCTCTGGAAAAGCGTTTAATGCTTATTTCCGTGGTATATGATGGCTGGCGCTGAAAGGTAAAACCAAGTCAGATGTTCCAGCTCAATAAATAATAGGCCTACTCTGGGACCTTAAGTCGCCTAAAGTCGCCTTAAGTGGCCTCAAGTTGCTATCGGTTACGTAATGTTAAAAAGGTTTCAACACACTCAAATTGTCCCTGTGGAAGGTTATTAGACTTACTACTGTCATGTTAGGGTAAACTCCACTCTAGGCCTATGGAGGAGGAGGCACGACGGCCCAATGGTCGGTGGAATGGACCCCTATTTGGGAACATTGCATTGTGTTCATACTTTCATAGTGCCTCTTCTCACCCAGATGTGTAAATGGGTACTGGTTATGGAATAAAGGAGGGGAGGGGGGCAGGGTGCAGCAGAGGTTGCCTCAATAGGTGTGCTTTTACTTTTTTTAACAGTCATTCCCAATGCATTGGATCCATCTAAAACTCCCCTTAAAGGGCCCTAGTCAGCCAAACCTTTCTGTTTACATACAAGAGTTTGGCTTTTATGTTTTATTCGGAGCATGTCAAAGCAAAGAAAATCACTGTGAAGCTACTTAAGATAAAGAGGCATACTTTCAGGAACACAAATTACAGTAAAGCAAGAAGACTTCGCCTCACCATGCAATATCAATAATTTTGATGGCATCGAAAACAGCAGAGGCTGACTAGGGTCTTTTAAAAAGCTCTGGACCCGACAATTACTGTATTATCCCTCAAAGCCGTGGCTCCCTTATACATAAAAAACCTAATGTTATAATATTCCTGCACCTGTCTAGCCCCCATGTTAGCAGGAATAATTTCTACATGTAGACAATACTTAAATACTAATGACAATCTAATGTATACTTTCTCACACATGGCTTTTTATTTCTATTAAATTTTAATTTTTTTTTGTATTTCATTGTAAAAGAGTTAATATAAAAGGTGACACTCTGTGTTAAAATCAGGAAATATATTAAATATGGAAAGTTATAACAAATGACTATACTGCAATAATATCATTTAAGCTTATGAATGTTTGTAAGATATTACTGAATCAAATCTTCCGAAGACCTACAGTGTATAATAAATAAACAACAACAGTGAGAGGAGTTCCAGATCATCAAGATGAAAAGAAAAAAAAAAAAAACACAAAGATATTTTTGGGCTACGGCTCAATTCTCTCTAGTCACTTTCACACTGAGCAGTAAAAATATGGTCATCCAAAGTCAATTGAACCGAACTTAGTCTACGCTTTAAAAACTTTACTTACCCAGTGTAAAAGAGTGACAAAAGTGAGCCATTTCTCCAGCAAAAATCATTATTTACATTTTACTTCCACATTCGAATAACTGTAAACGTTTGAATTTCGTAATTGGACGAACCAACTTGCAGCATAATGTTTATCTATCCTTTTCGTACATTTGATGAAGCCAGATATTTACATCATCTTATACACTTTACGTGGACTAAGCTACTGTTACTATCGAATTAAAGCTAAGGTACAGAAAATTCTTTGTGATCAAGTCTCAGCAAAAATTGCCGTTGGTCGAATGTTTGGAACACGTGACTTAGTTTGGCCCCGTGACTAAAGTGTACGCGAGCTCACGCGAGTATGATTACTCCGACAGGCGTTTACAAAAAACAAGAAAGAAAAGAAATCGCCAAACAAATACTCTCCGAAATTTGAATACAGTAATTTATTATCGGTTGATTTGAAGCAAATCTACATGCGGGAACACTTAGCACAGGCTGTCTTGATGTCTCCTCTCTTTGAAGCATGGAAACCAGTTAGTTGCGCAAGGGTTACTGGGAGAATCAAAATGGCGGAGATCAGTGTGTCTGGTATCGATATGTCAATTTCTAGTATTTCGTTGTGAAAATGTCGTTCTGGGCATTTGCAATGTGTCAGGTGGAAACTAGTGAAAGCTTGGAAGGTGTATTTCCTGGTGGTCTGATCAATCGTGGTAGAACCTTCTAAAAAGATTCGATTCACTGTATAAACTGCCAGGGTCGTCAAAGGTTTCTGGAGCCTGACAAGTAGATGGTGAAGTTCTTACGAAGCGGGAGGAACTTAGCATGCGGTACTCATTATGGTATTGGAATATTTTGTCTGAATGAGGCAGGAGAGCAACAAATCGATTGGGTCCCTGAAAACGGTCACTCCAAAACGTAGACCATGCAGACTGCAGACTGCAGACCGCAGACCGAGCAGACGACGACCCTGCAGACTGTGCAGACTGAGTACTTTTTTTTTTTTCTTATTCTTGTTTTTGCATTTACTTTTGACTCGCATATTTTTTGGTTCTGTTCATCCACAGGCAACGCAAACTCGGTGGTATGTGACTGTTGATGTGTTATAGATTTTGCAAGGGAAACATCCGTACGTTTAGTCCTAAATATGCTTAAGCAAAGCTATTTTAAAATATAATGTAGAAATAAACTTCGCTTGTAATGTAATGTCACACGTAACATGTGCATTTTCCACTCTTGGTATACACAATGTAATATTAAGTGGCTGTTGGAGTGTGACTTCGATTACGCCAAAAAAGCCTAGCGCATGGAAAGATCACAGAAAACCGAATAACATCTGAAATTCTCAGCGCAGTACGGTTGCCGTGATGAGTTGATGCGATGGTTAATTTATCTGTCCTTATGGCAGTTTTGTTTTCATGGTGATTTAAACTGCGAGTGGTCCCTCTTTCGTTTAGTCCATCGTGTATGACGTATAAGAAAACCTCGAGGAAAAAATTTCATGCGAACATTTTTTTGTCGAGGTTTACTTACAGTCATGTTCAACTAGGCGAAAGAGGGAATACTCCTAGTCTAATGGCGATTTTGTGCTTTGTGAAGAAAAAGAAGCGATTTGTGGGACAAGGTTGCTTAATTAGAGTCACCGTCCTTGCTTTGTTTTATGAATCAGTTAAGAGGAGAACGAAGAGTAAGAAAATCGAAAACAACAACAACAACAACAACAATTTGGACAAAATAAATAAAACCGCAAACCCGTCAAAAATTAACGCTATTTGCGCCCAGAATCTATGGAAGTTTATTTTTATGCTTGATATTACTATATTTAGGACCAGTAAAGGGAATTTCCCATAGAAAGTCTATTAAACGCGTGAATCAACAGTCTGATGTTGAGTTTATGCCGCCTGTGGATAAATAACAAACATTAGGGCATATTGAACACTATTTTGTCATTAGAAGCGAAAAAAGTGAAAAAAGCAGCAAGGTAAGTCAGTTTTATTCACAGAAAATTAAATTTTGGGTATTTAAAGCAAACCCGTAAAGTACCCATACAAACCCTTGTAAATCGCATCTTTGTAACACAACACCGCTCGAAGGAAGAGTCACGTTCGCGTTCGTTTCATTTACATTAATTATTTCCTCTCACCTCGCGCTTGGGCAGCCTGTGGTTTAATTAGGCTTTGAACAACCCGGCCCTGGATATTTGAGACTGTGGTCAATTAATTATGTACCAATATTGGTACAATATTGGTTTATTGCAAGAGATACATGGAGAGACTGTTGCTAAGTTTAAATTTATATCACTCGAGTGAAATAAAGTCTCCTCAAGTCACCTAAAATCGCCTTAAGTCGCCTAAAATCGCCTTAAATCGCCTAAAGTGTTTTTTCTTTCCCAATTTTGCTAAGTCGCCTAAAGTCGCCTTAAGTTACAGCGACCTAAGGTCCCAGAGTAGGCCTAATAATACACAAACAGATGGCAACTCTCCCCGAGATGACGAGAAACAATAACTGCTTGTGTTCTAATTAAAAAATAGATTCCATGTTGCCGTGCGTGTCACTAAAATAATTATTTGTTTTGATTCTTGTCTTGTCCGTTTGATTTCTGAAATGATTTTTTGATTTCCAAAATTTCTTTTTTTTTTATTTCCAAAATTTGTCCGTTTGATTTTTACAATTTTTTTCTTTTGATTTCCAAAATTCTCGAACAATGTACCCTAAGAGGAAACAAAACTACTTTTTTAACCCCGCGGTTTCCTTTCACGTCACGAACGACGGAGGGACTACTCGTACACTCTCTTTGTTCATTTATAAGGATATTGTTTCTCCGGTTGAGGCTGAACATTTTTGTTTTTTGCCGATTTTATTCTGAAAGTATTCTTGGGAATATATATGGGTTATTGACCAAACGTGAGGTCAAGATGGCTCGATATTAGCCAAGTTAATTTTTTTTTGGCGTGTTTATGGACGTAGACGAGACGGAGTCGAGGTCCATAAACTCGCAAAAAAAAGAACAACGCCAATATCAGGCCATCTTGACCGAACAAGCTTGGTCAATAAGATATTTTATTGTTTGGCTTTCTAGAAAATTTTTCTTGCGGGATACGGTGGGTAGTCTCGAGCGGGCAAGATAACTCCATCTTGCGCGCTCGGGTAGTCAATTAAAGCGCAGGATTTGGTCCATCTTGCTCGCTCACGGAGCTACCATATAATAAACTTAGATTATAGCGTATGACATTTCTTTTTTCGAATGTATTTAGTGTCTGGTCGTTGTTGAAGTAATTTTGTAGCCAGCCTGCGGGCATTAAGGCCTGATATGACGCATATAACTTCTTGCAGAAGTGTTATTAGCATCGAACATGCAACGAGTGTTTTTTTGGCTTTTTGGCTAGTTCTAGCAAGAATTTTATACGGTTTAGTTAAAAACGTATCATTGTATTGTGTTTACACATTTTCAACACAAAATTATATGCCTTTCAAAATCTCAGCCTCGAGTTTATTGTTAAAATATTTTTAATATTTCGCAAATTTCATATATGTTATTTGCCAGCTGGGAGGTCCATGTGGTGAAAAACTGTGACCGAGGTCTTGAAAATGCTGCCCGAGGCCGCCGGCCGAGGGCAGCATTTTCAAGCCCGAGGTAAGCCGGCAAATAACATGTTAATTTTTTTCTCCTGCAGTAAATTGGTTTTACAGATTACAAATGGGTTTGTTAACGCAACTCTTGTCATTGAATCGGCTTCGGCGCCGTCTACTAACGATTTGTAAAAAAATCTCGGCAACGAGCGAGTAACTCAGATAGTAGACAAAGAAAGATGTATTAAAGAATAGATTTTTTTTCGAACTACTTTGTGTTAGTTGCATTTATTTCACCAGTTAAGTTCTCCAAAATTGTTTTTGCGGTGTGAAATTTCGTGCGAAGTTTGAAGTTTTACTACAAAAACTATTTCTGTCAGTCGTTGCTTTTAAAATCACTTGAAATCAGACTTTTGTACCATAAATTGTATAGCAGAAAGCGAGGAAATTCGTTACGTGTATTCCACAGAAATTCTCCTAAATACAGCAACGATCAGAGAGGTAAACTCGATTGAAATTGACTCAAATTTTATGGCGAGTGAACCACAGGATTACGCGCCATTACAGCGCCAAGCTGCAAACAACCAAGCAAACTCTCACAACTTCAAAACACTCAATTGAATTTACTTACAGTGACTTTCCTTGCCATTTTAAAGCGAACAGAGATAAACTTGCGTTGACCAATCGTCGATGGACGTGTAAAAAAGGCAAAAGATTGACGATGACCACCAACTTTCAGGAGCGAAATTTAGGCTGCGAAGAAAAAATCCGACCCGTGGGCCGTATCGTAAAAAGCTGGACCGGTCACATGCGTATGATTAGCCAATCAAATTCGAGGATTTAAGAATCCGGCCCGCTCAGATGCTTGAGAAAAACATAAAGCCTCAATATTTTTGTAAAATATATTCTTATTACAAGAGAGTGTAGTCTACTATGTGCGTGGTCTTACAGCTATTTTGTAAATTAAACCTCCCTAATTTATTCATGTAATTATTCTTTTGCAAGCTTAGCCTGCAGTGCAGGCGTCTTATTGGGGCGAGTTAGCGTTACAACCTTGCGACCGCCTTTTTAGACCACCATGTTAGACGGTGGGGGATGGGGGATGGGGAAAATGAGAAGACGTCTGCCCGAAAAGGCCGTTAAAATGCGAAACACCTCCTGATTAGTTGCGCTTCACTGCATTTCCGGAAATGAGCGGGTAACCAATCAAAATGAGGTTTTCTCGACACCGGAAGTCTCACAAGGG
>Ga0126339_10003470_pt1 | contig 11494 bp, 6 predicted proteins | sample OrbTmetagenome_2_FD_92532 | JGI IMG/M metagenome (GOLD analysis project Ga0126339, IMG submission 92532) | Coral microbial communities from Petempiche,Puerto Morelos, Mexico - Orbicella T R C metagenome | ecosystem: Host-associated > Invertebrates > Cnidaria > Coral | place: Petempiche,Puerto...
ATACATCCTTTATTATCTTTCCCCATGGGGGCTTTTTGAAGACAATATGGTACAATACTACAATTAAATACTAATATACTAAAATTAATAATATTACATTCTAATTTAGATAATCACAAATTTAAAAACTCTACAATTAATTTACGTTTCAATGCTTTTTTAAAAATTGAAATAGTTCTACTGAGTTTTGAAGTGAGGTCCAATGCGTTCCAGATGGTAGTTTTCCTATAATAAATATGTTCTTTGGCCAGTGGCAGTAACCCAACATTTTAAATTAACCTGCTTTTCTCTCATTAATTTTGATCATTCCAGCCATTCTTTCGCCGATTGACAAGGTCACAGGTTCCAACCCTGTTCCACTGTCCTTAAAGATCTTGTAGTTTTGGGATAGACACTTAATGGCAGTGTCAAGGTCCACCTCTTTCACCTAGTAAAGAGAAAAGAATATTACTTGTTCATAACTTACAGTGAACTGCTGTTTCATGCTTATCAAATTTGGATTTTTTTGTGGATCTTAAAACATTGACACTCTGCTGACATGTGTATCTTTTATCTTAGCTCAATTGTCAGTCATTTGGGTTATGTAACAGGTAAGGTTAGCCTGAGAGAGGGAGATGACTGATGTGGACCTATGGTTTAAGGCTTTTTACAAGCCTACATAGATGCTTAATCAGGCCAATGCTTTAGAAATGTCAGCTTAGATAGCATGACGTGGTGAGGAATTTGGCTACTCTCTTCAGATGGAATGGTTGCCCATCTTGAGTTATCCCTAACGTTTTTGCTAGGTCACTGTTAGTGATGTCACTGGTATCCATGCATACTCCTGGGTGACAGTGGAGTCACCAAAAACACTAAGTGACCCCAGCTAATATTAGAACTCGTACTGTTGAAATGACATTACCAGGAGTCTGACAACCTCCAGCCACTTATGACCACTACATCCCCACATTGTGTAGTTCCAGAAAATATCCAGAAAATATCCAAACCTCCCCATACCTCCCCATACCTCCCCACCCTTCATACATTTCTTTAAATTTTTTGGTCTCATAGAACCCCCCACCCCCCCAGGAAATTCCAAACCCTTCTGTGGGGGAGTATGGATATTTTCTGGAACCCCACATTTACATTATATCATGAAGTCATTTACTGTTACAGAAGAAAAATTATAGAAGAATTTGCTATCACTTACTCAGAAGGCAACTCAAAAACCTACCAAGACATAATCTGATTGATAAGTTGAAATGACAAGGACTGAGACTTTAAAGTCTGCCAACGGAGAGATGACTGTCTTGACAATTCTACTGATACCAGTAAGCTGATGACTCCCGTAAGCTCCAGCAGAGACACTCAATACTCGCCAAACAAGATCAGGCATGTCAATACTCTCACTTTGTGGAAGCTCTGTAAGTGTTCGAAAAGAGAATGATATATAAACAGGTGTTCACTACATTTGTTCTGATACAGAATTGTACTTGATCCTCTGCAAGAACTACCACAATATAATTCATCTGAAATATGTGGACTGCACAAATTAAAGTCCCCCCATGGTCTCCCTGTGTACCTTCGTGTCAGCCATGTTTTGAAAGAGGTCAGAGGTCATTTTTTGCTTTGCCTTGGTCAGACTGGGAAATCATCAATAATTATAGTTCCCACTGCTTTGGTCTTATTTTCCTAACATTTTTTCTTTCTTTTCTTGACAAACACAACCAAGATTAAGACCAAGGTAGTGAAAATTGAGACATCATCAAGATACATTATAGTCTGGTTCTACTAGTCTGGCAAAATAAAAGGCAAATCCTAGGATACAAGGTTCTTGTCTTGAGCTCAAGAGAAAAGGACAAAAATCGTTTGACTTTTGGTTGGATCAAGAGAGTTAGCAAATTAAATTAAGCTTTTTATGTACAGTAGATAGGAATACTGTGCATTATACAATAATATGCTTCAAATGAAACTCAAAAATCAATACCAGTTACCAGGCTCTACTGATACTGAATGGATATTTTTTAAAACCACAAGCTTTTATTTGGTGTGAAGGCTTGTTTTGGCGTAATTCCTAATGTAAACTATAACATAGCCAGTGGACATCAGTAGCCCAAGTGTTCATCCATAACTCCATAGACGCATGCTAAGCATGAACCAGTTCTTGAGAAAGTTGGACTGGCCGCTAGGGGAAGTGCTTTAATTAATTAGCAAGCGGGCAGTAGCACTATATTCCCAGTCATGCACAGTAGGAGTCAGGAAGTGAATTTTATCATGTATATAGCACTTAGAAAATTAATAAACAAAAGAGTGTGTGTCCACTATTTAAACAATGAAGTGTCAATTTTCAAACTGCAGTCCAAAGATCTACTTAGTACATTTTCAAACAAAAAAAATGCACCTCTGGCATTTGCAGCATTCAAAATGTTTCTCTTGTCCTGCCATGCCAGGTACTTGCCATAATTCTCTGATACTCAAACTTGACAGACTCAGTGTGTAAACTGAGAGTTTATAAGGGACAAAATGACACAAAGAACTGATCCATGCATCTTGCATGTTAGATTGGCATTTATTCAATAGTGGTTTTAGGTAATATGGAACTACATGTTTTTTGATTCTTCCTTAATTCAAAAAGTGATTTCTTGTATTATTTATTCAATAATATTATAACTTGTGGTCCTATCTATTTAGTGAGTACCGCCTTGAACTTACTTTCCGTGGGGTATAACCTTATTTATCATTCAATTTCCTCATCATGGAAAAAAGAAAACAAAACAAAAAGAAAAACAAAAAAAGATTACACTGGGTTCTGTTGACTCACCAGGCACCAGATATCATGTTTTATTTTTTTCATAATATTGTTGTTAATTTTTAATGAGTTTAATATTAAAAGTCAAATTCCATTTTTCGGATGGAGAAAAACAAACTGTCACCAAATTTGCATTTCTATATGAACACTTCTTTTGCTTGACAAACAAAATAATTATTGTTTGGTGAAAGAAAAGGACGAAAAGAACACTGCATGCTTCCAATGTAATGCATGCAAAACAAGGTCATGATATAGTGACCTCGGGCATGAACAACCATTTTAATTTAAAATATAGAGTTTAAGTTTAACAATACCCCTGACCTTGATTCACTCCTTATTTTATGGTGATTGTATTGTGCTACAGAGACAGATTATGTCACTATAGGTGAGATTCAACTAATCTCACTGGCATTGATGTTTAAAAGCTCTTTGTTTAATATACTGATCAAGTTCAACCTTTTATTTGCCACAAAAAAGTGACCTTCCACACAAACATTTAAAGTTGACCTGATTAACACGGATTGCTGAGTTACATCCTACTCTGTATTAAAGAAGTATTAATAGCAACTTATGTCTCTTTCTTGAACAGTTGCAATTAATCAGCAATCCAAGTTGTTCCCCTCCGGGTTTTGTCCCTGTGCGGTTTGCTCAATTCAACCACAAAGTTTTCCAAGCACAATTGTATTAATCATGTGATTTTTATTTGACATTCCAAAAAAATCCTCAGTTTCCAACCACATCTGCTGGAGAGTAATTGGGTTTACTCTGATGATTTAGACTCCATTTTTCTTTTGTATTGGTTTGATTATAAAGCGGATTTTTTATATTAATTTTTGATTGCACAATTGTTACAGCAGGGTTCACAGACTTTATTGATACTACCTCAGTTTTAAAGCTATTTTTCCTGTTTCTACTGGTTGTAAAAACATTCCTCAGGGATTTCTGAACCAACTTGAGCTTATATATTTAACCTTTCAGCTCTGCTGGGATCTATTATTTTTGTTGGCATGTTTTATTTATAGATTTATATTTATTCGGTATACCGTATTCGGCTGGTTTTGAAGTTATTTTCCGGCTTCTGATGGTAGTAAAAATATTTCTGAACCAACTGCAATATATAACCATCCATCTCAGTTTTGTTGGGCGCTATCAGTTAACCATCTTGGTATCACATGCAACGCTATGAAAAGTCACGTTAGTTACACGCGCACCTTACTTTAGGCATACATTTGCACAAGTTATAAAACCAAAAAAAAAAAAATTGCAAAAAAAAAAAAAAAAACAAATAATAATAAAAAAAAAACACTCAACAAAAAAAACAGTGAACGTATTCTCTCATAAACCCTACACCGCAACCTTATTTTTTCGAATTAACTAAGCTTACGTTTATACAACCGCAATTTGTGTCTACATAATACATGTACTCACCTTTACAAAGATCTTCCTCTACGATAATCGTATAACCATCCCTAGTTTCGGTAAAACTGAAAAATCTTGGCCTGCAAAACACACACAGAGAGGTAAGAAAGGATGCGAGGCAAGTTTGACCAAGTTTGCCACGTAATGAATTTAGCGCGGGAAGAAATCGGGAAAAAAACGGGATCATGTAAGCTGGTACACACAACAGAATCACAAAGACACCGGTTAGACCCGACCAGTACCGCCAAGTAAGGCGATTTATGAAACCCTAAACGAGATGTTAACTATATCTATAACTTCTTCACTCTGCGTTGAACTAATAGAAGAATCAGTCAGGGGAAAAATAAAGGTTCTCGAGTCTGATACGTAAGCTTACCTTGATCGAGGTAGTAATGAAATTTTTATTAGCGCATGTGTATATAAAGGAATTGCGTCTTTCTTCAAGTTTGAAACCCGAAGCTTGTGTTCAAGAATGTGAAGCTCAGAAGAATGACTCTTAGATCCATTCATCATTTTCCTACTCCAACGCAAAAATCGACGGCGATCGAGTTAGTGAGTCGTCGTGCGTGCGCTACAAATGGATTGCGCAGATGAAGGCGGTATGAGAACCCACTTGTTCGACTTCCCGCGGTTTAGCCTGATTCGTCAAATAAGCTGACGCACACTGTGAATATCCTTGTTAATTGCACTTCCTTTTAAAGTCATCTTAGATAAATACGGTCAGTTCCGGATCACGGCTCAGCAGCAACAAATAATTATATCGAAATAAACAACTTAAAATTCAGGTCAATGAGTTTCACAACATCGCTAGGTGCAAATGCCCCACAACAAGATTCCACGGCCGGTGCCTCGATCTCGGTTCTTTTCGACGTTTAGTTGATGGTGGTGAACATGAAGGAAGTCTATAGGAATTTACGCAGCCGGAAAAACCTCAGTTATTTGTGAAAACAATTTCTTATGCAATCCTTTGAAGCGATTTGAATGATGTTTAGCGTTTCACGTGGAACATTGGGTACTAGGCTCGACAATGCGCGGTTACAAGGCAATGCAAGCGACTGCCTGAGTGGGGTACAGTACAGGCACAAAAGTAAATGCACAATTTATTATTGAGTGCTCTTTCATACAAATTACAAATTTTGGGACAAAATTTAATCTGAAACAGCTCAATGTCTCTATTTTGATATGAACTGATAGAAAAAAACCCTTTCCAGTAGTTCTGCAAGGAATTATAGCAACGTGGCAACTTGCCTTACCCCTCCTCTGAAGGTAACAAATTTTATTGACTGCGAGAGGGTACGAAAAAGCTTCAAGGTTAAAATATATTGTTTAAAGCAAAATGTCGATATTTACGCCAACGAATCAAGTGAAACTAACAAATGTAGCGGTGGTAAGGTTGAAGAAAGCTGGAAAACGTTTTGAAATCGCCTGTTATAAGAACAAAGTTATGTCTTGGCGAAACAAAGTGTAAGTACTAGCTAACAGTTTACCACAGTTTGCTGACATTGCGATTCGAGTCAAATTGCAAGAAACTGAAGAAAGGTATTGCCATCATAAACGCTGCAGCAGTTACCTGGCTTTATTACTTTCAGTCCATGCAGACTAAACACCGAAAGCAAGCTTAGTCAGAAATGTAATTTCATGCAAAAAATTTTAAAAAAATAAGTGAGCTTAAATAGATAAGCTTAATAATAGTGCAAATTAAGCTTAGTTGTTAGCCTGCAGGTAAAAAGAAAGAAAGATATAAGCTTACGTAGGTATTTTATATAATTGTGGTTATCAGCAACGCAAGTTTTCCTAGTGACATTCTAAACACAGTTCCTTGCCAACCCGTCCTTTCATTTCTGGGTTAAATGAAATGGGGATGCCAAAAGAGCACGAGAAAAATTTATAAATCAGACATCATAAAATTACAGTTTTTGAATTATCATTACCAAAATCCTCTGATTTACTTTCAAAATCACAAATATTTGGTTTAGCATTTAACTTAATTTTTGGTCCTTTGGTCATCGAAGAAATTCTCCTAAATGGTCTCCTCACATTTCTTACACCACCAGTAAAGAGAATTGCTTCATTTATCAGACAATTTCCCATTGGTGATCATTTACTACATTCTCATGAACTGTGTGAAAGAGTTTGTATTAATATAAATTTACAAGGAGAAATTGTATTTTGACTATAGAAGCTGAAAGACATATCCCTCAATTTGTAATTACCATTATATTTCCTTGGTTTAGCAACCTTTCCTGAGCAAACCTCTCCTTAGAATCAAGTAGGGGGAACATCGTTTCTTGACTTTGTTTGACTTAGTTCCTTGTTCTAAGAAGAGTAATAGGCTGGACGAACTTACAGTGTTTCACTATTGGTAACAATATTGTTTTCCATAGAGAAAAGGACATTGATGAAGTTCTTCAAACCCATACAGTGTTCACAAATGTTTCAAAAGGACAAGTTGCTAAAAATGAGGATTTAACAAGGGCCTTTGGAACAACCGATCAAACAGAAATCTGTCTGCAGGTAAACTTTGTTACTTTTTATGTTAATAAATTGCTTTTGTTTTCATTTTATCATTCACACTTTCTACCCCAGTCTTTCACTTTCTCAAACAGTAGGGAATTTTGTACAATCGTGCAAGCCAACATCTGGCGATGTAGACTTTATAGCACTTGCTCCGAAATAGGAGTGTTGCTGTGGAGATTTACTTATGGGATCTGAAATAAAAAACCAAACTGCTCCCAAGGCTTACGTGTCTGCTCCAAGTCAAGCCTGTCAAAAACAAGCCAAAGTTGACAAAAATTATGCACATTAGGCATTAAAGATGTATCATTTTTACATTGTGAAAAGCAACCAGAGGGTTACGTTATTATAATGCATAAGTTTAGCTAACCTGAGAAAGGGGTGTAATCTTGTTATTTGCTGTGGTTTGAAGAATAGCAGCAAATCGTTGGTTTTGTGGGTCACTGGTTTTGACAGTTTCTCAGTAGGGTGAAGCAAGGATTTTGCTGAATTGATTGGTTTTGTCACCCCTCTCCCGCAGGGATCTTGTTTAGTACCTGGCTCTGCATTTGAGAGGGTTCAGGTTTCCTCCAAAGAGGGGGTTTTTCCTGACAGGCAGCAGGCATCTTCTTATTATCTGGACTTCTGATACATGTAGTATAACTTCTCACATGTATATGTTGGCTTCAATAGATGCAACAGGGTCTGTTGCTTGCAGAATGCTGGGCAGTCTGTTATCCAATGCAGCAATCAGTTCCACTATAGTAAAAAGCTGGGTTTGATTTGTCTTTATTAGGGAAAAGGGGATCAGAACAATATTATTGAATTGGGCTATCTAAAGATTTGGTTTTTCATTTTGGCAAATTTTATTTGTCTGAAACTGCTTTATGTTTTACCTAAAAGATTTTAGCAAAGGGAGAATTACAAGTGTCTGAGAAGGAAAGAAACACACAGCTGGAATCAATGTTCAGAGATATTGCAACAATTGTTGCTGACAAATGTGTCAACCCAGAAACAAAGCGACCTTATCCTGTGGGTGTGATAGAGAGAGCTATGAAAGACATCCATTATTCAGTTAAACCAACAAGAACAACAAAACAACAGGTACTGGTTAAATTTAGTGAAATAACTGTAGCAGCTCTTGAAACTGGTAATAAGCTTCTGGTGTTCAGATGTGGCATGGAAATTATGGCTGGTTCAATAACTCCTATCTCTATTATCTTATCCTAGGCTCTGGAGGTCATAAAGCAACTCAAAGAGACTATGGAAATAGACCGTGCTCAAATGCGTTTACGTTTGATTGTACCAAGTCGGGAGGCTAAGCGGGTACATGAGAAATTGAAACCTAGCATATCAGTGGTTGAATCTGAAGATTGGCAGGGAGGGGATTTAGAAATGGTAAGAAAAGAGAATTAAAATTATTGAAAGCAACTCATAAAGGTGCAAAAAAAATTACTGCTTGTTGTATTTTATTCTTAAGTAATATTGTTGCTTTTGAATTACTAAAATTGTTGTAACTCTTTGCTAGGTTTGCCTCATAGATCCTGGCTGTTACAGAGTTATTGATGAAACCCTTCGGGCTGAAACACGGGGACGGGGAACACTGGAAATGATCAGTTTAAAAGATATTGAAGAAGGAGATGAAAGACTTGAATAACATTCTGATACACTTGAAGAGATGATATCTACATGATGGTCAATGCGGACACCATGATGTTGCTTCTTATATTGACCAAGGTGTTGAGAGAAATCAAGAGGCTCCAAAAAAAAAAAACAGCTACTGTATGCAGAACAATATTATTGGAGGCTAGAAAATGTTTTAACTAAAAGTCCAATAGTAATTAATTTTACTTACAAAGGCAGATTGAAAACAAACAAGAAATTGTTGGTTTTGAAAACACTTTTTCCAAACTTCAAAATTTTATATTCCCTTGGAAAACGGTAAATGAAGTATGCAATTATTGTGTTTTCTCTTTCTTTGAAAATTGGATCTGAATTTCATTTACTAGAAAAAAAAAACTTTCAATTTCTTGACTTCCGATTTGCCAGAAATAAAGGATTTTAAAAGCAGGGCTGTCAATAAGGGCCGTAATCTGTAACACCTGTTATGGTCCTTGATGGTATGGGTGAACTTGCCTGTAGTTGGTACAATTCACCCATAAAGGAACAAGTTTGATAAGGATGTGAATATCAAGGTTACAGATGAATCAATTTGAAAACTTAATGACAGCCCTGCAAAGATCCTTGTACAATTATATAGCTTTCTTTCTTGTACTAACTGGAAAAAGAAAACCCAGTAAATTGAAAAATCCATTACACCTTTATGTGGGAGGCACTAAGACTTCCATGATACATAGCAGCATTATTTCCCACTTATTAAATGCACAGTTCAACCATTGATGAAGGTCTAAAATACACTCATGGTCTTGAACCAGTCAAGAGAATTCTGAAAAACCAAACTCATGTAGTGGCTGTAAATAGAATCCACCCAAAAAATGTGCTGCTAGCTCCTCAAGCTTGTTGACAAAAAAAAGGCCAATGTCAAGGCTCATACGGCAAACAGCAAGCACCTAAAGCAAGACCAAATCCCCTGACGTGTCCAACATGTTTTTTGCATTAAAAAAGTGCCAAGAAAAACTGTGAAATATGTATGAACTGCGAGCTACAGGCTGCCATCTTTGAAACAGGTGGGAGACCAATCTAGTGGCAAGAACAGTTTAAAGAAGGTGAATGTCTGAAGACAATATTGTATTCATTTTCTTCAGTGGCCAAATAAGTTGTAAAGTCTTTCTCATGTTTCTGGCTTGTCAAGCTCTGGACAAAAATCCACAAACATGTAAAAATGTTTTTCTCAGAAATTATGTGATTTTGCATACTTTGGCAATTCAGTTACCAAATTTGGATATTCTGTAACACAAGTCTCCCTTGCATCATCTATGTGAAAATAACTTTCCATGTATGGAATGTAATAAAGTTTAAGAAAAATCACAAATTATTTGCATCACTTTGCTTGTTTTATTTTTTTAAGACGTTGATTCCATACAATTTGTCCAGTGTACAAAAAGTTTCGCATGTATGGAGTCCATCTGCATTTTCAAATTTGGATGAAGTGTTTTTTTTTTTGGTTTTTTTTTGTAAACAAAGTTGGTCTTGTATAGCTTGAAACAGGTAAATTACCTCTGGAATACTCTCATTTCATGAAGATGGCTTTGTTTAAGCAGGTTTTAAACATCCCAGTCAGTGGGCTTCTCTTCTGTGAATTGCTTCCTTGATTTGTTCCTTGATTTTGCGACTTATGCTGCACGTTCCATCAACAGTACATCTGTACTGTTCATACATATCAAGTTGCTATTTCGTGGGTAAGGTGATTCACCTGATCTGAAGTCCAGTGTGTTAACCGTAACTGCGTCTCCCAGAGATATTGTGCAATTTTATATACCCTTACATTTTAAAATAACCCTCGTCTATTTTTGTAGTGGGAAAACATTTATTTTGATAAACTTCTTCTAACTAGAGTCAAAATCCTCATCAGGTGGAATGTCTGTAGAGATACATGTTCTTGAATCGTTTCTTTGTGTGAAAAGGGTTCAGGGGAAATGCATTTTTCTCAGCTTTCTTTATGGTTCTTGATATTTTTGTCCTTTCAGCTGAAACAAATGAAAAATAATAGCCATATACAAGACTCTCTGTACAGTATTTATAATAATTTATGAACATAAACTTTAAGATATCAATACTATGAATAAAATTGACAATTACCAATTGAAAATACACCCAGTTACAAAGCTGTTGTAAAATTTACTTTTGTGAGCCCCTCTACCTCTCTTCCCACCAAAGAAAACCAGAAACAAACAAACAAAAAAGAACAAAACCATTGCAATATTGTCCAAAGGTTGGTTTCAAAACTCACATTTTCAATGGTGATAATGGGAGAGGGAGGAGCCTCTTCCTGGCATTCAGTTAGATGAACCACAACGCAAAAAAAGGTGCATGAAAAAATAGGGAAGAACTGTAGTGTGGGAAGGCATTCGCTCTTTACCCCAAGCCTCTCTGCTATTGTTGCTCTGCTATTTTTTTTTGTGCTGCATCCCACCTAACTGAATGCCTGAAAGAGGCTTAAGTGGGGAGAGGAAAGACCAAGACCATTGAACTAACCTGGTGTCTTGCACTGCTGTAATAACTTTAATAACTCTTCTTTATTGTGATGAATAAGAAACTTCTGGCAAGAAAGGAGAGTGCCTGAAAAGGGCCAGAAAACACATAACTTGTCTGAGTTTGTTGCTCAAGAGTAATTTTTTAATTATCTGCAATTCCTTTTCTCAAACTACTGTACAGCCAAACCTGCATTAAGCAGACACCGCAAGTTATGAAGGGGACACTAGTGAAGTATTCTGTGAAGGTTTTCAGCTAATAAATTTTGGACTGTGTGCTATTAGGAAGACTGAAATTGATAAGGGTGGCATGAAAACAAAATGTGAAGTTTAATGTTTTTCTTCATGATAGTGTGAGCTGATGGTTAGCGCTTGACTCTGGTTTGAGTGGTCCGGGTTCAAGCAATGGCTGTGGACATTGTGTTGTGTTCTTGGGCAAGATACTTAACTTTCACAGTGCCTCTCTCCACCCAGATGCATAAATGAGTAATTGCACATTTACTGCTATGGGGTAACCATGTGATAGACCAGCTTCTCATCGGGGGTGGGAGTGGGGGGGGGGGGGGGAAGAAAATATTTTTTAGTGTTTTGTTGTATGTAAAGGGGGGATAGGACCAAGGCTTGGTGAACATTTGGTTTGAAT
>Ga0126339_10003471_pt1 | contig 11494 bp, 5 predicted proteins | sample OrbTmetagenome_2_FD_92532 | JGI IMG/M metagenome (GOLD analysis project Ga0126339, IMG submission 92532) | Coral microbial communities from Petempiche,Puerto Morelos, Mexico - Orbicella T R C metagenome | ecosystem: Host-associated > Invertebrates > Cnidaria > Coral | place: Petempiche,Puerto...
AAACGGGAAGTAAATTGGATGACCTCTGTTTTACCAGGGTTGCATAAGAGCATGTTTAGAGTGTTCCAATTTATAACATCGTCAATGCAGTTTCGAAGAGTGTCTAGGGCAGGAGAATAATCACAGGGATTTAGTAAGTATATAATCCAGACCTCTCGCATCCCTAAAACACTGAGTACGAGTCCGATGTTTCCTCATCTAATGCCTGGTTCCCGTTTTCAATGAGTGTATAAATCTATTCATGTGATAAGATATGTTGATAAAACCACTTCTTCGAGAAAGTGAATTACCGGGCGTGGTCATTGTAAGCAATCATGGGTTACCGCTTTACTTGTGTCTTTATTGCCGTTGTTGAAGCGATTTGTGAAAAACTTCCTTTACTTCCATAATCTTTGGCCCGGCGGTAAATCGCAAGAGCAGCTAATGCGACCCAAGGGTCTACTCGATATTTTTCTTGGAGGAAAGGAAAAGAAAACATGATAAAACAACAGAAAACTGAAAGAAAATATATACTTCCCACGGTCATTCTGAAAGGTCCCACCATGCACTGCGTCAAGCAGGTGCGCCTGACTAATATTTGTCGAGGGAGTTACAAAATGTCTGCCGGCGAAGTCAAGCAGTTTGAACAGTACTGTTCGGGTTCTAATCAGTCTTCGTTACGTGCTTCACACTTGGAATCTATTGCTGTATTTAGGAGATTTTTAAGCAGCGTTTTTCAATTCAGAAATGCCTTCCAGGAGTGTGTGCAGTCTGGCTTTCCTCGTTTCCACGAGAGATGGAAGTTCGCAGGAAGAATGTTATCTCAGTTGTTTACAACCGACAGCCTTGATAGGCCATTTATTCAAAGACTATTTAGAAGGCTGCATCCGGGAGGTACTACTGTAAAATGGATATTATCAACCTTAGTAAAACCTGGCTCAGTTGACACAATTTACAATAACAAGCTAATATTTTCTCGACCTTGCTTGAGCTATATAGCTCGGAAGAAGATCCTGTGAACTTGATTTAGTGCGGATATCCTCCTCTTCAGATCTCTTCAAGGAAACGTGTTTCATAGTTGGTTATTTCAATGGAAAAGATGTTCGATCTATAATTCAATCATCGATTTGCTGTTCATCGCGGTTTACAAATCTGATTGTTGACGACGTGTGTAGTAAGCAGTAGCAACAGTGGAGAAGCGCCAATAGCTTTGTAGGTAAGATCTTACATAATTCCGCAAATACTGCTTTGATCGTGATTTAAGCTGATTTAAGACAAAAGAAAGTTGTTTTTTTTACAGGAATTAATTTACAGGTCCTGTGGCATTCTAGCCCTTTTATCATGTTTGTTTACAGTTGTTTGCCATTTTTCTGTGACATTTTCTTTTTTAGGCTAACATTAAGAAGTTGTTGCATTTTTTGATTTTCTAGACAAATAAAAAAATGTTCATATATATGTTTGGTGAGAGTCATGAGTTTCTTGGTTCCAATAAACCAGCCATGGAAAACGAGAAACTCAATTTTTTTTTAACGACACTTGGTCTTGTATGATTTCAAAATGCCAGTCTTGACATATAATGACTTACGTCTTTAATCACATTTATTCTATTAAATGCAAATTAAGGTTTTAACTATGTAAAGAATAAACTACAGATAAGCAGAAATTTATTCAGAAAGTGTTTGAAACGTACACTATTTGAAGGTGAAATAGAATTTAAGGTGGGAATGCTGAATCTGTATGGGTATATAATACAAGCATCTTGGCAATTCTCAAATTTCTACATGAGACATGTTACCATGATTGTGTTCAGAGAAGATTACCTCTCTTTATGTTACCTTTTTTTATTGTTTCCATTTAAAATGAATGGTAAAAAGATCATAATTGTGATTGCTATTTTTCATTTTAAATGGTATAGGTAATCATATGAATGTGAGTGTAATGAAGGATTTATACAGTAACTACAAATGATATTTGGAAATTTTCTCAGAATTGCTAACTGAGTTTGTAGGCAAGTCCAACTTAAAAACAATTTCAAATATCACAAGTAGAGTATAATTTTTATCATGGCTCAACCTTTTATGCAATGCGCAGTTCCAAAAAATATCGATACTCCCCCCACAGAAGGGATTGGAATTTCCTGGGGGGTAGGGGGTTCTGGAAGGCCAAAAGATTTAAAGAAATGTATGAAGCTTAACTGGAATTTTCAGAGGGGTGAGGAGGTGTTAGAAAAAATCCCTTACGTGGAGGAGGTATATATAGATATTTTCTGGAACTACACAATTACTAATTAAATTGAATTGCCTTGGTTAAATAGTAAATTTTATTATATGACTGAGAAAAATTAATTATAAATGCTTCCAATCAATTTGCTCTACAGAGCAAGTTAAAAATAATTGAATTTGCCTGCTCTTCACCAATCACAGTGAAGTAATTTTCTCAGTCATATAATAAACAGTCAAGCCAGATGTTGCTTTCTGTTCATTCAAGTTTCCAAGTTTCACTTGCATTTTGATGACTTCTAGTTTTCATTCTTTGTGTATAAACTGATATAATACCACCTCATATGATCAACCATGGTGGACTGTTTAATTCAACATACAGCATGCTTGAAAATTTAAATTTGCTCAGCAGGTTGTGGCTGGCATTTTCAATATTGAATGTGTTTCCCAGTTTCATGGTCATGTTACATGTAACATAACATGTCAAAAATAATGATATTATTGTTACTGTTGGAGTTTAGTTATAATCAATCTGTTCAGTAGTAGGTAAATTACCTTCACCCTCTGACACAGAAATGGTGTAGTAATTTATAATTATTACACAGCGACCATGAAAAAATGAAAACCAGTGCTAGTCAAAATGAAACTGAAACTTGTAAAAAATAATATATTTAGGAAACTTGGCAGAATTAAAACTAAATTGGGAAACTGCCAATCAGTATTTAAACAATGTGCTGAGACTGTGACATTATAGAGAAATTAGCATTAAGAACAAACATGTAGTTTGACTGTAATTTGCACATCACCTTATCGCTGTGTCATATAATTTATTTTTTGGTTGTTTCATTTTTGTTAGTGAAAACTGCACCTTAGGATCTTGGTACCTTGAAGTCCTCAAGCAAGACTAACAAGCAAACTTCATCAAAGTCCACTATGACCAGTGTCATCGACTCAACACCTCGCAGATCCAGAAAAAAGCTTCCTGACATCCCCCCTGAGGAGCTAGCATTACATGGGAAAACAGGATCATTTGAGGCTGGCAGTAAACAGCATGATCTGCCTCCTGAGGTGCAGGCCCAGTTTATTAGGCATGTGCATAAAAGGTCGCGTTCACTGACAGGTTTGGATACTGTTGAGTTTGAGAGGAAGCAACAGGTTGAGGCTGAGAAAGAAAATGTGGAGCCAAAAGCACATCAGCAAAATGCAGCAGCACCACAGATTGAACAGCTGAATGAAAAAGAGGACGGAAATGAAGGTTTTGCGAGATCCTTACCTTCAACTCCAGGTATGCTAACATACATTCTTAGGGGAGTGGAGGGTTCTAAAACTGATGGTTCATTATTTGTGGGGATGGCTAGTTAAGAATATAATACAGTATTACCAGGTACTAGAATCTCATTTTATGGCCATGGCATAAATTCATTAAATCAGGAAGAAGAAAAAATTCTAAAAAAATAAAAATAGAGTGATGCTAGCAATTTTTTATTATTTAATCAAATAATAAACATAGCGTTTATTATTCATTAATGTGTCTGGAGAAAGCTTGGGTGAGGGGTAACCCTCAACTAATAGGGGACATCTAGCTAAAAATAAGTTACAGAAATAAATGCCCTTGTTATTTTTGTAGGGGAGTCTACTCCCAGGAATTAGATTGATATACATTTTGATTACAACTAAAGGGTACTACAGTGAGCCTAACAACAGTCATTTTAGATTTTAGCTCAGAAACTATAATAAACAAAGTTTACTTCCTGAATGGTATGGCAAGCATGCCTGTTATTTTTATAGGAGAGTCTCTTTGAATGAGGACTTGGTATACATGTTAGATATTAGAAGTTCTTAAAAATTCTTCAAGTCTATGTATTTAATAGTATCGTACTTTTCACTGAGCCTGTTTTCAAGTCTGTGTCTGAGGTCACAAACATTTTGTTCTTAGTTTCTCGCCGTAAATTAAGTTCAAGTTCATTGAAATCAGAGGAAGAAAAAGAAGAACTAGTGAAAGAACTCCGCTGGCACTACAAACAATTTGTGAGAGCATCTAAACGGAATAAAGGAAAACTGGTCCATGTAAGTAGTAACTTATCATTCACAACAGGGCTTTGTTACTGTCATACAATATTTTAATTATAGGTATAGGTGTAGGTATTTCCCTTGAATCTTTTCTCTTCTCCAATACTAGGTTAGCATTTTTCACCAGTATGCATAATTTTATACTCTCAGGTGGAGTAGAGAGAGGCAGTGTGAGAGTTAAGAATTTCACTTAGGGATAATAGTAATACCTTTCATCAAACAACTAACCAGCCAGGCCCATCCATATCAATATTTCGTCACTCTGGAGTCTTCAAGTCCTTATAAGAAAAATATATTTCCTGAGAGCTCCAACCCTTAATTAAGTAAGCTTTTAATTACATTATTGATTATTTTAATATAAGATTTTATAAAATCTGTTGTTCCAGCCTATGTTTTGTTTGTAAATGAAAAGACAAATTACTGTGCTTGTGGATTTGCATGGTTATTCTTGTTTTATTTTATATTTTCCAAAGGCCAGTGTTGGAGATGATAACACAAGTGTTTTGAGTTTGGAAGGAATCACTCTTAGTGAGGTAAAATTATATGATCTCAGGTTATTGATTTGCTATAAGAAAGAATTAAAAGAAATCAAGGCTCCTGTAAAACTTGATCAGTTAAAAAACTTTGCCAGAAGAGACTCAGTTGTAAGTTTTTATTGGCGTTAAGGAATAGCACAATAACTGAATCATTTGTTTGGCAAATCATAAAGTGTTCAAAACTCAACTGGAGCCATAAGTAAACATTAAGGTTTCCCTGCAACATTTTGAACATTTTATGGCCTCATTCCTGAAGTCTCTGAGAGTGAAAATCATGTCATTAGTGAATGGGGTGTATGTTGTATTTGTCTTCCCTAAAAGTATGGAATGTCGGAAAATTTACCATTGAATTAAAAGTAAAATTATGTGTCATGAAAATGTCAGGTTGGTGGTATATTCCTTGTCTATACATAATATTGAGCATATTTCTTGACCAATAAGCATGGGAGAATTCTGCTAGTTATTCTCAAGAGCCAAATTATACTTGTAAATATTATTAAGTAATAAGCTGATCAGCAATATCATTGAGAAAAAAAAAAATGGTTACTAACATCATAATTGTTACTATTTATTTCTAATTTGTATCATTATTTTTAATAACAATTTATTATTTGTTTTTAACTGTTTTGAAGGTCAGCTCTCAAAATGAGCACACTCCCAACACCTCTGTAATCTGGACGAATCGATGTGACCAGCAGAAATGTGGCAAGCCAGTGGAAATTCTTGAGCGTATGGCAGTGGAAAATCATATTTTTCACAAAACCTGTTTTGTTTGTGCTATATGCAATTCTTGGTTGAACCACTTCAACTATTGCTATGTTCCTGATCATGACAAGTTCTACTGCACCCAGCACTATCAGGACATAGAGAACGCCAGCTTTGGTTTGGGAGAGGATATTCGGCATGCTATGGGGATTGGACCAGGGGTACAACAACAGTTCAAATTTACACCAGGTTTGATATTACACTGTATATACAATTCTGTGTTAAATTTAAAGTGAAACGTATAGAATGTTGCCATGTGTTGATGTGAGTGAGTAGAGCAAGTCACATTTACTTAATATTCATCTTCTTTTTGCATGGACCTCGTGGAACGCATGACTCATCCTTGATCATTGGTAATTCTATGTTAGATGCTGTGGATGGTACAAGAGAAACTAAAGGTGCCAGTAAGGTGCAGAATTCTATCAGGATTATGAAAGAAAAAATATCACTGCTCAGCAAACGAGGAAAGAAACTGGTGAAGAAAGAGAAGAAGCTCAAATCACAGCTTGACAAGTTTAAAGGTGCATAGTAGTTTCATTGACGTTATTTGTAACATAGAAATGATTTTTTTACCCACGTATTTCTGATGAACTGGAATGAAAGCTGTATTCCTTATTAGATCTCAAACATGAGAGCCTGGGGAGACCTACAAGGGAAAGGGTATATACCTGTGTATAGTTCACTTTTGGTTTTACACCTCTCAGGGTTATTATAGACAAGAACGAATAGAGTATTACCTATCAAGTCAATAATTAAAATTCTCTGATTTTGTTGCCAAGGCCCTGATGCAGAAAAGCAGACATTATGGGTGGAGTGGTTTAGTGCTGTACAGGATAAGAATAGCACTGTACGAAGAGAAACTGAACTTTCATTTAAGTGAGTAAATTTTGTTTCAGCTTAAGCTCACTAAAGGAGATTTTCTTGACAACATTGTTTATCCTTACCATGCATAGTTTCAGGCTTTTTTAGGTGTGCAAACAGAACAGGGATTGTTCTGAATTTAAACTGAATTGTTCTGAATTTAAACTCTTTTAACATTGGGATTTATTACATGTGGCATTTAACTTTCTCATGATGATACTCTTATCAAAAAATGTCTCTTATCATTTTTGTTTTTCTTTAATTTTATAAATATTATTTATAATGGTTTCCTATAATTTGTAACTGCACTAATGCTAGGGTCAGAGAGTTGGAACTGGAAGAAAAATATTCTGAGTTGGAGAAAAAGCTGCGAGAACTAGCAGAGAAGGATGGTAAGTAATATTTGGACAATTAATAGGTAATAAGACGACATGCTAGTTCAATTTGGAAATAGGTAAGATAGAACTCCAAGCCTTGCCAAACTGGACTCTACCCATAGCCATGTCCAATTTTGGCAGTCCTGGGATCTTTTTTCATCCAATAATTTTCAAAGTGGACAGCATGTACATGCAGGCCAATTACATCAGCAAATATATAGGACAGCATTTTCTGACTTTCAACCTATGTTCTTGTCAATATTTGTGGTACTGGGTGATGAAGAGGATTATAGTAGATGTAGGTGTAACCTGTGTAGACTTCACTATCTCAATGTGTCTCTCGATATAGTGAAAGAGAGCATGATTGCAGGGTAGGATGAAACAATGAATGTGTACAACAACAGCCTGGTGAATAACTGGTCACTTTGCATACTATGAAAACCAGAATTGAAGTCTGACATTCATGAACTGTGAGGCTCCTTTTATACCTGGGATTGGAAATACATGTAACAGGTTTTCAAACAATAAATGTTAATTTCAATTGTTAACTAATACTTTGTAAATTAATTTAGAAAAGATAAAGACTGAGTATGACAAGTCTAAAGAGAAGGAATTGTTACAAGAAATGCTTGAGGTTGTCGAGAAAAGAGAGCAACTAATATCTGATGTGGAGGATGCCAAAAAAAGGTAAAGTGGCACCAGAATAGTATTAAATAAATAATGCATATCAACAGTTAGCTGTTTAAACACTCACCTGTTTTGTGTTCTTGGTCTAATTTTATTTCTCACACACCACTGGTAGCCATGCCAGGCTGACCACCACATCTTGACCTTTATTGCAGTTCTGTGCTCTTGTACCTGTACACGAGAACTGATACAAAAGACCTAACAAACATACAACAGCTAAAAAAAGGCTCACAAAGAAAGACAGTACAATGAGTTGAATGGTTATTCCCTTAGTGAACCGGTACACCAGGACACAACTTTTACTGCAAACTCAACTAAAGTATATGTGTACTTCATGCGTGAAATTAAGAGGGTATTACACCATAGGCAAGTTTTGTAGATACGACAAACAAAATATACAGTACCAACTAGAATTCTTTGGGTGGGTGGGTGGCAAAAGATCAATAATGGCAAATGTAACAAAACCAACTGTCTGCCAAAGGTCACATGACCCATCCCAGGCCCCAGTGGTGTGGGAGAAAAATATTTTCCACTTATTTCGTTTCACTCAGCCAGTGAAAAATAACATGTTAGGGATCAGTTATTACACAATCATACTTTTTGATCTTTACCTTAAAATGATCTTGTAATTTTTCAGGTATGCTGAAGAAGACAAAGAGATAGAAAGGGAGAGAAGAGAAGCAGGTAAAAATAACATTATTGATTGCTCATTGTTTATCATTTCAATGTCTTCTCACTAGACTTGGATTGTCATAAGTAAGATGGCACAAGAAACATGTAAGAAGGAATAAAGATAACTGTTTAATGGGCCATTCATGGTAGTTGTATTCAACACATGCACAATTTTTTCGAGGCATTGCATACAAAGTCTGTAGACCATGATTCCATCTAGGTACCAGCCACCACTCCTACTATGTGCCCAAGTAGACTAGTTAAATTAGTGGTAGAAATTAAGGGACATTTTGTCTAACACGACACTCCTTAGTTTACTCCCTTATAGAGTCTCATGAACATTCCAAAACAGCAAATTAATTGTCAATCATACATACAGTCAAGTCATACAATTATAATTCAATTCCAGAAGATATAAAAAAATTTAAGAAGGTGCAATATTTTATGAACTGGGGTGTCGCAGTTAGTATGTGGACACTGAGGAACTGATTTCACATGGGGAGAATGCTTATAGGCCTTCTGTTTCAATTCAGGACTCAATGATCCTGACATAATAAAGGAGGTAACTGCTGTTGGAAAGGAAGTCCAGCAAGTGTCACAAGCTGTCCAGCAGGCTCCAAGTGCTGTCAAAAAGCAAACAGAGTGCTGTATTTTGCTTTAGTACTGATTAAGAAATTAAACAACATGTTGAAAGGCAAATATAGTAAATGGGTCAAAGTTCGTCAGTGTTGTATTGTAGTAAGGTAAAGCATAAAAATATGTTAATATATATTTGTTTAAAAGAAAGTAAAACAGCATACTCATTCAAGGTATGGCGAAGTTCCCAAAGTCACAGTTCCCCAAAAGAAGCAACATTCTAAAAGTAACAACCAACTTTTTATGAGAAAGAATGCAAATATAAGATTCTACAAGCTGAACCAAAATGACCCCTATGACAGGCAATAATTTATATTACCTTGTTAGGTTGGACCTAAATTCTTTTCAAGAAGATTAACCATTTATACAAGGTCTCTATATTAATTTTATTTGAAGCCGTCCCTGGGATCAGCCCACCTTGCTAACTAAAAGAAGTGACCCTTGAAAGGTTGCAGAGGAATCAACAGGAAGAGGATTGTAAATCTGAAAGTAACAAGGTTTGGGACTTTGTGCCAACCAACATACGTACATAGTTATACATACACATACATATCCTTTATTAAAAGTGTCTAGACGTTCTAGCGCCCATGGCACTTATTGGGGACACAGATAAAATACAATCTTATAAACAAATATTTCAAAAAATAAAACTTAAAAACTTTTTAAAAAATCATTGCTTACAGCATTTTTACATACCATGTGTAAAACAACAGAAAAGTTAAGCTGTTTTGGTTCTAGTAATGTCCTTGCATAATTTATGGAAACATATGATCCTTATGCTGCTGTTTGAGTAAGCCTTTCAGTAAATACTCCCTTTTTCTAAAAGCAGGTCACCTATAACTTTTACATGCATGTTTTTTTAAACCTTACACATACTACTGATAATAATAATACATTTATATAGCGCTATTTCCTAGTGGTTCAACAGCGCTTACATTCCCTTCTTCCTCTGGACAATGTGATTGTATTTATTTTGGAGAGGAGGGAGGAACAAGAGGCCTTAACCTTGTTACCACAAATTTCACTCCATTTCTGATCAATATCTTCCCTAGCTTTGCCAGCAAATGGCACAATAGAAAACCATTATCCTGAATGATACTTATCTGAAAAATGCCAGATGTTGAGAAATTTTTATGAAGAAAATAATTTTAAGCTACAGATGGGCTGCTTTTATTAGGAATATCAACTATAATATGGAAAATATGCATGCCACAGATTGGTAAAGTCTTACATGAAAAAAATACCCGCCTTGTATAGCTCGGCTACTTTTATGAAAAATGTTAGCTATGTTAGGTTAATAAGTCAGATTAGTTGTGAGGTGGGCTTATTTAACTTTTATCCTTTAGAAACAGTTCTTATCATTTACACAGCAGCTAAGTTGTGAGGTGTGTCAACTATAACAATAAAATTTAAGAGTATATTGTTTTTGTCTTTTTGACTCCAGACAATCTGAAAGGAATGATGTTAATAGAATTATTTCATGCATAAAATGTTTCAATTATCTTACTTGTAATGATAGTCAAGGTATATATTGCAGTCTATAATCCTCAACCTGAGAGCAGAATCACTTCAAATTGGGAGAGATCAAAGTGACTCTGTTTGCAGGATAATATTCCTTTGAAAGTCATAATCCTGTAGGTCATGTACCTTGTCCTCTTCAGCCTATAGTCAAAACTTTTTAATAAACACCAAAGAGACAAAGCTGAGTTTCCACATAATGGAGGTGCCATATTTCATTATTGAGATAGGTTATTATAGTAATTGGACCCAGTGGAGTACAATTCGGGAAATAAGCACGCAAGTGATTTCAAGGCACCTCCGACTTGAAATTATGAGCACTCTTGATTACTCCCTGAATTGTGTGTCACAAGGTCCAGTTACTAATTAAATGTCAGTATGAATATCAAGTTTTGAAATTAAAAAGTCTTTTTAGCACTTTGTTTGAGTGAAAAGGTATCGAGTTACATATATCTAATATCAAAAAGTTGTCATTGGATATCTGTAATTATGTGACATATAGGTGCATGAAGAACCAGTGACGATCAATAATTTTGTTATAGATACAGTTGTATCAATTATGCCTTCACTTGACCTGTCCACTTTACAGACGTATTTCTTGGGCCACCTTGATTAACGGAAAATAATCCAACTCCAGGTTTTCCGTATTTGATATATTTTCTGAAATTGCAGAAATTATGAAACTTTTCTCTGGCTGAATTTTAATAATTTAACCCTTTTCGACAGTAGTCTGGAATAAATGGTATGCATTGTTTGTCTTTGCCATAAGAATGTTTTCTGTTTTTGCAATTTCCTATGTAATTTCCAACTTAACATAATTATATAAGCAACCATAAGGATAGATACCAGTAAAATTCCTTGCATGATTTTTACATGGCAACCAAATTTTTACTTCTGCTTCCTGTTACATTGGCATTTCAAGACTATTGTAGCCCTGCAGTAAAATATAACCCATACCTCTCCCCGTGAGGTTTTGTGGCTTGAACCCAGCTGCCTTTTACAAATCCATGGTGGATCCAGACTTTGAGCTAAGGGGGCGGGGGGGGGGGGGGGGGGGGTTTTTTTTTTGCTCTGGCCTTTTTTTTTCTTTGTTTTTTTTTTTTTTTTCCCCAAAAAAAAGGGGGGCCCCCCCTCCCCCCCCTCCTCCCCCCCCAGTACAATTTTGCTTTAACAC
>Ga0126339_10003472_pt1 | contig 11493 bp, 3 predicted proteins | sample OrbTmetagenome_2_FD_92532 | JGI IMG/M metagenome (GOLD analysis project Ga0126339, IMG submission 92532) | Coral microbial communities from Petempiche,Puerto Morelos, Mexico - Orbicella T R C metagenome | ecosystem: Host-associated > Invertebrates > Cnidaria > Coral | place: Petempiche,Puerto...
CCACAAGTATAGCATACTTACACCCAGCAGCCATATAATTAAGCGTGATGGGGTCGTGATGAGCGTCATAGCGTTGAATATCCTTCAAGCACACCTGGAAGTCTGTCGTTGTAATGCTCTAATAAAATGCATGAAGGTAAACATCGTCACGGGTAAACCTTTTTGAAACTTTAACGCACGGTAAAACCGAGATCGGGGCCACAATTTTAGAGTTGCATATTTCTGTTCCTTAAAAGTATGGAATAGTCAGAAATAAAGCCTCCTTAAAAGTATCGAGGAACACACGGTTTAACACTGAAAGTTCACGATTTCGACAGTGCTAGGAATTTTTTTTTTAGAGGTGAAGTGTAGTTTTAACTGTTTAAAGGTCAAAAGAATTGGGCCACAGCCAGAAAAATATTATGATCGAGGCAATGTCCATGAAAATATTGTGACTCAGGCAATGCCCATCGAAAAAACTGTGACTTAGGCAGTGCCCATAAAAAAAAAAAATGATTGAAGTAATGTGCGTGAAAAAATTATGAACGAGGCAATGCCCATGAAAAAAAATGATGACTGAGGTAATGTCCATGAAAAGATCATGACTGAGGCAATGTCCAGGGTTAAATTCTCTTCTAAGGTATTGAGAGTGTTTATGATGACTATAAGAAACAAAACCGAAAAGATGACTGGGTAAGTGCCTCGGTTTGCTTGTTAGCTGTTACGGCCCTGGATAAGATGCATTTATAGCATTGCCCTTTAATGAAAGAAAGGTCCGAAATAAATATAGTTTCTCAAATATTTTTTTTTTCCTTTGAAGAGAAAAAGGAATTCTACAGACGGTAGCTGGTGAAGAAACTAAGGTAGAAGTCTTTTGTAAATTCTCACCTCAATCCATTCTGTAATGGCGTTGTTATCAGCATCAATGCGGGCGTTGACGTCATCTTTGTGATGCTTGGTTGTCGTAACCAGAGTTGGTGTTTCAAAGAATCTCTGAGGGAAGTCGATAGTCTGAAATAAAATATAAGAATGTCAATGTTATTGCCAAGGTCTTAAATCTCGGTTACTGGGAGTTGCATTAAATTTATCAAGCTTTGAAATCAGCGTGAAGATTTTGTGTCCACTCTCCCCTTTTCCACCTTTTTTATAGGCGCAGCTTTAGTAAGGGCTCTGGTCGTCACTCTGAAGACGCTACTACTCACTTTGCAGAAGCTATAACCTTTGCTGTCATCAGGGCTATAGCTGTTGGGAAAGCTTATTTCTTGGGTCAAGGGTAATGTCCAACCAGTTGGTACACTTGAGTTAGTGAAGGCCAAGATATACTTTGAAGAGAAAAAAGACAGTTTAAATCAGTATACTATATCCAAACAGTACGTTGTAGGAGGATAACCATGTTTTAGCGCAAGTTTGTTAACATGTTTGTTGTAGGAAGATATTCATTCAGTTTTCAATTTTTCTACTATTTTCAATCTACATTTGGAATTCTGAGGTAGGAGTTGTCCGTCAAGTCTTAAATACGAAACGACTGTTGTTTCCTCAACAAGGTCCGTAAATATTTGCGTATATATAAAAGCCTCAACTTACTCACCACAGACAGGTACTTGTGTGCACCATCAAAGTTTTTCAACTCGCGAAGACATGCTCTGAAATTATAGCTAGTGACATCTTCCGCCCAGACGCTTGCGGCGTCATGTTTGTTTGTAACAGGATGGACAGGGGTTACGAACACGTACGGAGCTGTGGCGAAAGACTGGAGAAGGAAAAAAAGATAAGTTAACAGGGTTAAGCCAGTATTAAGCCAGTTGTCGTGTATTCAAATGCCAAAAGGGAGCTTAAGTAAACAACGATGCCAATGACAAAGGGAACGAGAACGTCACCAAGCAAAAGGTATAATGGGAAAAACAATGGCTGTGCACGTGCGTTATAAATTTCTTAACCGCCCTCTGCAAAACAAGCAGACATGACATGACCACGGGGTTTGAGCATCAGCTGAAGAACGTGAACTGCTACGTATAATTTTTTCCTAATTTCTTCTTGAATTGATCGTCGGCGTTACACCTTTAGTTCGGGGAGGGTTTTGGGCCCCTCAGTGTACTGAACAATTCTAGATAGTTGCGAGGTAAAAAGGTAAAATATAAATCCATTATTTTTTCAGCCGTCGTTCTTGCCACGGACCTCTTCATTGCTTAAGCTAAACACCCTAATATTTTAGGCGAATCCCTAAGGTTGAATTGTTCACGACCCAGCTTATCTCTCTTATTAATATCTTTCTTGGAAGAGTATAAATTTTAATCTCAGTTGAATCAGTGATATTCGCTTCCCGGAAAGTTTACTAGGCCAGTAAGATTTTGCAAAAGTGTAAAATCCTTTTGTAAGGTTCTTGCCTTTGATGGAAAGCGCTATGTAAAACGTTAATAGTTAAGTAAATTTACAGGTGAAAAAAAAAAATGTGTTCTATTAAGTAGAAGGAGCAACGTAACAGAATGGTTCTCTGAAAACAGCCGGCTGATCAATTTTGTTATGATCAATGTTACATCCCGCAAATTGCCTACGCTATTTGATGTTATTTTTTAATGTAATGCTTACCTTCGGAAAATCTACCCGAACGCACTCTGTTCCTGTGGTCCACAATGGAACGCTAACTTTCTTCTCATATGCGCCGTTTGAAACAGTTCGAAAGGCAATCCACTGCAAAGATACAGTCCTGGATCGAGCAATCGCTCCGGAGGTGGCGACACATCCCTGAAAACTAGAAGACAAAAAACTGCATGGAAGATCTGGCTAACAAACAGTTTTTTTTTTTTTTTAACTATCAGATTTCGGTCGTACAAAATCTAGTCATGAAACCTGCTTGAAACTTAGTAATTAATGAAAACCTCTGTGCTTTCGAGTGTAGCAGATGTTTTCCAGCAATAACTGCAAAATTTCTGGGTGGCAAAAGCCCTAAAGGAAAACATACTTTCTGTAAATTTTTTAGTTCTAACCCATGCCACTCAAATCAATACTTAATGCACCTGGCCCGGGCTGTTCGAAAGGTGGATAACACTTCATCCACTGGATAAATCACTATACTGTGAAGCACATGGTTTGTTTTGTCAATACTCAATCACAAGATAGCGATTTATCGTGTGAAAAGCGTCATCCACCTTTCGATCAACTGAGGTCCAGTTTAAATTCCTAGGCCATGATTAATTGTGCCACGCCCTTTCAATAATCAAAGGTAATATTTTTGTATCTAAAACAGAGAACGAAGCGCTTGTGCATCTATTTCAAACACTAATATCTTGTAATTCATTTGACTTTCTTACCCAGATCTTGAGGCTCCCCCTATCCAGGTTACAGCTGCCTCGTATTTCTTAGATGTAACAGACAACTGCACGCCAACGTCGTCAGAGGAGAACTCTGGATCAAAGGGAAATATTTTGCAGTCATAATCCTTATCCTGTAGGACATGTATGTCTCCAGATCCAAATAGCATTCCATTTGAGCCTGAGAAAGAAAAAACAGCAGAGGAAAAATTTTATCTTGATAGAACTATCAGAACACAATTGAATCCTACCCGACGCAAACTAACACAAGTAAAGCAAAGAGGACCTGCAGAAATATACAAATGGTTGCTAAGCACGGGGAAAAGAACGGAGCTAGACAAATTATGATTAGTTCTTGTATATTCCTTTCTTTGACTACCTTCTCCGTAAAACTTCTCTAAACCTCTCTGACTTTTAGTAGAGAATAAAATTTCTTGGCTTCGTTTCTGCTTTGATAGATCATGAATCGGTGCTTAACACTGATTGCTGCACAGTACCAACTTCACAGCCCGACGAAAGTAATATACTGCACCGAACAATGACGCCCAAAGAATGAGTTTTACCGGCAAGATTTTTTTAAACTGAGCTAACTAGATTCTTGCCACTATATGCAAATATTGACGCGAACCAAGTTCTGCAGGCAACTGTTCTAAATCTTTAACTTGGCAGTGAAAGAGAAAAACATATGGATTTTGTAAGAATATTTATCACAAGATACGACACTCAGTCGAACATTTATTTTCTACTTTTGCGAACAAATGCTTCCGTCACCTTGAATAATGTACGTTCAGGTAATACTACAGAGAAACTATCTTAAAAGTTTTCTCGTTCATAAGCACTGAAATATGAGGTAAAGTCGCCAATTATCAAAATACTAACCTGAAAGTCGTCCAAAGACAACAAACGAGAGAGTAAGAACTCTTGCAATAACTAGGAGGTGGTACATAGCTCTAACACAGTAAAACACGGTTGTCCGACTCTCTGACCTCGGTAGAGGAAGACAGAAAATGTGGTATGGAAAGGAAAAAGCAAGCTTATAAATATTGCTAAGAAACAAAAGCAAAGGTTGCAAAACGCCGCACCCTTTCAGTAAACGTGATAACCGCACGAGACTTTACAACGTAAAAGTTTTAGAAACAAACGAACAAAGGGTGTCCAAACAAACTAACCATTGTCGTAGAGATTTAAACTCGTATGGCGGTAGAAAGCACTCCTCAATGCGGGAAATTATTGTCAATTTTTTTTACTTTTAAGCCCTTTGTTGTGAATTGTACAATTTCTGAAATTTTTCGCGCAGGAAATAAGCCTGTGGACAGCGAGGAAAGCTAATTTTGCTTTTATCCGAAAACGAAAATGTGGGAATTGTAATAGTGCCACTGAGGAATAAAACTGAAAAATAAAACGGGAACCTTGTTTCTTCACCTGCTCAAATTTGGTGCGAACAATGAAGGCGGCACATCAAAATAATGTCGTGCGAGAAAAAAAAATTCAACAACAATTAAATTTCACAGGTTTTCTTAATTTTTCGTTATCGAGAGAACTACGGTGTGATAGACAAGTATGCGAAAGTCTTGCACGTTTGTTATTGATCGAGGTTTGGAGACATCGGTGATGACGGAGAAGAAGGATGTCATACACTGAGGAAATAAGCAACAGCAACGTCACTTGTAACACATGCACACAACACGACCAGAGTTAACCATTTTCCGTTTTAATACAAAAGTAATCCACGAGGCCGTGGCCGATGCAGTGAGTACTGAAATGGAAGGAATTAGCGAGGGAGAACATAATGACAGAGAAGGAAAATAGAATCCGAGTGCCGTGTGCTAAAAGTGCTAAGGAAGATAATTGCCACTACAAACTAAGGCCTGGGACAAACGTCGAATCTTAGTCGAACTTAATTCGTCGAGCCTATTAATTAATTCTAAAATAGGCGCATGAATAGTGCGACGTTTGCCGCAATAAAATTCGACTCAAATTAATGGTTTCGACGATAGCATAAGCTCGACTTGCCAAGTCGGATGATGCCACAGTGGTTCGGCGTTTCAGCAAACGCCGCTCTAAACACACGCGGAACTCAATTCATAAATCATGCAAATTACAAAATAATTGATTCAAATGTGATGGACTGGGCAAAAGACGGTCACAAAAATACATACACCCCATCTGCCAAACGCTATTTTCCCTTCCTGACAAGCATGCGCTGTACAAAGACAATTTTGCGACCAGGAATGGCGAGCTATCGACCCGAGGCTATCGAAAGTCATTAGGGAGTTTAAGAAACCAGGACGCGACGCCGAGGACAACGTCGGTTAAAAAATGATTTTATATCTTACCCAAGAATCTCGAGATACTCTAAAGTCATTTTTATTTTTTTCTTAGTGTCAAAACTATCACGAAACTGAATCCGGGACAAGGCGAAACATTTGAAATAAAAATAAAAAAATTAGCCGTCGTGGTTCACGTTCTACGGACAACACAGACTTTGGTCTTTTCACGTTGTGGTTTTGCAGAGGACGGCAAAGAAATGTACTAAGAATTATAACGCACGTGCACAGCTATTGTTCTGCTCATTAAACCTTTTGTTTAACGACGGTCGCGTTGCCGTTGCCGTCGTGGTTTTCTTAAAAGCATCCTTGGTAGTACATGTATGTGAATTTTACATGACTTGTCTTGGCATGATAAAAATTATACAGGCTTTAAGCAAAAAATAATAAATGACTCCGTGATATCAGTCACCATTACTATTTGTCCAAATTCATGTCGTCTTTCAACATACGACAAGTCTACTTTGGGTTGAGGAATAAATTACTTATAAGAATAACAAAAATTTTCCAGTATTAAAAAAACCTTTCATGAATTAGAGAAAAATGGAAGCTTAGAACCCAATAGCACAGTTGACCATAAATTTGTATTTTGTTCCTATTTCGATATTCATCATAAAACATAAAATTGTTAATATTCCTACATTGTCGAAAGAGATCATTCTTAAGCATAAAACCCATCTGCTCGGCTGGTTGAATTGTTTTATTTTCAAAATTGGTACCTCATGGATGGCATGTATGTTAAATTAAAAAGCATAAATTTTGATCAAGACATTTGAGCTTGTAGCTGACGTCACGCCAACACGAACAGATAGCCACGGAGTAATGGCTAAAGCAAACGTTTCTCGACACGTAAAGCAGAACGATTCTACGACTTTTGAACAACTTTTTTGCTCCTCAGATTTAAGTGATGAAATATACGTCCAGTTGACATTTATCTCAGCTTTAAACGCTATTCTGTCTATTGCTGCATTTCTTGGAAACACTCTGATCCTAGTTGCTCTTCGCAAGGAGTCGTCACTTCATCCGCCTTCCAAAGTCTTGCTACGAAACCTTGCAACAACTGATCTTTTGGTTGGTCTTATTTCGGAGCCTCTCTATGTTACTTTATTGGTGACTGTATTGCAGGAACATTGGAACATTTGTCGCTACTTAATGGACCCAGTTTTTGTTACAAGCACTATTTTGTGTGGGGTGTCTCTGTTTACAGTTACTGCCATAAGCGTGGACAGACTTCTTGCCCTGCTGTTAGGACTGAAATACAGACAAGTTGTTACTTTGACGCGAACTAACGTTGTCGTAATTACATGTTGGGTTGTGTCCATTGTCTCTTCATCAATGAGGCTTTATTCGGATCCCATAATAACCTCACGATACAGCAATATAGTTGTTCCACTATGCTTAGTAACCTCGATCTTCTGTTACACGAAGATTTTCTTCACCCTCCGTCATCATCAAAGTGAAATACAAGACCATGTTCAACAACCGAACCAAACAAATCAATTGAACATAACGCGATACAGAAAAGCAGTGGTCACTGCACTGTGGCTGCAATTCACGTTGGTCGCTTGTTATCTACCACAAGTAATACCAGTAACTTTGATCATTCATTCGGAGCCATCTTCATCTGTTGCTCTCGCTTGGAGTTATACGTTTACATTAGTTTTCTTAAACTCCTCGTTAAACCCGATTCTTTACAGCTGGAAGATAGAAGAAGTGAGGCAAGCTGTGAAGGACACAATCAGACAAGTTCTTTGTTATTAATCGAGTAAACTCTTATGAAACTATATCATCCCTATCGCAAAAAAAAAAAAACGATAGTTAACGGATAAGATAATTCTCCAATAGCTGTTTTAAACTAAGATTAATACTCAGTTTAGTTTGCTTGTATGCTTTAACGAAATTGCATGTTTTTGGTCGAGTAGCAACGGTAACAATTTCATCGTTGTAAATTACAAAGTTGTACGGTATTAACATTTGTTTGTAATCTTCGATAACGAGATAAAAAAAATAATAAAAAAACAGAATGAATTCCAGTTCTACTTCGGGTGGACTTAATTATTTAAGCACGATAGAGCTATCACGGCATTATCCAAGCAGAAATGCGAAGGATCTTTTTGGTATTTGGATGCAGAAAGGTAACGTGTCTTACGATACAAACTGCTCTGTTTTGAAATGTTCGTGATATCAGTCGCCATTTCTATTTGTTCACTCATTTCTATTTGTCACTCAAAACTTGACAGGTTTACTTTGTGTGGAGAAATACATCACTTATAACGGCAGCCGGAAGTTTCCAATTTTAAAAAAAATTCTGAAATTGAAAATACCAGTTTTGAGCCCAATAGCGGAATAATATTTTGTACTTTTGTCCTTTTTTCAATGTTTACTGTCAAGCAAAAAGTGCTTAAATACTCCTACATGTAAGTGTGTAAAAAATGTGATTCTTTGCTGGTAAAACAATCTGCTCATCAACTTAAATCGTATGTCCAAGTCGATAGCTCAGTTATGGCATCTTTGACAGATTAAAAAGCGTGAACTTTGACCAAAGCTTTTCAGCTTGTTATTAAACTCACGATTTTACAGTATTGTGTTGCTATTGCAGAGTAATGACTACACCAAACGTTTCTAAAGACAAAAATAAGAACTATTTTACTCCGTTTGAACAATTGTACTGCTCACCAGATTTATTTATCGTCAACCTGCTCTCTGTTTGGAATATCTTAGGCACCATTATTGTTTGCTTGCTTAAACACGTCGTCTTTAAAAACATGTCAATTTACTTTGTGTTGGGGAACAAATTACTTAAAACGGTAACATGAAATTTCCAGAATTTAAGAATTATTCCTTGAAATTGATGCTACAACTTTCGTGCCAAATAGATGGATTACTTATTCGTATTTTTGTCCCTTTTTCAATGTTTAATATCAAACGAGAAAAATTATAGTACCCCTAAATCCGGTATCAAAAGGGTCAGTCTTTGGCAGTGAAACTACCTCAGCTCCATCTCTTTTTATCCAGCTGATAGCTCATATATGGCATGTTTGCATTGACAAATTAAAAAGCGTGAATTTTGATCAAGGCATTCCAACTTGTAGTTAACTTATGGCTGAAACGTAATGTCTACAGCAAATGTTTCTGACGACAGAAAGCAAAACTACATGGTTACGACTTTTAAACAAGTCTACTGCTCACAGATCTTAACCGGTGGAATACACGACCAGTTGAAGTGACGTCACTCGTCACTCGTCACCAATCCCTCATTGTGCGATCAACTTCATTGGGCGTGACCAAAGCGGGGACTTTAACGTTCGATGCATCTTTACATGATATAGAGATACGAAAACTGTATCACAAAGAAGATGGAAATTTCTGTGGTAAAATTTTATCACCTAATGTCAAGTTCAGAAATTATTGACAGTCGGGAGAAGTGCAGGGAAAGGTGCCTTTTTGTTATCAATATTTTGGATTTGGGTTCTCGATTTAAAACATAAGTTATGATAGGTAGAAGCTTCGCTACTGAGTGATAATACTTAATTGAGATGAAAGTCGCAGGCGTATTTGTGAAACGTCTCAAACCGCTAAAGGAAACAACTTTTTACCAAGAACGTTCGATGGTTTTTAATCTGAGATATAATGAAAAATGAAGATTCACTCTATACTGTCAGAAAACTAAGAATAATCTTTATCATTCGATGCATTTTTGCTTCCTTTTCATTGGCCGCGAACCCACCCCGTGACCTGCAAATAATGGTTTCTTAAGGCGTAGCACCGTCTAAATGTGTTTTGTTGCAACCTATATTCTGCTCATGCGTAATTGTAACCACGCTCTTGTATGAGAGATGGCAGATCGCTTCCCTGAGCTGTCAGAAAATGATTTACACATGAACACTAACTTGGTGATCGAATGATAAAACAATTGTTAAACTCGGTCATCGCAGAATATCGTAATTTGTCAGTGTCTGGCAGACCAATCACGATTTGCGTCAAGCGAATAATTCATCTGCACGCCACTGACAAATCACGATATTTTGCTCCACCTTGTCCAATAATTGTTAATTATTTACTAATGTCCAACGCATTTTGAAGATTTAAAAGGGAAGGAAGCAAGTTTCTTGACAGACATTTCCATCAAATTTAATTGCCAACCATCAAAAACTCTATGCCATACGGCTACTCAGATCAGATTGTTCAAACTTCTGTTTTGATCGTAAAAAGGTCATGATCGATATTAGCCCTTACTCTCCCTCCCCGCGCCCCTACTTTCCACCACCCCAATATCGTAAGTAGTGTTCTACTTTCCCCAGACTCCTCTGGCCAAAATCCTGATAAAAAAAAAGCCCTTTCACGGTTAATTTTTTTCATTTGCATTACTATGTAATCCAACGTGGATGCGAGGCAATTTTGGGCTAAAACCACAAAATATGCAAATGAGAAAAGGTAACCGTGAAAAGGGCTATTGCAGAATATTTTCAAAAGGTCGTTAATTCATGCGTAATGCCTAACGATCAGATTGTTGTGCGCTCTTATTTGCCGCTTTTTCATTTTGTGAACTGAAAAAGTCTATATATTATTTTGCTAGTGAAATCACGTCACATTTACATGACCTCGTTCTCTTATTTAGTTTCGAGAAGAATAGGCCCAAAAAGTTTGAGTTATGGCAGATTGAATTTAACACCAAGGAAGAAAAGAATAAAAACTTCATAGTCTAGAAATCTGTTTTAAAGACTCGAACAAGTTAAGCAACCATTTATAACACTATTTTTTCGCGAAATTGAACCGGATTTATATTCTGCTCGTTCAAGACACTAGCAGTCAAAATCCGCGAGCCAGCCGTGAGAAAATGGTCTGTATGAAGGAGTAGTCGTAAGCCGGCCGCAAGTTTCTCAGTGATGCGCAGTCGTGAGACTGACTCCAAAGGCGGGAGAGGTAGTACGTATAAAGCATCCTCTCCGATTCTCTTCCCCTTCTCTCCCAAGTGGACGTGTGAAAGTTGTCAACATTTGTGAACAATACACTAGAAATGTTTGAAAAAAGAGAGCTCCACTGTTTTATTAAAGCTAGATACAATTCCAGATTTTCCAAGAAAAAATAAGAATAGCCAACTGTGAACGTCGCAATAATCAAATATCATTTTCAAAGGGTTTAATTTTAAGCAGGAAAAATAATTCATTTGTGTTTTGCTCATACAGAGACCTCAAGTATTTTATTAAAGCTAGACAGAATTTCCCATTTTACAAGTTAACTTAGCATAGTCAACCGTGAACGTCGTAATAACTACTGATTAACATTTTCAGAACTGGTTCAATTTATGCAGTGTTTCCACCTCGTTGACTAGTAATTTAAGAATTTAAAGAATATCTGCAGCCTTGAACAATTTAAGCGAAGACCTTTATGTCAACTCGAAACAAAAGAATGGAAAGTTTTCAGTCATTATGAACAATACATTTACTTCACGAGTCGCCTGCCGCCCTTTCGCTGCTTACCTGTCAACAGCAATGTTATCTTATGTCATGCTATAAATGTGAGCCAATCAGATTTTACCGGAAATTCTTGCGGCCGGTTAGAAGCGCGAAAGCGACAAAGCGCAATGCACATGTTTACTTTCCAGGCAAGGGGAATAACAAGTTGAAATGTCTCTTAATTCCGTTAACCAAAAAAAAAAAAAAAAAAAAAAAAAAAAAGTGAAAAACCCAAAACCCTTTTTCACCAATAAAAACACAAAGCGGAATTAAAATTTTTAATAATTATTTACCTACTATTTTTCAATTCCGAAAGAAGGGGTTTGGGTGTGCCCCCGTTTTTTTTTTTTTTTTTTTTTTTTTTTTGGTTACCGGAATTAAGAGACATTTCAACTTGTTATTCCCCTTGCCTTGATTTTTTAC
>Ga0126339_10003473_pt1 | contig 11490 bp, 8 predicted proteins | sample OrbTmetagenome_2_FD_92532 | JGI IMG/M metagenome (GOLD analysis project Ga0126339, IMG submission 92532) | Coral microbial communities from Petempiche,Puerto Morelos, Mexico - Orbicella T R C metagenome | ecosystem: Host-associated > Invertebrates > Cnidaria > Coral | place: Petempiche,Puerto...
GCAAAACAATCTTTCTCGCGCAATAACTAGCGGCAGATATAAGATTTTTTCGTGGAGTTTTTTTATCTTAAAAATTACTTTAAGATTTATCCAACCGCTCAAAAAAGTAAAATTATGCAAAATTGCACATTTTCCCCTTACTAATATCACAGGCGTTCTTTCGTTTCCTTTCGCCGCGCTTATTTATGTTTTTGGCGCTGCGCCCCAACTTACCGAACGCCTGGAAGAGGCTAGACTTCTCTATGGTCGCACTCGAATTTTAGGGATGAAAGATGGATTTATTTGACATCAAACTTTCCGGGAGACCGATTTGAATGTTTACACCTTGCAAATATATATTAAGAGCGGCAGCTGCCCAATTCTACCGTAAGTCACTATTGAAAGCCGGTCGACTACACTAAAATCGTTTGAACTATCCCGTAAATCGGGAAACATGCAACTGAAAGTCCACAATTTTCTTCAGCCATCTGAGGTCAGCAATGATCATTTATTTGCCATTTCTTCCACTAATAAACGTAAAAATTGCCTATTTCACAGTTAAAGGGTCTTTCAACCGTTGACAGAGCATGTCAACACCTGGCATGTTGAAAGATGGTCGAAATACGTCCCCTATGCACGTGACACTGAAAGCGGGTGTAATTACATATCGGTAAGAATGCTACCGAATAAAGATCTTTGGCAAAATGCTTTGGGCGTTGATCGAAAAAAGCGAGCCCCTGCATACGAGAAACTTCATGCATAAATTCGTTTTATATTTTCATAAGAAAAAAGGAAAACAAAACAAAACCATCTCTTCAAAAAGTCGCTTAGTATGTTAATCGATGGTACACCTGTAAACTGCTGCCAGTTTCATGTACTGCGCATGTGGCGTGCGCAACAAACGCTGAATCTCCAAGCGTGGGTGGCTGTTTCTTTAGCTCCACTTGGAGATGAGTAACGCCTCGTTCGATGGAATCAATACTGCTTATAGCAAGTCATGTGCAACTTCTGTAGTACCACGATGTCAATGACAACTTCTCGAAGGTGTTCAATAATAATAAAATAATTATAAAATAATGATAAAACTGAAAGTAATTGGTCTTAAGATGCGCGATTTCTGAAGCATGAGATGTGCCGCAGTATGTTCATGATAGAGTGTCGAATGTGTCTCATCTTCCAGCAGTAAATTACTGGGTTCAATGAAGAGTTAAGGAACATGACCGTCCATGAGTAAAGCAAAAATCTCTTCAAGGTGATACTGGTACCATTGATATTGAGGGCGACCAAACTGATAAAGTAAGGCAAGTAACAAACCAAAAACACGAGATATACATAGAATGCACCGACTGCAGATTTAACGAGACTAATAAAATTTCCCATTTCGCCATTCTCTGCTATTTGCTGTACTTGCAGGGCCCGAATCTCATTCTTATGGTGTCTTACGGCTAAATAAATCCTGATGTAAGCCACTGTGATAAGGAGAACACCAATAACTCCAAGAAATGATTTAATACGTAAGAAATTATCGGCCGAGATCCAGAACACTGCCACGGGAAAAAATCCACTAAGTACCCATATTGAGACGACCACAACAACAACACGCTTGTGAGTCACAAGTTCCTGATATCTGAGATGAAGATGAATTGCCAAGAATCTCTCAACACTTATGGCCACAACACTAGAGAAAGAGGCCAAGGAAAACACATTTACAATGAATATAAAAACTATATTGGTGTCACAGCCAGGGTTGTTTTGTTCCAACCATGTTACCACAAGTGAGATGTAAAAAGGCTGACACAATAAACCAACATCAACATCCGAAACAGTAAGACTCAGGAGCAATGTTTTTAAAGTCTTCGACAACAATGAAGTTTTTCTTATCGCGTGGATTGTTACAATGTTCAACATGATGGCGGTATAGGACAGAAAACTGTTGAAGACACAATTAGCGATGTAAGTTGAACGAAGCTCCTCAACTTCGGAGTTCTCGGGGTTGGGCTGCAGCGGTATTATACAAAATGATTTCTCCATTTTATACAGAGACGTTTCTTTAAGCGACCGAGCTAGTATAGTTTCCTGTCTCGACGACAAAACCAGTTGGACCACTTTGGCTCAAATAGTTCCTTTCTGTAAGTATTCCAGAACTCGCCACTTCAGATGTCTTGTCGTCATAAAATAAGTTAAAGCTGAAACTGAATGAAACGTGATGCGGAGTTCATACGCGGTTAATCAACGTCCTTATACAGTAACTGATTAGCATAAAACAGGGATATAAACGTCACTGGCGCTCGTTTAAGTATGCTGCTGCAAATGACTGGAATGATCTTTCCAAAGAGTTAATTAAGAGAACTCAGCTCTGGTTTTAGTTTCAAAAATAACGTATTTAAGTATTTCTTAGACGTAGATCTCAAGGAAAATAATTGCACTGCTCGTTAGTGGGTACATACAGTAAATGATTTGAATTAAACACAGACATAAACGTCGTGGGCGTTAGTGAGGGTTTATTAATCAAGCCATGTGTTTCCGAAAGCATTAAGACTTGTCCCGAAATTGGACATTTCAGTTGTGGTAAATTAAGATATCGGCAAGAATACAACAGTTAGATTCTTAGTAACACGCTTTATCAAAACTACGTGGATATGAAACTTTATCATTTTCAATTCAAGTAACGTAAAATAAAGAAATAATAATAATAAAAAAAGCCGTTCACTATGCTAATCAAAGTTACACCTGCAAACTGCTGGCGGGTTTATGTGGCGTCCACAAAGAAAACTTCATCACCAAGTGTTGTTGATAGAACGCTTGATATAATTTACAAAGATTGTTTTAGCATGAAACCGTTTGCGTCGCCATAACAAAATAAATAGCTTACCGCCATGTGGTTACCACCATGTGGTCAGTGTTCTCGACTCCGCATCAAGCGGTCTGGATCCGAGTCTTGGCCGGGGATATTGTGCTGTGTTCTTAGGCAAGACACTTTACTCTCGCAATGTCTCTCTCCACCCAGCTATATAAATGGGTACCGACGAATTCAACGCTGTGGGGTAAGCCTGCGATGGACTAGCGTCCCATCCAGGGGGGGGGGGGGTACAAATACATGTGCTCCTAGTCTCTTCATGCTCCAGTAACCGGAATAAGCACCGGCCTGATGGACCACTTTGTTCGAGTGCAGACTTTACCTTTACCTTAACCTTACCACCATGACAATTATGTAAGTAACTCGGCAACTCTTAAATCCTACAGTAGTCAGTTTTGCGGCCAATATAAGCCTAAGATATAAGCCGTCTAGCGCGAATATCGCTACTAAGACACTGATAACCCCAATGTCGGTCCCAGAACCTCCACGAGACGAAATCATATGAATTCATTCATAATTATTTTTCTTAACGCGGTACAATAGACAGGACACAACAGACTAAGGCACAGGATGATCGGAATGGAACAGTCCAAGAATTTTTCTGGCAGTAACGACTTGTTTGACGGAATCAACATATAAAGTGAAACTAGTAATAACAAAATTATCACAATCCATTTGTGATTAACTATAACACAAAGCACAGCCCGAAGATAAACACCGTTAGGAGCAGTCAAAATATGGTTAATATCCATATCAGATATAACTTCAATTGGAATATTTTTATGTTTATTCATATTATTATCAACTATATAATTACAAGGTAAAGCGTGCCGCCACATGTAGGAAAACCATACTAATAATTACGGTAAAACTGACAACTTTAACAATTGATAACTTCAATTGGAATATTTTTATGTTTATTCATATTATTTTCAAGTATATAATTACAAGGTAAAGCGTGCCGCCACATGTAGGAAAACTATACAAATAATTACGGTAGAACTGACAAACTACAACAATTTACAAGAACGCAAAGAAAAAAATAATACCAAAGAATTTGAAAGGAAAAAATTCAGTTTCAAACAGTTGTCGTTCTTTCAACCCGCTGTTTATAGCAGGTGATGTGCAACTTCTGTACTTCCATGATGTCCATGACAAATTCTCCCATATGTTCCATCCTCCAGCAGTTAATTTCCGGATTCAATAATAACAAAACTGAGAGTAATGGGTCTTAAGATAAATAATACGTTAATTAGGCGCTTATACGCTTATACGTTAACTAGATAAATGCGATGTGTCATTTCTGAAGCATGGAATGTTCCGCAGTATGTCCATGATAGCGTGTCGAATGTGTCTCATCTTCCAGCAGTAAATTAGTGGGTTAAAAGATGAGTTGAGGAACATGACCATCCATGAATAAAGCAAAAATCTCTTCAAGGTGATACTGCGGCCATTGATGTTTAAGGCGACCAAACTGATAAAGTAAGGCAAATAACAAATCAAAAACACGAGATAAACGTAGAACACACCGACCGCAGAATTAACGAGACTAATAAAATTTGCTATTTCGCCATTCTCTGCTACTTGGTGTACTTGCAAGGCCTGAATCTGATTCTTGTGGCGTCTTACGGCTAAATAAATCCCGATGTAAGCCACGGCTGTAAGAACAAGACCAATAACTCCAAGAAATACTCTAACAAGTAAGAAATTATCGACCGGGATCCAGACCAATATCAAAGGTAGAAATGCACTAAGGAACCAAATTAAGATCACCACAGCAACAACACGCTTGTGAGTCACAAGTTCCTGATATCTGAGATGAAGATGAATTGTTAAGAACCTGTCAACACTTATGGCAACGACACCCAAGAACGAGACTAAGGAAAACGCATTTACTATGAATATAATAACTATATTGGTGTTACAGCCAGGGTTGTTTTGTTCCAACCATGTTACCACAAGTGAGATGTAAAAAGGCTGACACAATAAACCAACACCAACATCCGAAACAGTAAGACTCAGGAGCAATGTTTTTAAAGTCTTTGACAACGATGAAGTTTTTCTTATCGCATGGATTATTACAATGTTCAACATGATAGTGGTATAGGACAGAAAACTGTTGAAGACACAATTGGCGATGTAAGTCGAACGAAGCTCCTCAACTTCGGAGTTTTCGGGGTTGGGCTGCAGCGGTATTATACAAAATGATTTCTCCATTTTATACAGAGACGTTTCTTTAAGCGACCGAGCTAGTATAATTGCCTGTCTCGACGACAAAGCCAGTTGGACCACTTTAGCTCAAATAGTTCCTTTCTGTAAGTACTCCAGAGCTCGCCACTTCAGATGTTTTGTCGTCACGGTCATAAAATAAGTTAAAGCTGAAACTGAATGAAACGTGATGCATAATTTATACGCGGTTAATCAACTTCCTTACACAGTAACTGATTAGAATAGTGCACGGACATAAACGTCACTGGCGTCAGTGATAATCTTCGTTTAAGTATGCTGCTGCAAAGGACTGGAATAATCTTGCCAAAGAGTTAAGGGAACTCAGCTCTGCTTTTAGATTTAGAATTAACGTTTTTTTAAAGTATTTCTTAGATGTAGATCTCAAGGAACATCATTGTACTGCTCGTTAGTGGGTACGTACAGTGACTGATTAGAATAAAACACGGACATAAACGTCACTGGCGTGAGTGATAGGTTTATTAAACAAGCCATGTGAAGGTAAAGGAAAAGGTAAAGGTAAAGGTAAACTTTATTTAGCCAGGGTGGCTCATTCAGCGACGAGGCTGATATCCAGAGGGGCCCTGGACTAAAAATATAATAATTAAAATTACAAGGCATCGTGATAATTTAAAAATACGAGATAAAATTTAAAAAAATACAAGATATAAATTAAAAAAATACAAGTAATAATTAAAAGTATAGAGTATAAACGAGCATGCAATAATTTATAAAAATCTAGTTCCTATATAATTTAAAAATGGTAGGCGTCAATTGAAACTTTGAAAGAAGAAAGTGACTCGGCGTTTTGAATGCTACGGGGTAAGAGGTTAAAAAAAAGCTGAGCCCGAGTATCTGAAGGTTCCTTTTGCAAGGCTAAGTTTGGGCTTGGGCAGGTGCAAATCTGTTCTTCTGCGAGTACTGTAGTTATGCATGTTATAATTTCTTGTGAAATAGTCACTCAAATACTTAGGTACTAGATTATTTAGACATTTATATACTAAAGTACATTTATGTCTTTTTCGCCTTGTTTCTAGCTCAACCCACCCTAAAACATTAAAAGTGTCTTTGGAAGAGTCACGCCTTGAAACGATGCGGGCAGCGCGATTTTGTAACGGTTGTAAATGTGCTTGCGAAAGCATACAGAGTTGTCTCGAAATTGGGCATTTCAGTATTTCATATCGGTAAGAATACTACACAAAGAAGATTCTCTTGATCAAAAGAACGTAACAGACTAGGGAACACGATGATCGGGAAGGAACACCACAATAATTTTTCACGCTTTCTTCCATTTCATTTTTTAACGTACTCATGCGTGAAAGCAGAAATGTTCCTAAGTCGCACTTTTGGTCGGGTATTTGCTGGGAAATGCTGGGAAATCTGCTGCCAGTTTTGTACTGTGCGTGTGGAGTGCACAAGAAATGCCGCATCTCCAAGTATACATTGTAGCTGGTAGTTTTCTAGCAGTAACGCCTTGTTCTACGGAATGGGTACTGTAAAGTGAAATTAGTAATAGCAAAAATTGTTATAAAGTCACAATCCATATACGATTAAATATAACACAAAGCAGAGCCCGAAGATAAACACCGTTGCGAGCAATCAAAATATAACTAATATCCAAAATAGTGGAATATTTCCCCGGATGTTTATCCACATTAATATTAGCTCCATAATTACGCGGCTAACAATGCCCCCATATTTAGGGAAGCTTTAAAAACAAGTAATTAAGCAAAAGATAAACAACTACAACAATTCGAGTCGATGTTCGCTAGGCATATACCAAAGAATTTGAAAGAGAGAATTTTAAAACAGTTGCAATTCTTTGGATGGTTTTAAACCGCGGTTGATGGCTGGTGATGCGCGATTTCTGCACTTTTGCAGTCTACTGAATGTCGTCTCATCTAACACCAGTAAATTACTGGATTCAACAACAAAAACATTGAAAGTGGCTGGTTGAAAATTAGTGTGAAGCGCTATTTCTTCTAAACCTTGAGATGTTCCGCAGTGGGTCAGTGATATCAACTCGAATGTGTCTCATCTTCCAGCAGTAAATTACTGGGTTCAATGATGAGTTAAGATGTACGAGAGTCCATGAGAAAAGGGAATATCTCTTCCATGTGATACTGGGACCATTGATTTCAAAGGCAGCCAAACTGATAGAGTAGGGCAAATAACAAATCAAAAACACCAGATATACGTAGAATACACCAATCGCAGATTTGATAAGGCTAGCAAAATTTGCTATTTCGCCACTCTCTGCCACGTCTTGTACTTGCAGCACATGAATCTGATTCTTGTGACGTCGTACGGCTAAATAAATTCCGATGTAAGCCACTGTTGTAAGAGGAATACAAACACCTTCAACAGAAAGTTCAATAGGTAACAAAATATCGCGAAAGACCCAGAACACCAAGCAAGGAAAAAGTACACGAAGAAGCCAGATTCAGATCACCACGGCGACAACACGCTTGTGAGTCACAAGTTACTGATATCTGAGATAAAGATGAATTACAAAGCATCTGTCCACACTTACATGGCCGCAACACCAAAGAAAAAGGCATAGGAAATCACACTTAGAGTGATTGCAAAAGCCACATGGTTGTTACAGCCAGGGTCGTTTTGTTGTAACCATTTTACCAAAAGTGAGGTGTAAAAACGCTGACACAACAAACCAACACCAACATCAGAAACAGCAAGACTCAGGAGCAATGTTCTTAAAGTCTTTGGCATAGACGACGTTTTCCTCAACACTTGGGGAGGGGATCGTCACAATGTTCAACATTACGGTGGTATAGGACAGAATATTGCTGAAGACACAAATAGCTATGTAGGTCAAACGGAAATCTGCATATTTGAAGACTTTAGGAGAGCGCTGCAGCAGAAATTCACAAAATGATTTCATGATTTCATGGCATCCACTGATTTTTCTTCAGGTCACTGAGAGTTTAACATTCAGCGATGTTTTAAGAAGCTAGGACAGCTTCCTTTCTTTTCGCCATAAACCAACTGGATCACTTTAGCTAAAACGATTCTGTTTCTTAATTAATTAAGTTCTGATTTTCATTAAGTGACATCAATAAAGTGTAAAAGAGCTTATTAATAAATGCTTTGTTGTCGAGCTCAACGTTGCGACTGCTGGGGTCACCAATGCGACCGGATTTGATTCACTAGCGACTAACTTTTCATGTTTGCTCCCCAGACTGGCCACCAAGATATTTTAGCTTCGGTCTGTTAGCTTCGTGGTCAACAGATTAAAGGACGAGCAATAGGCATATTTTGTGTAATTTTGTTTCATTATTCCCACATTGTTGTCAGAAAATTAGAACATCCTTCTTTAAACTTTCAGTTCGGGCGATGGGACTTTTAGTCCGGGCGAACTCAGGCTATTGGGGGAGGGGGCGGGGGAGAACCACCGGTTACCGGAATTTTGAGGCCTTTTAAAGTTTCTGCTGTTTTCAGCCATGGTTTCCGACGAAACTTTGTAATACCGGCGCAAAATTTAAATAAAATAAGTGACACTTGCCGTACTTATTTTCCATTTGCAGTCAAACTCAGGTATAATGGCTGGTAATCGAGATTCAGTGAGCACATCAGAAAGCTAGAAATGCATTATACGAGGCTTAGAGGTAAATCATACCAGTAATCATTCATTAAGTTCTTGAATACAAGAAATAAGAAGTCATAATAATTTCATTCTCAAAGTTTGTGGTATCAACAAAATAACTGTAATCCAAAGTACAAAATACTTGAATACATCAAATAGAACTCACCTTATAACCTTTGCCAGTCGACATGTTGAAAACATGCAAGTGTCCCTTTTGGTTTCCAGTCTTTTTCGTGCATTAAGGGAAATGGCTTTTACCTTGAAAAGTCCAGTCGCAAACATAAATATTAATATGTTCTTTTCTCAAAATAAATCTTGTATTATGTAATGCCCATTTTGGTTGCCAAGGTGAGTGAAAAAAAACGAAACTTTTGGTGACTGCAGTTTTCAAACAGGTCGCCTAGTGCAGTACAAAAGGCTGATTGCTCATCAACTAGGTTTTTTGTAGTATAATCACTAAGCTAAACAAATTCAACCACAATTTTTGCATGTTTGCCTTCCTTACCAGTTCTTGTTTTTTTCCAGCAGTATTAGGTCATGTAAAGTGACACGAAGTGTCCTTCTTTGAAAAGGCTTGGAATTGTCATAGTAGCAATTTTACAAAAGAAGGTCGCAAAAAAGAGATTTCTGAAACACTTGAGCTAGGAGCCATGTAATAAGAGGACAAATGTATATACATTCCTTTTTCCCATTACATTTCACATTTACCGGTAGTTATAATTTTATACATTATACTGTTTTTGGAGTATTAATTTTGTAATGCCCTTCTTCTCAATGTTGGCTAAAATCCACGACAAAGTAACATGGGTTTACACGTACATTCACGTCATTGTATCAATGACCAAACTTATAGATTTGTTATGGTTTATAGTCAAATCTGTGAGAGTTTGTTGTCGAGTTTGGATCCATGCTCAACTTTAAAATAAATAATCTTTAGTTACAGTTAAAATGTACATTCATGACATTAGCAGATATTGAAATCAGAGCAGGCACAGCTAGCTACATACAACAAATGTTATAAAGCCTTTTGTTTGCACTTTCTAGCTTTTTACTTAATCAATGGGTAGGCTGCATAGCTGGCGGGATCCATGAGCGAGTGACTTTTGGCGGCGGAGCTGCCATTTTACATTCTCTCACCAGCAAAGCCCACAAGAGTCTTCACCAAGGGTCTTCACCAATCTCCTCGCAGCTTCACCACAGCTTCGCTACCAAAACAAAATGTTCTCACACACGAAATCCCGCCAGCTATGCAGACTACATGTACTGATATTTCGAAAGGATACAACTAGCATGTTGTTGTTAACAGGTTGAAATCTGCATGCCGACACACCACAGGTATGATTGTCATTCACAACACGTAAGCACTGTCCAGATGCTGGATCCCAGACCCTTGCAGTACAGTCCAAAGATGCAGACAGTATGAAGTCATTGGTTATTGACCAGTCAAAATCTGACAAAAAAGAAAACATCAACCTTGGCAGATGTTCCATGTGTCTCTGGAGGCATTCATGGAGGAAAAATATTTGACAATCTAAAAAGTGAGGGCAGGAACTATAATTTCTGGTCATGTATGTAATATCAATCTTCCATGTGAACACCACTATATCATGTTCAGTTTGTATGGATGGAAGGGTAATGTCTGTGTACGAGTCTAGTGGTCCATCAGGCTGGAAATTAGCTCTGGTTTCTATAGCAAGACATGAGTAGGAATGCAATTATTCCTACTAGCCCTGGGTGAGATGCTTGTTTGAAGCGGGTTTACATGTACTCCCAGCATTGAACTTACAGGTACCTTGATTGGAGAGAGGCACAGTAAGAGTACAGTGTCTTACCCACAAAATACATAATTTGACCCTGCGGGTCAGGGTCTACAACCCCGACCACTCAATCTTAAGTCTAGCAAACAACCATTTGGCCACCGTGCCTCCCTTAGCCACCCTGCTTCAGAATCCTTGACTGTCACACCTAGTTGAGTAGCCTTCTCTGGGTAGTGTCTTTTGGTGGCTTTGGCACTGAAGTTCACTATTGACTTGCTAGTCACTGCAGTGGGCCAATCACAATAGCTGCTAATGACGTCCCTTCACTTTGCACCTACCTGTGACGGCTGCTGTGTGTCCTCGAAGTGTGCAGGACACAGATGGAGGTGAAGGCACAAGTGCACAGACAGACAGTGTACCATCTGCAGAGCTGCATGCCAAACGGTGTTTGTCATCATTAGCAAATTTAATGGCAGTGACTAAAAAAAGACAAAAAATGATATACATTGTCACTGATAAACTTTCACAAAACAACTAATTGTATTATCTTACATGTATAATTCAGCTGTTAAACTTAAATACATATTCTCTGTTCCAAACTGTTAACAGAAGTATGCATTGCACATTATTTTACACCCCTTCATTGTGCAGTCATTTACTTTTCTAGACTACATTTGCATGTACCCATTTTGAATTCCTCAATATCAACTATTCAAAGATATTTTTCTGCCAAACAAATGCATAGTTTATTATAGGTGTAGGTGAAATAGACCCAGGGAAATAGACTAGCATAAAGTAAAGGATGGCTTTAATAACTTTTACAAGAACAAGCAAGTAAAAGTAATAAGGGGTTGTTTACAGGCAGCAAATTCAATGATTGCTTTTCAAAACTTTTGCTTATTATAATTTTTGTTTCCTCTTCTCAATACCTCAGATTAGAATTAATGTTAAGAGTGCCTGCCCGTAAAAATCAGACAAATTCTTAATTTCGCGGCAAGGGTCGAAAATTCGATTTCGCTCATATTCTTATGGTAGATAGGCTAGGGCATGACAAAAACTACTGGATA
>Ga0126339_10003474_pt1 | contig 11488 bp, 8 predicted proteins | sample OrbTmetagenome_2_FD_92532 | JGI IMG/M metagenome (GOLD analysis project Ga0126339, IMG submission 92532) | Coral microbial communities from Petempiche,Puerto Morelos, Mexico - Orbicella T R C metagenome | ecosystem: Host-associated > Invertebrates > Cnidaria > Coral | place: Petempiche,Puerto...
TGTAAATGTTTTTTAAATTTGATTAATTTTGATTGTGTAGTTATTAGTAACTTAGTAATTTAAGTAATTGTTCCTGAAAAGCCCCATTGGGGAGGTAACAATAAAGTATGTATGTATGTATGTGCACTTGCAGTAGTAAAGAGGTGTCCAGGTTATGGGCTGCCTGGGTTATGTCTTAATGGTGTGTTGATGGGTAAAACACCCCCTAAACTTGTAAACCGTACATCGGTACCCCTCTTCGCCAAGTTACATGTTCATGTATATACAAGAACACTGATGAGTCCCAGCAAATTACGGAAACCTGCCAGAATAACTAGGTAAGAGGGTTACCTGAGAAAGAGTAAAGAACAGTAACTGTAGTCATCAACTGTTGGTGACAACAAATGATATCTAAAATATGTACACATATGAACATGCTGTAACACAAATTCAACATGTAGTCTAACACACCAAAATGCGAGAGCGCATTTTGAGTGTGTCCTTAACAAGTATTTCGCTTGTTTCGGAGTGGTACTCTAGCTTTATGACATACCTTAAGTAATGGAGATCAGAAATCTCTTTCATGCACAGCCAACAAAACTCTGCTCCACACACTGCACAAGTCATGTGATTACAAGATCCATCGTCCATCTTTATAATAAAAGCTCCACAACGCGGGCATGGTTTCATGTCATCAGACCCATTTGAATTACGTCCTTCAGATCCAGAAATTGATTTGATGTGAGTAGCACGTCGAAGTCTTGCAGCATCGCATGTCAAGTTAGGATGCCAGATTTGCTTGCAATGGTAGCAGAATTCAGTGTTGCAACCAGGTCGTTCACATTGCAATTTGGGGCAACTAGCACAACCTGATGCAATGACGGCAAACCCACAATCTGGAGCTGGGCACCAGCGGCAATCTGGGTCTGCAACTAAGGTTCTACGAAGAGTGAACTCATCATATTTTGCCATTAAGATATCATCATTGAGAATTACCTTGATGTCATTGGGATGAAATCTTTCTGAACACTCAGGGCAAGTTAAGTTCACTCTTGACTCATTAATTTCGATTGTCATGTACTGCCTCAAGCACTCAAAACAAGATCTGTGTTCGCAAGTGGAAATTTCTGGGAACAGAGATTTCGACCTCATAGCGTAACAAACAGGGCAGATCGCTAACGAATCTGTACTGTTTTTTCGCGTAAATTTGTCCGAGGAATTTTCCCCCTTGTACGTCTTGGAGCGTCCGAAAATCCTTCTGAGCGAGAAGCGTCGATCATCATTACGATTCTGTCTTGGGGGAGCTTCCTCCAAAGCAGTTGCTTTAGTCCTTTCCACATCAGTTCCTCTGTCTTTTGCCATTTTGAATTAAAGTCCTGCGAGGATTACACAACAAAAGAAACAATCATTTTAGTTCTCGTCACGTTCGCTTGCGATTTGCTTCAAAAAACACTCGAGCAGCACTTATCTACGTGTATGTTATTGCTTAGAACGAAACTTGATGGATATGCCCATTCTTGCAGACGAGAATTTTGACCTTCTGGAAGCCTACAACAGAATCGATAATATAAGCTAAACCCTAATTTTTCGTTCAAGGTTCATCCTTCGCTTCTACCTCTTCGATGATTTTTTCAAACTCACCCTTCCATTTCTACCTAAGAAATCCAAACAACACGTTAAAATTGTTTCTCAAGGGGAAAAACCATAGCATTTTCCTTTTTTCGGTTCAAAATTCTCTTGAAACTTCCGTTAGCGACGGCGACCGTCAGCAGTAATCAAAACAACGTGAGTTACTGTCTCCGATGTGTGTCTGTTTCTCGCGCAGAAAGATTAACACAGAGAGAACAAATGTGTCATACCTCAATAAATAAAATTTACAACGAATACAGCGACTCACCTTTCTGTCGATATATGATCTCTTGCTTCCAAGTTTAAACTAAACGTCAAACATTCCACTTTTACAACGCCTAACAAGTCTTCAAGTGCACGCAGCAAAATTTTGGCACGAATTCAGTTTCTTTTTCAGTGAACTAGGTTAACACAGAAGTCGTGGCGATAGACAGGCTCCTTTGAAGTGATTACAGCAAAAGACAGTCGTTACTTCAAATGCAATTAAACAGCCAAACTATGTTTGAAATTCTGTTCACCCTTCAAACTCTGGGCCAGTGCAGTCTGGTAGTTTCCAGACGATTGCAATCGCGCATAAGCTTAATTTTCAAGTGGTATCAAGCTTAGTATGGGTCCCACCGTAAGTTATTTTGACGGAATACTACTGAGCAAACGAACTTGCCGAAAATGAAAAGATTCAACTGAACGTCGACAAAATCAACGGTTCCTTTTCTCTCCGGATCTTTGCCAAAACAATTGTTTTGCTTCGTGGTCATGTGACCAAGCTGGGCGAGAAGGTTGACGTCACGTAAAGACGTCACGTATCGCTGTGTACCAGAGCTTACTGGTTCCCAGGACCTGGGAGACAAAAGAACAACATTTCAGGATATTTTGCATGCAGTTTGGTGAGCAAAATTAAATTAATATTGAATTAAATGACGTTACCTAGAACACGGAAGTGTTACGTCTTGGTCAGTTTTGGCTTTGTGGTAATTCTGTTCTTCTTTACACACTGGAAATCATACAAGATCCTCGTTCAAAATACTCATGGAACTAGCAATCGGCTTGTTGTTCAAGACTCAAAACAGCTTGATGAAAGGAGCGACGTGGAATCTGAAAGAAACGAATCGAAATGTACATCGGAAGGCGGCTTACAAACGTCAGCTCACTGCGTCAATAAAGGTGATAATGGAAATATTGTGGTTTCATTATAGCGTGGTGACGCATCTATTTATAGGTATTAATGCCGTAAATATATTATGACGTTCAATTTTATATCTGCCATCTGAAAATGAGGTTGTTTATTTTCATCCCTATAGAAGCTGTAGTTTATAGCTAGCGCTGATGATCAAGTAACGTCAGCAAAAATAACAGCAGTAATTGTCTGACGTTTAAAAAGGTGTAAGCTTAATTTAATGAAAAGAAAAGACAGGATTGTACATGTCTGCGAGATATTTGGAAACAACATTTTATCCTTAGGCTAAAACCGTTATGGCTACCGGTTAGAAGCATTCCAAGATATCACGTTACAGGCTACTGATACTCTGCTGATTTCTGCAAGACTATTTTCCGCCCGTTGCCCTTCGATCCTGATTTTCTGGTTGACTGGCCACTTGAATTAATTGCAATACTACTAAGTTTATTTGGGCTTGTTAATATAAGTGCTTTAATTAGTGTATCAATCAATTCCAGATGTGCTTAAGCCTCCCCGGACCCCCGTTCCCCTTCCTCCCAGCCAACTACTGGCTCATTCAGAAGTATTATGGACCAAGAGCTTTTGCTGTCACCTCGCCACAACTCTGGAGCGACTTACCAATATATATCAGAAAATCAGACAGTCATCAATTTTTTAAAACTCAGAAATTATTTTTTGTGTCACATACACTTTAAAAGTCATTTATTCAAGGAAGTCTTTTTGGAATAATTTTATTGATTCTTGTTTTATTTTATTTTTAATATTATTCTATTTTAATCATATTTTGTAACTTGTAAAGCGCATAGATCACACTTGGATAAGCGCTATAAAAATACTATTTATTGTTATTTATTATTATAATTACCAGGCATTAACATTTTTTCCCCAAAAAAATGGCAAATAAGTGAAAATAAGTAGGTCAATAATTATTATTGTGAGAACAAAAACCATGTCAAATGCCCCACTCACTGGCTCTAGAAATAAACTGTGCTAAAAAGTTCAGATGTATATCATGGTGAAAAGGTGTTCAATATTAATTTGTTCACATCGTTTTGTTTGTTCCTTCCAGTGGTTACAATATTGCATGAAGAATTTTTTGACAACACCAAATATATGAAAGTTTCCTTTTGATTTATTATTTTTGCTAATTATGATGGTTGCGTTGTTTTAACATGCACAGTTTGGAAGTGTACAAAGAAACTGATCATCTCAGATAGCATTAGAATTCATGCATTAATTATATTGAGTTAACTTCATTACTTTGATCTTACTAATTATGTGTTCAACAGGAAATGAAATAACATTGAGAGAAATATGTTCGCATTCTCTGCCACATTTGAGACCCAAACCACAAGGGTGTCAAATTTTTTGGGGTTGTTTCAGGGGTAGGCAAATGCCCAGCCCCCATGCAATAATAAAATTTCAAATGCCCCACCCTCAGGATTAAGACGTGAGCAAATGCCTAGCTGTTTGCCTGAGGAGATGGGCACTGCTGGAATTGACTGATGCATAAAGAAAATATGAATAATTTCAGTGTTTTATTTTTTCCATACATTTCATTTTTTACTTGTAAAGTATAAGTGGTAGCCCTTCATCAAAAGGGAGGATAAATTGTCTCCTAATGAAGAAAAAAATTTTATTCCAAGGTATGTTAGGTGTTGCTCCATCTGACATGGCAAGTTATCGACCCAACCCAATGGGACTCTTTGCTTGCTTAGATGGAGAAATGAGAGTCACCTGGACTTCGGTGAATGATGATTTCTGTGACTGTAGTGATGGTAGTGATGAACCAGGGACTGGCGCATGCCCAAACACTAGGTAAGATTTGAAGTCTTGGCTATTGCTTGCCTCCCTGCACAATATTGGTAACACATGTCTTTGCTTCTGTAATTGTCCTCAGATTCTTCTGCGTAGGTGGAGGACATTATCTGTTGTCTTCTCGCATTAATGACGGGATATGCGACTGCTGTGATGGGTCGGATGAGTGGAAGAAACTGACTGTCAGAGCAGATGTGTTACAGAAGCACAACTTTAATATCAAATATGTACCATGTGGAAACGCATGCTGACCACTGTTGTATGCCACTTCAATGTTCATAGCAGGTGTTCTAGGTTTTCAGTCAGTGGGGATGATTGAAAAAGCAGGCGGTGCCAAACAGGGTTGTCCCCACTGACCAAGAGCCTAGAACACGCTATGTTTGGGAGCTTAAAAACATAGACACAAACATCAAATTGTAATATATATTGGCTCAACTCGAGTGTCTGAAGGGACACAATTAAGAGCACGAAGCATTGACAGGGTTTGTACTCTTTGAAGCTTTTAAAATTCCATGACTTTCCATGACCTTTTGAGTTTTTGATCACTTAAGTTAAGCAGTTGTTCTTACAGTAGCATCAAAACAATCATTTATTTAACATATTTTCCAGCATAAAAAATGCTTAAGATGCATGCTTTTGTCTATTTTCTACTGAAATGTGGAAGCCTGTCTCTGGGCTTGTGTTTTTTTTTTCAAATTTTTTATCTTTTTGCCTTTTTATTTTCTAAATGCATATTGCTTTTCCATGACTTTCCATGACCTTCACTTAAATTCCATGACTTTCCAGGCCTGGAAATTGAAATAGTAAATTCCATGACTTTCCAGGTTTTCCATGACCTGTAATAACCCTGACTGACAGAATTTGAAAGATAGCTTAATAAACGTTTTTATAGAATAAATTTATCAAATAAAAATCTTAAAATTAGTAAGCTGTCGCCCTAGCTTGGTTTGGTGTGGCACACTTTATTCAGAAATTTATAACTAAAATTACTATTAGTGTCGAATGCAAGTTGATAGTTACATCGTATATGACAAAAATTCCTTGTACGAAGTTTAATTTTTTTAATTTTACTATATTTTTGCATGACCCACAAGCTACTGAGCTTTTATTTTAATTGTGCTTAAATAAAGGTTGTCTGTCTGTCTGTCCATATTTCATACAATCTCATCAGATTTTTAGTGCTTCATTGTACAACAGTTTTTAAATGTGGACATACAAAACATCTCTTAAACTGGCTTAAACTTGGCCAGCACAAAAGGGCTTTGTTTGTAAGCATAAGCAATACAGATGCAACAATGGGCTGTCAAGTAGCTTCTTTTGTTAGTAAATTTGCCAAAGAAAAGGTGCCTACTGTGTCTGCAGCTTATACTTATACGCAAGTGAAAACCAGCCTTTATTGGTATCCAACTGCTGAAATGTCTGTTTCATATGCCAATTTATAAATACATGGATGTCATTGTGAACTCTACAAAAGCACGCTTTTTCTGGAAATTTTGTTAACTATCAAGGGATATTTAATTTAGCTCTAGACAAAGTTATAGAACTTTTGCACCTGTCTCCATGAACTGAAGGGAAATCGGAAACATCTGCATGAAAAGAGGCCAGTGTTATCAGGTCCCCACTGAATCTCCAAGCTTTATTTCTCAGTATATTATCACACCTTACATATCCCAAGGCATCGAAAGGAAAAAACAATGAAAACAGCAGAGCTAATGAACATATTTTTTTGGCCAAATAGGTCGCTCTCAGCAGACTGGCTTCAGTTATGTAAATCTACTGAATTTAATTTAGTATCCACATTTTTGTGGCTTAAGACATCATCATAAATAACTTTGGGCACACCTAAACCTGTGCAAATAGTATGGAAATATGTAGAAAAGTTGGAAAACAAAGCATAAATTCAGTCTGCAAATTCCAGGCAAAGGCAAATGGAAAGGAAATTTCTCAAAATATGTTTACTTGGGCATACCTTTGAGAAGTTGTCGCTTTTTCCGGTAAAGTGTCGTGCAATTTGCCACTGGAAATGCCTGCAAATAACCGTGATGTTTGGTTGAAAAGAAAGCACCCCTTATTTCCAGCTGAATGCAGTCAAGTTTACACTAAATAGTAAACAGGAAGTTGTAGGAGTATACTGAAAGAACGTTTGCCTTCTTAACTAAACAATAAAAGTTCTATAATGAGTACTTTGGATGAAGGAACTTTTTAATAGGGGCACTTGTCAAAAAAGAAACAAAACAAATCTCAATGTAGAGTACTTACTGGAAGGGCGCTTATTCAAATCAGTAAAATTTCACATGGCTGGGAAAACACTGGACACAGGAAGTGAATGAATGGCTTAATCCTGGTAATAAGAAAATTGTACACAGACCAAGCTTGAGACATATAAGACAACATGTTGCCCTTACAAAAGAAGTTTTATTCAAACAAATTGAACGTTTATTTGTATTTATTTTGCTGCCTCCTCTTCTTTTGCAATTTGCTGGATCATTTCCTTGCGTTTCTGTTCCAGACGTTCGTCTCGCCTTTGTTTGGCTGCTCTGTTCTTCTGTCGGCGAGCCTCGGCTTGGTCACTAAAATAAACAATGAAACAAACTGCTTAGTGAGTGCTAATTATTTACCATGTGTTTACTCTTTCCTCTCTTATACTAGTTTTCTTTTAATCCTAAAATAAATGTATAAATTTGATTAAAGGGAATATAATAAGTTTAATATATTTTGCCTTTCCACTTTTCTTGCACTACACTTATTTTTAACCACACTGCATTCATGGATACAACTACAAAAATACAAAATATTAAAGCATTCTATATGCCTCCCTGCAGAGCTACAAATAAGTAAAATCAAGTCACACAGAGCAACATGAAAAATCATTCAGTGCAACCTTGCTTGTCTCGATGATGTCTCAAAAATCTGGTTTACAGAGCAATACTTAGCTGGAGACACATGACAAGGGATCAAGTAAACAAACTAAGTTGTTATATAGCTGGCATTTTTCCCGCTACAGCGCACCCATTCATTGGCTAGTTCATGGTCACATGACATCTAACAATGAAACTTTTCCCACCTAATGCCATGAGCGGGCAACATTGCGAAAACTATGACATCAAACGGGAAACAGTTCACTGTTGCCCACGAAATGTTAAGCGCTGTTGCTCATCATTTGTCCATAAAGTGATTATAAAGTGATTATTTGTTTTGACCCATTTGTTTTGCTACAAAACAAATCACTTAATGATTGGTCCCTTAGGAAACAGAGAATTTTGTTTCCCTCAAATCTCAATGTTTCTCGAGATGAAGTTGAGGGAAACATTGAGATTCCAGAAACAAAATTCACTGTTCCCCTTGGGACCAGTCATCAAGTGTTAATTATTGCACCTTGTCTGCTGCTACGCATATACAGTAACTAAAGTAAGGAAGTGAAAGCAAAATTTGAAACCGGCTCTGCTATCCATTGTATACAGTATTTGTCAGAGGAGCCCAGGACCAGATTCAGTCACAGATAAAGCAAATCACTGATCAGTCAGAAAAACTCCTCTATTGCTTTGTGCACACTTAGTCACCCATCCTTGATAAAAACAAGGCCAGGCCGGCTTAATAGTGTGCAGTATAGTGTCTTACAATCAACTACATGTGCTAGGTAAATACAACATTGTATTGGAAATGACTAGCTTACTTTGGCAGTCCAAAAATAAATATTGGGGAGATGGTGCACCAACATTTAACACTACAATTTCTACATTATTTTGGTAACCAGTTTTAGAAATGACTAGTTACTTCTAAATTGTGTGGGTTACCCAAACCAAAAAGCTGACCAGTTTCTGAACTATCAAAACTTCTTAGTGACTAATACCGGTAACATGATTCTAGATTCCGCTGTGTCAATAGAGAAAAATATATAGCTTGAAGAACTTTAGATATCATGATGGCAAATCATAGAAAGCACAGGTGCCTGGTGAGTACAGCACAAAGCACAATATGACTGGAGAGAACTAACCTTAGAAGTTTGGCACGTTGCTTCTCAGCCTTCTTCCTATGTATGTATTCCATCAAGACTCTCTTGTTCTTAAACACATTACCCTTGGCCTTCATGTACAGGGTATGGTACATGTGGTTGTCGATCTTCTTTGCCTCTCTGTATTTTCGAAGCAACCTTCTGAGCACTCGCATACGTCTCATCCAGATGACTTTCTCAGGCATACGAGCATTTGCAGTACCCTTCCTTTTACCATAGCCGCTGTGTCGTCCCTTCTTTCTTGCTTCATCTGCCTTACGAACACGAGCACGGCTATGGATGATCTGAGGCTTCTTGATGATTAAACCATCTTTGACAAGTTTACGAACATTCTGACCTAGAAATTTAAATAAGACAAATTGGTGAATGGTTATTCCAGGGCCAAATCAGCTTGTTAACACTCCTATGCGCATTTTCCTCCCTAATTGAACTGCTTTCAATGTTAGTGCTAAAAATCAGGTACTAAATAGCTCCAAGTTGATGAAAACATTCATGGATGACGATGCACTGATATCGTAAGAAATTTGATGCTGATTGGTCAAAATAAACATAAATAAAACACACAGAAAAAACAATTTAACAACTTTTAGGTACAAGTACGAATTGCCAGAAGAAACAGAGCCAACAAAAGAAACTAGAGGACTTCGTTCTAACAAATATTATTTTGCCCAACAACAATTTGCAGCTGTAACTTACGTGAGTTGGCATTGGCAATTTCATTGGTCTCATTAGGATCTAGCCAAATCTTCTTTTTTCCGCATTTAAGGACACTGGCTGCCAGCCGCTTCTGTAGTCGCAAAGTACTAAAAGGAAACATCAATACATGCCAGTTAATAATGCATACTTAGTTTGTCCCACACACAAAAAATGTCAGAGATTCAACCTAAAAAGCAGAACACCCATTCCGCTTATGGCCCCATTGCTTACCATCTAGTGAAACCTAGGTTGTCAGAGTCAGAAGCAGAAGAGAATAAACCAATCACAACACTTGATTCCAGACATTTTGATGGGTTGGTTCTTCCGCTTCTGCTTCCCACACCAACAATCTATTTTTCACTGGATCATAAGCAATGGAGTCGTAAACGGAATTGGAAGAAATGGAAATGTTCTGATTTTTCAAACTGGTTCCATCAAGCTTATGACTCCAACTCCAACTCCGAATTTCACTACGTCGTGAGCTCTTCTCTTACGACTACCACTATGGCTAGTGAAAACCAACCTTAAAAGTAAAACTGAAAGCCACCCAGATTGAGCCAGGTCAACAGCATGACATTATATGCACAGAATTGTGTTTTTGCAAGAAAAGAACTGAGTATATAGAGGAGGCCCATCTGATCACTTAGGTTAATACTCTTTAGAGTGATTTTCTTACGATCTTGAAAAACTGCTCTCTTAGGTGTTTCATATGATCCCAGAATAAAATAGCTGTGAGGTTTGTGCACAAATTGTACATTGAGAAGAAGGTAATCATGGGAGCACAGTTGCCATAATTTCTCATCAAAGATTGCAGTAATACTGAGACAACCACGACTGAGCTATCTTCACTGTTATGACAGATAAAATACAGAACTGATACAATCTCAGGGCTAGAAACATTCACATGACTCCACTTTCAGTTGACAAATCTGCTCACAAGGGTATCTTGGAAAGGTATCTTAGAGGGTTGCAAGATCACCAGACGTTTACAAGCACTTTGAATGATACAGTTACAGTTTCGGTTTTTGGAAGGGATTTTGTATAGCCAGTTACAGGATACAAAAAGCTTGCATACACAGTGCAAAATATATGTGTTCAAGTACTCGTACTAGGCAAAAGAAAAGTTATAAAAACTGCATGTAAGCTCACATGGATGTAAGCTAATAACTGTCAACAATCTTTATCCTCAGTAAAAATATAACACTAGATACAATTTTTCTCTCCTTTTGAAGCACGATTAAAGTACGAGCAATAGAGATGATAATTTCTGGTGTAGAGTTGAAGTTGGTTACTGAACGGACCCGGCACACAACTGTTGTGCGTAATTAAGCTCCTGTTATTATCACATGCATTGCCTTCGAAATCAAATTTCTGGGCTTTTAAAACATTTGAGTTTCTTTGATCCCGTCTATGGTCAAAAGAAATTATTTAACTTCAGTTTGAAAGTTGTTTTATATTCCTGCAGTTATTTTAAGGCCGTATTATGCGCGGTTTTTGTTCAGACTTATTTAACTTTCCCTACCTCATAATGGCGGCGAGTGAAAGGGAAGAACGTGGTGGTGCAATTACTGATAGGGGGGCTGAAAGATTTCAATTCGGGGATACGATCATTGCACAGAGAAGAGAACGACAGACGCGAACATTCGTTTATTTTGTACAGCAGATATCCCCATTGAAGTTGAGAAGGTGAATTTTTAGCCAATCAGCGGTTTTTCCGCAACCAAAGGAATGCGGTTGACAGGTCTCAAAAACCGCTGATTGGCTGGGGACAGGAGGGAGAGGTGAACACGTCAGATTTGGCTGACCCTATGATCATGGCCATTATGACGTCACGGCGAATGATGCGCGCAAATGCAGAAAATTTTCGAAAATGGCGGCGTTGCCTCTAGTTGATACAACTTTTTGAGGCGGATTTCTCCAATCATTCCAGCTTTAAATGGTGTTGTATTTGGATCTCAAGGAGTAATTATCATGTTTCTTTCTTGAGAGGTAAGTAGAATTTAATTATAACTGGAAAATCTTGCATAAAGTGTATTTAAAGTGTTACAGTCATCGCTCTCCAATGGAATTATGTGGGGCAAAATTTTGACCATTCGCCCCGTAAAATTGCCTTTTTTTACGTGATCTGTAACTTAAAGAAACGTGTAACGTGGTCACAGAAGAGCTTATATGTGTAGGAA
>Ga0126339_10003475_pt1 | contig 11487 bp, 8 predicted proteins | sample OrbTmetagenome_2_FD_92532 | JGI IMG/M metagenome (GOLD analysis project Ga0126339, IMG submission 92532) | Coral microbial communities from Petempiche,Puerto Morelos, Mexico - Orbicella T R C metagenome | ecosystem: Host-associated > Invertebrates > Cnidaria > Coral | place: Petempiche,Puerto...
AACGAACGAACGAACGAACGAACGAACGAATGAATGAATGAATGAACAAATGATTGACTGATTGATTGAATGACTGAATAAATGAATGAATAAATGAATGAATGAATGAATGAATGAATGAATAGATCGATAGATAGACTTAAAGATCAATATCTTTTTATGTCTGCAAACGTACCATCACACGCGTAATATCATGAGTGATGTAAAGTTGCGTAGATGTGTAAAAGTAATTGATTTAATAAGTACATGATGTGTTACATAAATGTCTGCCTTGCAGGCGTACACTAAGTTTTTGAATAAAAGTGTGCTCTGCGTGATCATCTGGACTTTTTTTTCTACTGGAGGTTATTTCTTTCAGTCCGGTTATCTGTTTTAATTCCCGAGTCTTCAAAAATTTATCATGCATTTTTTCTTTTCTTTTAATTTACTTTAGTTTCTACCATGAAGCTATGGCAATCTAAACTCTCCTTTGATTTGATTTCAAGTACATATGGAAATTTCAGGTCTTGATATATCGTGTTTTATGATCCTTTTAGGATCTATTCGCGCCGTGTCTCCATCACGATTGGTCTGAATGCACGACACAGTCAAACCTCGGGGTAAATATCACACACTTACCTCCTCTCTGTGTGAAAATAAATATGCCATGCAACGGATATTATGTATTCTGAGAAACGAACAGCTTATCCAGAGCGAAGCTAGGCGAAGACTGCAAGGTTCAAGATGTCCCAGGGCAAATATTAGTATTTTGTTTTGAAGCTGATTAGACCTTAGTGTTTTCTTCTCTGTTTGGGTGATGTCGGCCGTCAAAATGATTATCTTATGAGGCCTTTCTAGTTTGTTAAAACGATTGAGTTTTCCATTATTTTTGTTTTTTTGGGGGGAATAATTTTATTCGCAGGCAAATAAGGGGACCTGTAATCCATCAAACATTTTCGCTCGCAGGCGATTGGTTTAAGCACCTTACGCCGGCTCCAGCTTAATCTGGGGAATATCACTCCCCGAGTGATATATCCCAATTTTCAAAACTGTGCGTACTGCGAAAATATTTAAAGAATAATAAACACAATAGTCTCCGTTTAGCGCGAAAATGTGCTCGGATAGTTGTCCTGGACATCATGTGTTCCTCAAAGCTAACAATTTTCCGAGAGCGGAACAGATAATGTCCACGGACAAATATCCGAGCATACTTTCGCGCCAAATGGTAGCCTGAGTATTAGGCTTTTCTAACTCGCTGGGTAGGGGGAGGAGGAAACACCTGGCAAAGAAAAGCCTGACGCAAGGATCTTTTTGCAGTCTTCCCGCTCCTCACAGCGTGACAAGCGTCAGTGTACGTATTAACCAATCAGAATCATTTCCGGCTGTCATGTTGACTTTGCATGCATCACAGATCACGATTGCAACGGCGAGAATTTGAGCAAATACTACGATTATCAGTTGAGTAAGGCACGAGGGAGGTTTGGTTACGAAGTTTTGGCCTTAAAATTATATGTTGTCACGGGAAACTTGCCTCGTTTCCGTTGGTAACAATATCAACAGCCGTTGGTCGCCTGTCGCGTCGCTTACAATTTCGCGCGCTTTGCTGCCAAATGACGTTAAAGGTCGAGAAGTTGTCAATGGATACACAGCCAGTTGTTCGTGGCAACAACATGATTTTTACGTTAAAACTTGGTGACCAAACTTTCGTCGCGCCTTACTCAACCGACAATCGTGGTAATCCAGTTTCGATTCGTCCATGTTTGTAATGGTTTCCGAGAATATTTGCACAATTTGCCTCGAAAATTTTCACACAGAGTATGGAAAGTGTGTCGCCACTGTACCGCTGTTTTCTGAAACTTCGAACAAAGAGTTTCCTAATGTTTTGTGTGAAAAACCTGTCATTCTTGTGGAATTATTTCTCGAGTTAAGAATTGTTGTCATTCAAGACAGTGAAGACGGCAAAAGGTCTGTCTGTAAAAAATGCACGGAGTTACGGTAGGCATTGGCGGGTGGTAGGGCACTCGACGAGGCGAAGGAAAGCACTCCACGAACTCCTTCGAGAGCCAGTCCTAGGGGTTCAATTCCTGTTCGAGGCTAAAGATCTCTAACTGGAGTGACGCCAAAGGCGAAGCGGCAAAAAAGAGCACTTGTGAAAATGAAGCTGAAGGTGCACAGCGAAGACTTTCAACAAAGAGAGCTCTGTTTTCTGACTAATACTCTGAGCTCGACGACGAAATAACAAGCCTGATGAATATCCCGACAGAAAAGAATTTACCACCAATCGAAATGCTTTCACTTCCGGTAGTGCGACGTTATGTTGCATTGTGTATTATCCAATCAGCGTAACATCCAGATTTTGGATGTTCGACGTAAGCCAATTAAAACGGTTGTTTCAGGCCTTTCTCTGCAATTTCCGCCTACCCCTACCCTTTGCTAAGAAAGTTAGCCAAATGGAGGCTATTGTTTATTTAAAATTCATCCAAAATTTTCGCTCGAACGCGATTAGTCTAAACGCAACTAAACGCGTGACGCGCATAAATAGTCTAAGTATGCCCCAGCTAAAACTGGGGAATATCCGAGTGATATTCAGGCAGTCCTTGTGTTTCATTTGGAAAATTGGTTCTGAAGAGACATAAACATTTACAACTCAAACTTTAGAAGCGACAACCACGATTCTCTTCTTTAAATGGATTTAATCTTAGATCTGAGAGGTTACTATACCATCAGGTTGATGATTGCCGGCCTTCATCACTAACTGTCGTTTTGTGTGACATTGTGTCGACATTACGATGGTCCTTGATATACTGGTATTTTGTTATATTATTGTTATGAATCCCCTCATTCTGATTGGCTAATAAATGAGAGCGATGTCTGATCGTGGCGACTCAGCGCCGTGACCTAGAGGTAAAACATAATTTATAAACGAAACTAGGATCTTTATCTTTCAATTCAAGGTTCACATAATTCTGTGACATTCATCTTGACGGACATATCATCACGAAGCTCATGAACTGAACGCCAAGTACAACCTCGTTCTCAGGACTAAGCTGGCATGACTGACAAATACACCCGGAGGGGGGAGGGTGGTACTCTGTTATATGCACTATATAGGTATGTGCGGCCCCAAAGGGTATGGTGTTTAGCCGTTTTGGTAATAAATAGGGTATCGATTTTGGCCATCTTGGTCATAAATAGGGTATGGTTTTTGGGCTCTAGTCTTCAATTGGGTACGGTTTTTGAAAGCTTCAAATTCAAAGCTTCGACCGTCCTCGAAGAGGCGTAGCTACTAATGTTATCACCTTTGTAAGTAAGTCCGTCCGTATCCCTAATCGAAACCCATCCGTGTAACCAAATTCTTCGAATAGTTTTCGTAGCTAATCAAATTGCGTTCATACACGCATAATCCTCGGATAGTGTTCGTGGCCAATCAGAGCATCGACGGTCCCTGTCATAAGTCGATGGGTCGTTACGAAAGGCTACCAAAGCGATATCGATGATCGCTATCGATGATCTTTCGTGTTTGGAGTCGAACAAGTACTCCCAAATTAAATTCAAGGCTAGTTGGTATACAACAAGGGTGGGTGTATAATTCGATCTATCGACCACTTTGACGGTAGCTTTTAACCGAAACTTTCACGCTTGAGAGTGAATAGTTCTCGGTAGTTGGGGACGAACGAAAAAAAGGGGCGAACGTTTCAAATTTCCATACTGTCTTATTTTCTTTTATAATTACATTTCTTTATGGTTGAGCATTTTCATTTTCCAGTACCTATGTAAACGCAAACCATCCACTAGCTAGTTAGCTCGAAGGAGAAAATAAAGAAGCTCGAAGGGAAAAAAAAAAAGAGCCCCGCAACAGGATTCAAACCGCCGGCCTCAACCCGCTAAGTCCTGATCCTCTGACATAAACCTTACCACTTTGCCAACGTGACACTTATGAATTATTCATAAAGTAAAACATCTACACCGTAAACACCAGCGTATAAACCGCATTCGAGTTTGGCAACTTACATTTTGGAAAAAAAAAATTTGGACAGAAATTAAAATAAATCAAACGTGGATTTGTAGATTTGCTTTATGGTGGTCATTCATGCATGCGAATGGCCGTTGAGAAACCCGACCTCCCAGTCTTCAGTTATAAATTTGTATTTAGTGAGCTAGCCGTTCATACTGAAAGTAAAATGATAATTTATCCGAGTGGACCGCTGCAAGGTTTTTGTTTTTGTACATTTTGCATACAGTCGGCAAGGAAGCGGATACGATTGACGTCTTTTAACTTTTGGAAGGTATTATTATGGGTTTGGAGAGTACAAGAGGGTGAAGGCATTGTTGGGTCCCCGTAAGGATTGCCCTTGCTGTTGCAGGTTTGAATTGGTGGGCTGCCTGGGTCTGGACTGGTTTGTAATGAGCTGGTCTGGTAGGTGGGGCCTCTCTTGCCTGTGGAGTCTTTTACTGCTGAAGTCAGGGAAAATATTTCGTCTGCTTTGATGATGATGAGCCCCAGTGCCACACAGTCAGACCCAGAGAGAAAGGCTGGTTTGTTCATCGTGACGTCTCTCGGAAGTATCTGGAATGTGTGCGATTCATATCTTTTTTTTTTCTTTCGCACAGAAGGTCAATCTGCGTCAGTGGTTTCAGCGGCTTGGCATAGCCATAGGGGTGAAGGAGGTAGGGGTACTTTGTTACCTTCATGTTTGGCATCAGCCTGTGGAGAGCATCTTTAGAGAAGGTATTGCAGGTGGCGGCAGTGTCTATCTGGAATGTCACTGGGGTGAATTTGTTCCCAGTTGCAGACACTGGCAGGGTAACAAAGTACTTTTACTTGGCTGTATCTGTGTGGACACTGTGTATTTGCGGTGTTTCCAGGGAGCAGCACCGTTCTTGGTAGTTATTAGTGTAGTATTCCACAGGGTTTTGATCATTTGCCGTGTGTAGCATATGTATGTTTTGTTCACGAGGGGTCCAGGTTGGGGCCAGCCGCGAGGGGTTTTGTTGCCTCGACCCCTGACCTGAGTTTGCCATTGAGTAGTTCTACGTGGTTGTGCTTGTTGCGGGGGAGGGGGGGAAGGAGAGGGGCGGGAGGGGGAGGGGGCTGGCTCTAGACAGACTCTGTAACAGTGGTCATTAATTCCACACTTAGTACATGTTTTGCCATTTGCAGGGCATGTTTTCCAAGCGTCAGGTCCACGCCGATCTCCGCACCAAAAGTAGGTTCCATGGTCTCGCTTTAGTTTCTTCTTTTATGGCTTATCCAGTATAATTTACTTGTTCCACAATTCCTTTTGTGGCTCTGTAATGAGTTTGTTGGCTTTTTGAGCCGACTCAAGGGCCTTGGCTTCGGCCACGGCACATTTCATCCGTCAGCGCGTTGAACGAGCATAGGCTGCCCGCCTGTCTGACCTTAACTTCCCATTCTTGAACAGATTCGTTTGGGCTTTGCTGAGTGTTCCAGAATTTAAATCTGTTTGCCATGAGGGAGCTTCCGATAGATCTAGTATAGTGAAGTCGTAATTTGTCATTCCAGATCCATGGTTTTGTCCGCTCATCAGCTGCTATCTGAGGTTCAAATGTGTCACGGATCACCTGCAAAGCTTTGTCTGGCATTGCCGATCGAAGCGCCGTATTTCCAGCAAAGGTTTCTTGAAATGATCCTCTCTCTTCGTCTCAGGGTCTTTTGCCCAGTTTCTGTAGTCGGCTTGGATACAGTAGTCGTGGAATCTGATTTCAAAGTTCTTGAAATTTTCTGACATATTTCCGCCAAGTTTCAAGTCAGGTCGTTTGAGGTTCGCCATCGCTGTTTGAGGAGTTGACAGTAGTAGTTTTGCTAAATGTACCTTTGGTTTCCGTGAATGCTTCTCTTGTCGATTTATCGGGTCAATCCCACTCCTGACACCATGTTAGCCGGCATAAACGACTCCAACAACACCAAGAACAATCTTTACTGCTAATTTCACCACGAGGACTTCGTTACAAGTTAAACGAAGTCCAGGTAGTCCGGATGTGGTTTCCCTCAGAGAGGGCGTAAGTTCTAGTGACAGGCCAACAGCTGGAAGTCTTCTAATCGAGTACGAAGAAATATGCATGGAACAGGGTTGATGAGAGTTGTAGGAAGGCCTCTGAGACATCTTTGTTCACCACCGTTGAACTATAAATCTCCTGGTGAAGTTCATCTACAAAAGCTTCACCAGAATTAAAACCCGGGGGATACTTTAGTAATTTCTGGCTGGGCATGTGCCGCTGGGACTCTGGAATCCTTAGCCTATACCAGAGCTAGTTCAGCTGAATTTTGCTAACCTATACTAGAGCAAACTCCCCAAATCCCCCCTTCTATCGACACTTTTGAGGCTGATTTGCGTAAATTTAAACTTGCCGATTTGATTTTTTATATTTTTTCAGTGGCAATTCCTGGTTTCCTTACTCTAGATAAAATCTTCAACCAACCAGTCAGTTTTGTGAAAAGTGATACCCTATTCTAGACCCAAACGCTCTCATTTATATACCCTATCCTAGAGTAAACTGCTTGAAAACCATACCCTTCACAGCGGCACATACCTATATAGCTCATATATGGCAGTGGCCCCCCCCCGGCAATTAAAATAACGCTTCCGTCCGGATCCACGTAGGCGACGACTTCGTTTCGAAGACATGAACATCTCCAATGAAAAACCTCTATTTACAAACGAAAAACTGGCGGTGTATACAATTAACAACGAAGAAATAGCGATTTATACAAAATACTATTTGCAAAAGATCGTGACAAGAAAACTTTAAAGCTGTTATTTTATAGAACACAGAGAACAATCTTTGTTCAAGCTAGACTGCAAGCAGTCTCTCTTTTCCTCGAAAATCCGTACGGAAGATCGCAAAACAAGTAAGCGTGCGAGCGTGGCTGTGAGGGTGACGTGCGAGCAACGGTAGCGCGGGCGTCGTTCGGCCTCTTTTCGCTTGCCTTCCGACGCCCGCGCTGCTAGCGGCATCGCCGCTCGCGAGTGACGCTTACTTGTTTTGCGTTCTTCTCCAGCACTGATCCAAAGTGGACATCTATGATGCTTTATTTCTTCAGAAAGCTACACATGCTAGGAAACGCTCTATTTGTTTTAATTGGCTTAATTTTGAGAATTTCCAATACATTGACAGGATGATTTACATTCATTCCAATTTACTCTAATCTAAATCGACTAACGTGCGAACGGCGAACGGCAAACATCTAATCTCAAACCTCAGTTAGACGTTTGCGCTAAACATGGATCAGTCTAACGGTCTATTTTGCTATTGTTGACTGCGAAAGTTGTTATTGACTTTTAAAATTGGTATGATCTAGAAATTAAGGTGTTTCAGAAATAAACAATTAAGGAATTATTGAACTGAAACACGTTTTAACCTCAACATTGCTTGGGGATGCTTGGTGAATGCACTTCTCACAGAAACCTTCCGGTGAACATGAAGGGGTCCAACTTCACGATGCCAATTAAATCGCACTTCATAACAATCATGATAAAAATAGTTTCCTCTAAGAATCATACCAAATTGCTGACTTTAGTGCACGTGGTCTGCGCAACATGCCCCATTTGAGACCAAAATAACCGGCGGTCAAAATCTATACCCGTTTCAGAACAAAACAGCTAAAAAACCATACCTTTTGGCGCCAGCTATATTAGAGTCTAACCCCTGTCTATCCCACCGTGAAAACATCTCCCAGATGAAAACAAGAACAGGAATTCACTTGAAATTTATCGTCGCCTCAACCGTGAAGGAAATCACGAATACGCACAATGATGCCATCACGTAGTTCATTAACACCAAGTAAATGATGTTCTTTGTGCGCTTAAGGACATCAGTACAAACGACTTTATTGCTGAACGTAAACCATCACACATGTTAGAATGAGGAAGCTTTACCGAGCGATGAGATCGGTATAAAAGTGACTGAAGTGACCCATCTGCAATTCAGGTGACTTTCAAGACAGCCCCAGAACGATAAAGATGCCTCTTTCAACTGGTTCCATTCTCTCTGCAATGCTTCTAGTCGCAGGGAGTCTGTTCTCTGTGATGGCAAGCTCGGACTTAGAAGCTTCAGTTCCTCAAGGCCTTCGCTTGACAACTTACTTCGAGAAGCAAGTCAAAGGATGCTATAACTACAATCAAACCCTGGGAATTTGCTTTGACCTTCGCAAAAGCTCCATGAAATTACTGAAGACAACAGGCGAAAAAATCGTGTTTTACATGGAACTTGGTCCAAACATGTTCTATTACCAGGTTGTAGACCAAGGATTTATCGGGTAAATTACGTATACATTAATCTTCTTTCTTGCGCGCTGTGATTGGCCAATTTAGCAAGCCGTATTCTACTGTAAAGTCCGCTAAAATTTAAACAGTATTAATAATACATACCTCTTACTAACCGAGTTCAAGGGCTGTACTGTAAGGTTACGGACCGAGTTTTTTTCCCCATTGATTTATGATGGCCCAAGCGCGAAGCGCGTGGTTCATAAATCGAAGGGGAAAAACGAGGATCCCGTAACCGAGAAAACGAGGTTAGTAAAATATTTATTATATCTCTACTGTGTGTCTGACGGGTTCGGGAACGATTTTTATTCAAGCGGAACGGCTTCAAATTTCTGACGCACTTCGAAAGCAAAACAAGTCAATTTGAAATCGTTGTTAAGTGACTCTTAAGTCGTTAGCAGGTTTTAATATACAATTTCATAAGTAAAAGAAAGTTTTAGACTTTAACTTGTTATAAAAGTTAAGAACACTTGGCGATAAATCACGAAACATTTTGGCAGCAAAAACAGCTTTAGCTAGCTCTAGTTGAGTGCCCCAGGGATATTAAAAGCTTACGAAGGTAAAGTAACCGCCCAACCGCCAAAACTAGTAATATCTAAAAAAAAATCATAGTAAAGGTAAATTAATTACTTAATTTGACTATAAAAAAATGCGACATAGCATTTCTTTTAAGCATTCTAAAAACTAAAAAGCTCGATTAAAAATCGACGACGTTTCAACGTTACCGTAACGTCATTATCAAGTCAAAAATGTATAAAAAACTAGGTTCTATAAATACTAAGACGAACAATACGCGATGAAAATAATTACAAAATTATGAGTCAAATTAAAACAAAAAGGTTTGCACTTATGGAGTCCGTTTAGACGTTCAAATTACGTTTCAATTTCTTGATGTAAAGAATTTCAAACACTAACAATCCAATTTGCCTGGGCACTTTCTCAGAATCTTGAAATGGCTAATTCAAAAGATCACTCCTACCGTGCGCTTCACGAAAATGTTTGCCGACTGCCGAATTTTTGTGTTCAGCAACACGCTGAAAAAGGTGTCGGCGAGATAAACAACGCATTGCTGATTGACAAATTGACGGCTTGGCTTCTTTAGGTTTAAGATCTTGCTCTGATTTCTTGCTTATAAAAACTGGCCGCATAATGATAACGATAATGACGTTACGGTAACGTCGAAACGTCGTCGATTTTTAATCCAGCTTTTTAGATTATTAAACATCAGAATGCTTTTAAGAAATGTTATGTCGCAATTTTTTTTATAGTCAAATGTTTTTCTAAATCACTAGGGCCGATCCGCCACTTCTTTTTCGTATAATTAATTAATTATTTAGAATAGGTGATCATACAGTTTCGAGTTCAGTTTGGAATTGATTTGCACGAGTGAGCTTCTTTAAAAACATACAAGTGCAAATTAATTCCAAATTGAACGAGAAAAACCGTATAATTACTTTTTACTAACATAAACATGAACAAATTCGCGTGGAGGAAGGGCCGGAAGATCTTTCTTGAAGCCATTTTGTCTCATTCGAGAAAACGTTTTTCAAAGTTTTCGCACAAAATTGTCGTCATCATTTTATGTGATATCATTGGCTTAGAAAATTTCCTATTTTCTTTCAGCCTATCATAATCCAGAATTACGATGTGCAATTTGCACTCGTGTTACACTTGAACTGCACTGCTCACGTATTGTCTGAGTAGAATTTAAAACGCATGAGACCTTGCTTTGCCCTGCAAGGCTTCTTTGTCATGATTATTGATATGCCGTAAATTCTTTATTCTCCCTCTTAAAGAAGTCCTGCTCTTATTTTTTGGACCTGGAAATGTATTAATTCCACTCTCAGGAATAAATTCCTCTTCCCTCCCTCCTATTTGTTTACAAAAACGACAGGACAGACGTAGTTTTATGGCGCGAGTTGGACGCAAATTCCTCTGTGTATAGCAGTCGCGATCTTTGGGGAGACAATACTGACAGCTGACAACTTGCTAGCGTCTCGTTTTAAGTTAATAAGGCCACTTCTCTCTGTTATGGGCCCCCTCCAACGTGCTTGAAAGTCCACTACAGGCTTAAGAGAAAATTTAAGGAAGATTTAGTTACTAAAAGTAAATCAACTGAAAAGGAAAGTAAAGAAAAGTAAACTTTAAGTAAGGCTGAAGTGTTTTCACAATAATCTTTTGCAGTCACGGATCATCGCTGATTTATGTTCCCGATAACATTCCTAGAGTACCGCAGGTGCTTCGTGAGTTTCAAGCGATGAAGCAAAACGATGAAAAAACACTCGAAGAACTCGAGCTGCTGAAGCTCCATTATCAAGAAGCGGCAAGCGAGCTGCACTACGTTACAGAGATACAGCTCCTGGAACTTCTGTCCTTCACACTAAGTGACAACTCCACCACTGACTGGCAAATTCTACAGCGATTTCATGCTCTGTGCTTCAATCTCCTGAAGAATTCGGACATTCAGACCCCGGCAGAGCTGAGAGCTGCGCATGACTCAAATGATAAAACCAATAATAAGCAAGCTAACAGAAAGAAACGGTGGTCGACGGAGCGGCCACAATGCCAGGGTTTGTCAGGCAACCCCAATAACAACGACTGTCTCGGCATGTGTGGTAAAGGATGTACGTGTTGGAGTTGGGTTTGTGATGATTGCTGTTTTCACCAAGGGTGTTACGAGCACGATAAGTGCTGCGAAAAAAGGTTTTACAGTACCTATTGTCTCACGCCATTTTTTCATTCCTTCCATTGTTATGGATTTGGCGGTTATCCCAAATGCTTGGGCGGAAATTTTTGGGGCAAATAAGAGATGATGTAAGCTTAGTTTGCAGTACTTTACACCTGAAAAGCAATTTAGTTTAGATTAGTTTTCGGCTAGTCCAGTCCCAGAACTCTCCTTTCTTTCCACCCCATAGCTTCGGTTGTTCTAGATTTGGCGGCTATCCCAAATGCATGACGGTAAATTTTTGGAATTGGGGCAAACAAGAGATGACATAAGCTTAGTTTGCAGAACTTTAGAAAGACACCTGAAAAGCAACTTAGTTTAAATTGATTTTTCTACATGAGAATGAATGGATGAATGAATATTGTTGCATGAATAAATGAACATAATGAGTGAATGAATGATTGATTGATTGATTGATTATTAATAGTAACAGTAACAGTAACAGTAACAGTAACAGTAACAGTAACAGTAACAGTAACAGTAACAGTAACAGTAACA
>Ga0126339_10003476_pt1 | contig 11483 bp, 8 predicted proteins | sample OrbTmetagenome_2_FD_92532 | JGI IMG/M metagenome (GOLD analysis project Ga0126339, IMG submission 92532) | Coral microbial communities from Petempiche,Puerto Morelos, Mexico - Orbicella T R C metagenome | ecosystem: Host-associated > Invertebrates > Cnidaria > Coral | place: Petempiche,Puerto...
AGGGGGGGGGGGGGGGGGGGGGGGGTCAAATAGATTGCAAAGAGCTTAACATGAACAAGAAGTGGGATTGTTTGATAGATGGTGGTTCAAATATACAGTTAGCACTTTGATTTACTGGCAGAAGGTTACATGTAAATTTGGCAGCGGTTCAGTATTGCATACCACCTCAAACTGTTGACTTAAATGGGTATAAAATGTCTTGAGTGTTTGATACCCCTCTGTGTAGCCTCCCTGGTTGTTACATCGACCTCAACTACCCTCTCCCCCACTCAACCCCTAGGATAACCCCTGAGTAGAGGGCCCCCAATAGGTTTGGCGGGATGTGGGATTTGGCTTTTTTTCACCATGATATTTGGGATTTGAGCTGAAAACAGGGGTGGGAAGCGGGAATTACAATTACAAGCGGGAGCGGGATTTCTTGTTTTTATAGGGTTGGGATGCGGGATTCTTAAGGGGAACAGAGCGGGATATGGGATTTCAATTCTCACATGACCCCATAAATTGTTATTGACCAGCGCAAAAACCACAAGCTGGCAGAAACGTGCGTATATAGCTGTGTCAGGTTTCAAGTAATTAATAGCAACAGCTCTGTACCCTGTCAGGTTCTGTCAAACGTATCCATTATCGCTTGACTACATTAGTACCATGAGACTGTATGAGATCTTTGAGTCCTAGTTCTACTGATTGCGATCATTTGTGTTGACCTCTGACATCAATGACATCTCTCCATTTCCGACATTTTCGACGATTGCGTCTGTAATCTTGGCCCCCCCAATCATTTCTAGGTTTTCTAGTCTTACGACCTTGTCCAGAGCGCTTGGTTTGTTTTGGTCAGGATGACCACACCAGATGGCGGTGAGAGTGATTTATCGTACAAAGTATGCGAATTACGAATTGCATCGCCATATATTACGAAAAGGATGCGCGAGCAGGAATGCCTTCTTTCGGAAAGAAAAGTTCTGAGCCCAGATCTCAAGGAAAGTGAAGACGCTGAAATTAAAGCTTTGAAAGAAACTGTCAAGTGTATTTATGGGCCATCTCTTAAATATGGTAATGAACAACCTTTTTCTTTCACTGATACGTGGACAAAAGAACACAAAACAGTAAACCGTTTACTGAAAGAAACGTTATAATCATTTGGCTTATTTATCTGCTACCCATTGAATTCTTTTGTAATCTTTTACTGACAATTTTGATTTTTAAAAAGTTTCTTTGTTAATAATTAAATTAATTATTAATTTAACAAATTAAAAATTAATGCAGAAACGTCTTTAAAAAGTGGGCGGGATTGGGATTTCCAGGCAAAAAAAGGGTGGGATGGCAGGATTAACAAGAAAAAATGGGTGGGAAAGCGGGAATTGAGAACCCTATTGTGGACCCTCTGAGTAGCATGACTTACTAACCTGACAGCGTTGCTTCTTTAAGTGTCTGGTACCCCTCTGCGTAACCTCCCTACCCCATTCTCCACCCAACCCCTGGGATAATCTCTAGTAAGTAACATTACTAACAAACCTGACAGCATTGCTTCTGAGCTGTCCCTGATTTCATCCTTGGTTGGTTTTAACAATCCCACCATACCCTGCAGCAGCGAGTGCTGGACATCATACTTCATAAGATCTTTAATCAGCTCACAGGCCTCGTACTGCACCTCCAGGTGAAGGGACCTCAGCAGCATCAAGACTGGTTCTACTATGGTTGGGTTGGCTGCTCCGACTATTGGCTGTTACAAGAAAATCGATCAAAACATCAACAATTGCATGCAAATATGCATCAATTATTTCATTGAATTTCATGTAAATGCTGCTCATTTTAATACTGAAAGATTTGCTGTTGAGAGGGGGTGGAGATTCAACTGCTACTGCACCCTGGACAGAGCCTTTGTATTGTGCCCTTAGACAAGGCAATTTTTTACACTTTTTTCACAGTGGCTCTCTTCACCCAGAATATAACTGGGTAGTGGAACAGGACAAAAATGTTGAATAATACCTAGTTGAGTCAGAACATACCTACAGGTAAACACTGGGGCATAGAAAACAATTTAACACTGAAGGAAGTTTCTGTCTTGAAGCTATCTGCTTTGTTTGCAGACAGGTATTTGGTATGACCACACCCACCTGTACTATTCTCAGAGTCTGAGCAGCCATCTGTTGAGCCTTTGGGGACACACACTTTAACAGAGCAATCAATGCCTTGTAGACTTGACCCTCATACTTTGGGTTTCCCTGAAAAAATGTAATATCATAGTCATCATCATTATGATTAGAACACCCAAATAGAGAAGCCCTACACACAAGTTGATGTCGCAAGCGATACGAGTCTCTTGAAAGCACAAGAAGACTCATTGAAGGAAGTGTATGTACAGGTAGTTGCACAAGCAGTTCACATGAAGGGAAAATCATACTTCTGGGTAGACAAGTCCAGAGGGCCCAGGAAACATCTCTACAAAACATGTTGTTACTTTCTGGGCTGAATGCAAAATAGATTTGTAAGTGATGTTAATAGTTAGCCATCTGTGAGCACCTCTATGATCTAGCTAACCATTTGTATAGGTGCAAGGTACAGTCTGCATGTACTCACATTTGAAAGTTGTTGTAGTAAATTTCTGGCACAGTCTTGTGTCTCCTCGGAATTAGACTTTGCCAGGCATTCTGCAACAGCCCTGATACCTAACCAAATTAAAATGGTTTCATTTAAAATCCATAAATTATACACTGTACGTTCAATAATGGTTCTCTATTCACACAGTAACTTTTAAGAGTTCAGAGGCATCTTTTTTTAGGGAGGGTATGATCACAGGTTAGCTGGAGTTAAGCCTTCCCCCTACCTCCTCCCCTCCCCCCCCCTCACCACTCATCTGGCTGTTGCAATTGTTAGGATTGGAGTATGGATTTACATTTTCTTACCAAAGCTTTCGCAAATGAGTTCTTTGTATCTTCTTCCAGAGTTTGCCACGCACATCAGTAGCTTCAATGCCTGGGCTTTATCCTCCTAAAAATCACATAATGTAAGAATAATGGCTGTCCAACTTTTCCAGATCCATGTTAAATCAGAATATTAGCTTAACTAAAGTTAAGTCAAAGTAAGATTTTGATCTCACTTCTCTCGCATATTAACTAGTTATTAAACTTTTAATCAGAGATTTGGTTAATGGTAGAAATAATTATTTTTGGAATGCATTAAACATAAAGTCAAGGTGTATTAATTCATGCACAACATGTACTCGTACAGTACCTCTTTTGCCTGCTTAAGACCAAGAATTTCTAAGACAGTGAGAACACCACCAACTTCTAAAAATTCTGCTAGAAATTTATGCCTGAAAAGCATGTAGAATAAAAGAAACGCATCAGTCATTCTGCAGTAGTTAAGAATTAAAATAAGTTGAACAGCCTGGACAGCCTGGATCACAGAAAAGGACTAGGAGAGAGGTTTAAAAGGTCATGACAGCTGTGGATTCAGACCGATTCATGGATTTTGATCTATTTTGTTATTTTTTGTCCATAAGTTCCTTATGGTTGTGATCATAATAGTTGACAGCAGCCACATATATGCAATCATTATTTAGGATTCGAACTTCAGAGTTTGTATTAAATTGAAAGGCACATACAGGCACTTACCCACTTGAAGATCCAACAAAAATGGTGATAGCCTGAAGCTGGAGTTGAACACATGTTCCAAGCATGTATCTTTATCACGCAAAAAAACACCAGTCAAGGAATAAACTGCACATCTTTTGCTAGCATCCCTTTCTTAATTTTTTTTTTGTTAATAACTTGTCTCAATTTTTGTTGGCATTCATTGGAAAATAATATTTACTGATATTCCCCAATAATCCAATACTGATTGTCATCATTATCCCCAGCGGGGACTCCCGTATGAAAAGGTTGGGATGCTCTTTGGAAAAATTGAATTAAACTCGTAAAGGAGACCAGTTTAGTCATGGCTTTATTTGGCCCCTAAAAGTTACCATTAAAAAGGAAATTTCTTAAAGTGCACCCTTATAGATAGTTTGAATGCTAAATATTGGCATTTTGTCCTGAACACCCTGACATACCAAAATCCGTGATTTATACCCGTTAGTGAGACCAAGAACATCCGAGTCCGACCGCCCCTGGGCCATTACAGTGTAAGTTCCCACGTTAAAGTTCTCCCTGGGAATGTATTTAAGCTTAATTAATGTCCATTAATTGCTAGCTTGTGAGTAGACTCTCTTCCAGGGAATGGACAAAACCTTCGCTCGCCTTTTCTCACAGAGGCTGACGGGACATACATGAAAAGGATACGTGAGGCGTAGCCAGGCAGTAAGACGGGTGAGAAACAAGCTTGCTGCATGGGCAAACTCCAGTTCCAATTCTGGTCCAGTTTTACCATGGTTTGACTTGATAAAATCCTGCAGAATCTTTGATCGAACACTCTTCGACCCATGGTCCCACTGTTGCAATAATTTAGTCACAGCTGCCTGGTCGGTCTTCATTCTTAAAAGCAAGTTAATCGTAATCAATAAAATTCTCGCCATTCTAGAAGCGATCACTCGCCCGTAGTTTACAGTTCACATCTTATATACGCGGAGTTGACGAGACTTCCACGAAATTCAAACCCAAACCAATAAATTCTAAAAGAATAAGTCGATTTAGCCCCATACCTTTTAAAATGGTTCAAAATAAAGTAAATTACGGTTCACTTCCATGTCCGCCATAACAACCCGTGTCCGCCATATTTGTTGACAATGACAACTGTCTTGCCATACCGATGACCAATATGACTTACGGCTCAAATCCCAGTCCCAGTTCCAGCGCACTTGGCTCTTAGATCTCGAAAGAAATTTTAATGCAAAAACTGAAAACGTATTTCCCAAAGGACGGAAATTGCATTGTTTGGCAACAATTACTCGTGACGTCAAGTAAAACGCTCTATTCACTTTAATGTGTATTAAATATCACGGCATTTAAAAGCTTGCCATCTCAAGTTCGTTTTATTCCGACATCACCCCAGTTTCAAAATATAAAATAACTCGAGTTAATTTAGTTCTCAAATTTCATTTTTTGGAAATTATATGTTCCTTAGTCTACGACGGTTTTTATCAGTATCTTTGAAAGCAAGCATGGCCAATAAAACAAGGAAAATGAAAACTCGGTTGCTTTTTATTTCTTCGATACAGCCGCTGTTTAATGACGTTCTCATAAGCAATTTCTTCCAACTGTTCTCAAATACGTTTTTCGCTTTTGAAATTTTTTTTTTAAATTTCAATCAATCTGGTCCTTTCTACAGACATCGTGGAACCATTGCTGAATATTTTGTGTTTTTTGTAACGATTTTCAGCTGGTAATCATTAATTTTTTTCTTCCGCTGTCGGCAAATTTCTTGTCAAAAAAGCTTTTGTCTCTTTTAGTTTGAGACACAAATATCCAGTCAATTAATTTAACTCCAACTTATTAAGTACTTGCCTGGATGAAACTCTAACATGTGACATTACAAATGGAACTGTTGAGTAATATTTTCCTACGTTTTATTTGTCTTTCCGAAATTTGAAGAAATTATTTTCATTGTTTTTGTTTGGCCTCGTCACGGTTTTCTCTTGTTTCATTTTATCAGTTTTACAATTTGCACTTGATCAGATCCTTGCTCGATGAACTCTACCGAGGAAGTCGAAAATTCTGAATATTTGGCCTTACGTTCCTGGTAGCCACAACAAACGCTAAAAGACCTTCGTCATTCAGCTTTTGCTTGCAAATTAGGATCCGGTCCCACGCATGTACTTTAGCGAAAGGTTCCTGTAATTAGTAATGAAAACACCTCACTTGGCTGATAAAGGAACCATTTAATCAAGTGGGTTTTTCCAGAATCCAGAATATCTATTGAAAAAACAAGTTCATTTGTCAGTGATGGGTGTTCCTCCATCAAGTAATTCACCTTTGCATTTTCGTGCACTGGACCCAATAATGCCTTGTTAATTGGGAAAACATTCCCCTAGGTAACTCTAATGAACCATAGAAAACGACGGAAAAATGCCTGTGGGTTTTTGCCATTATAGATCAACGCCGAACCAAGAAAAACACAAATGGCCTGTTTATAATTTCAATTAGAAATGATTTTGTTGGCGACAGACCGTACATTCACAGTGGGAAGTAAGCAACATTAAAACGAAAACAAAACTGGTGAAAATATCACCATATAGTACATGAAACCAATGGCGATCTAACTTGCTGACAAGTTTTTAATATTAGCTATTTTAACACGAAATGTGCCCTGGAAATAAAACAATTAGACATGCCAAATCAATATTCTTCGTACATTTTAGATGGACAGTGTGATTTTAATTCGGCGGTATAAAAATTGTATGCTGCAATTTGAAAGCTTTTCTGAGCAAAACCGCGGCAGGAGAATAAGTCCTTTATACTCATATGGCTGACGCTAAAAGCAAATGTGTCTACTGCCATTTCTCAACTGGCGTAATTTGCATGTCGAAATTCACTGTTTGCATAAGCGACAACGGATGACAGCTTTCGTTTATCAACGACACGAGTTGCAAGATGAATTGTCAATATGGCATCTCCTCTCGTTTCACTATTGTTTCTCTATCTCCTCTGAGGCTATGATAGAAGGCGAATCGAAAATTTCCTAAGTAAACTCATAAATTTTTCAACGTTATGGGAAAAAAAACCCACTCTTATTGGTGACTATGCACATATATCTTTATTATTTCTTTCAAACAAAGCTTTGGCCTTTGAATGAATATGCGGTTCTTTTTGCCAATATCACCTGTTTTGGAAAATAGACAGCTGTCAATCATGTTTCAGAGAAGTAAGTTTAATATCCGTCAGTAGCTGTGCGTTTGTGTGCCTTCATGTTCCCACGAATACCTCGAGGCCAAATGAAGTTTATCATCGAGGATTTTCACGCAACGAATTTCGCAGTTTGACAAGAACACTTTCAATACCACTGCTCAGTCGAACAATTCGCGAAAGAACAAGTTATTGCGATTTCTCGCTTGGTTGTCTCGCATCTCTGTCTGCAACTATGGATACCGAAAGTGACAGAATTATAATCAACGTTGGAGGAAAACGCCATGAAACATATGCAAGCACTCTACAAACTATTCCCGATACCAGGTTGGCTTGGCTGGCGGGGAGTTTCATTAACGGGGATACCAAGCAAGAATATTTTTTCGACCGAAACCCTAAAATATTCGGTATCATTCTCAACTATTATCGCACGGGCCAGTTGCACGCTCCCAGGGATTTTTGCGGACCGCTTTTTGAAGAGGAGCTGACATTCTGGGGAATCGAAGAAAAAGAGATGGAAGCGTGTTGTTGGCCGTACTACAGTCAACATCGAGATGCTGAGAAAAATTTGAAAGATTTTGTCGGACCTGAGTTTGAGGATTCGGATGATGACGATGATAATTCGTCCCCAGATTTAGATTCATCGTATCGCCAAATGTCATCGCTTTCATGTTGGACAATCTACCGACCAAAGATTTGGGCTGTGCTCGATGATGCTCACTCATCAACCAGGGCAAAGGTAGCGAAACATATTTAGAAAAACGTAGAATTTTTTTGAATTTTTTTCAGCAAAGTAAAGTTCTAAATCCATCCCGAAAACAATCTCATTTTCAATTTTGTCAGTGCTGCTGAAGAAATATTGGATTTTAGCTTCTTAACCGGTATTTCATTCCACTAATCCAGTGTTCTCATCCTTTATGAACCCGCGAATGTTTTAATATTTTCCTACCTTACGTAAAAAATCTATTCTGATAAAACAAGACGCCATGAATTGAATTATCGTAATGCAAGTTGAATACATGGGGAATTATTTATTTTGCCCACGACCTCTGAATAAATACACAAAAAAACAACGCCTGTACACAATAGGAATTATTAAATATAAACAGCAATATTAAAATTACGTAAAATATGTTCTTAAGCAGGATTTCGTGGAGTGCTGGCAAATCCAGGGGCTTTTTGTGTAGATGGACGAATTTGGCTAGTTTAATGTTTTTTGAAGAATTATAAATGTGGTTGATGCGATCTTAATCCCTTTAAGTTTAGCCCTGCTTATTTGCACGCAAAACTATATATAAAAGTTTCCCATTGGAAGCGAATTGAAAGCATTAATGCTTTAATATTCCAATATTTTTATAGCCTTTGTGTTTTTTGCATAGTCATGTTTTTCAATGTCTACTCACTTTGTTCAACTTTTAAATTAGGGCGCCTGGTTTTTACCAGCGGGAATTCTAGATTAAGCGGTCCAGTTCCGTATTTATGGAAACTAATTGTTAGAGAAAATAATTCAGGCTGGGAAAATAGGTCAAAAGTGTAGAGATCTTTCCAGAAACCTCCGGTGTTTAAAAAAAATGAATAAAAAATTACGAACAAAAACAACTTGACGCACCTATTAGAGTCTTCCTTTTTTGTTATGCAGCTGTTTAGTTTCCCAGTGAAGGGTCTTCAGCTGTAGTTTATTTTATCTACCGAAGTCTGCTATCAGATCAGTATTGCTTTGTTATCATCTAATCCTTACAAACCTTGGAAGTAGCGAAAGACGTAAAATCGTAAATGGACGAAAATTAAACTGACCTTACAGGCTAGTTTTGCTGTAAAATGAAAAGAAAAGTTTCTTCGTCATGGTGAATCACGCCTCTTTTAACCACTTTGGAATTAATTTTAGTGGCTTGTTGAATTATCTCTTGCAGGAATACTTATCGACCGTAAAACTCAGACAAGATATATATTTACAAATCAAACTTTGAAATTAGAGACGCCAATTCTTGTTTTCTGTATGTGTTCAAGTTTCAATGACGGCCGTGATACCCTTAAGATTTTAACCTCTGCAAATAAATATAAAGACTTATGTATTCTAAGTGGCTAGCCACAACCTACCACATAATGCTCAGAAGCGAACGTGTCAAATTAATTTAAAGCTAGGTTCGCATCGACATCAAATTTGGAAACGAAAGTTCATCTAATAACAAAATTGTTTTTATGCGCGTGCAGTAAATACACACTCTCTTTTTTTTTTTATAGAAACATTGTTTTTTTCCGGCCGAGGCTAAATGATCTCATTTTTCTGCCGATTTTAGGCTGAAAAGTATTTTCATGAATATTTTCTTGAAAATATTCCATTGAACATTCTTAGATTACAGCGTATGACGTTTCTGTTTTCGAATGTATTTGGTGTCTGGATGGTGTTAAAGTACGTAATTTTGGAGCCAGCCTGCAGGCATAGAGGCCTGATATGACGCACATAACGTCTTGCAGAAATGTGTTAGCATCAAACATACGGCTAGCGCTGTTTTTGTTGCTTTTTGGCTAGTACTTTTTTTCTCCGTTTAGAGAAAGGAAGAATGTTAAACGGTTTACGTAAATTTAACATATTATTGTATTATATTTACAAATTTTCAACATACAAAATTATATTCTTTTCAAAATTTCATCCTCAGGTTTATTCCTAAAGTATTCTTAAGATTTCGCAAATTTCAGCCCCAATATTCTTATAAAAGATATTTAAAAAAAAGAGTCTAAAGTCTCAAAGACTTTCGCCGCAAGCGTACAATTAGTCCTCCTACGTAGTGCAAATGTGAGCAGAATTCGAATATCTAATTTTTCACAGGATGAATTTGTCACCCCTTATTTACCAGCACCGCACACTGGGAAAACACCCCTTAATATATTTTCTTTAGAGTAAACCGGGCGACATTTCCAGAAATTTCTTAAAATTGACTGAGGTTCCGGGAAGAATTTGAAAAGAATGCCTGATGTACCACATTTTAAAGGTACCTCAAACAAGGAAAAGTTGTCGCAATAAATTATATGAACGGCTGCGCGGAACTGTAAGCAGAAACAATTTTCTTGGGCTCCCAACCAACACTTCCGCATTTGCGCAATCAAAATCAAGAAACAAAAAGGTAATGGAATAATGAAATCGTATGGTCAGCGAAATTTTTGGACGTTGTAAAAACTATTAAGACGAAATCCGAGGGAAAATCAGCTTTTAATGGACAAAAACCCTGTACTAGAGTAACTTTAAGTATATTACAATCCTTTCTGTATTTTCTAAAAGCCAAACATATAAATAATCGCTGAAATAACATCAATAAAATTTACCATGGGGACTCGAGAAAATGTGAAATTTCAAAGTTCAGGGAAACTGTCACATCACAGGTAAAATTTCATCATCAGCTTCATTTCACCAGTACCTCATGTTTCATATGAACTTCAAAATTTGTTTTCGTCATTTAGTGTTGTTAGAAATGATTTCTTTTGAGAAGATATGTAAAACACTCGTACAGAAGTTTGTAAAACAATGTAAATGACCTTGGTACAATTTTTGTCCACCTCAGTTACTCGCACTTGTGGAGGATTCCTTCTTAACAATGTTGAATAAATGGTTCAGTGGTAATGATGATAATATGAACTAGATTGTCCGATAATGCCAATACATACATACATATATATACATAATATTTCGCAGGATGACCCCTTTTGTTAGAAAAAAAAACACTTGTAAAAAAGATTCCTGCTGCTAGATTAAAAGAAAAGGGATTCGAAGATTTTCTTCAGTTTTCCTATATATGACGTATTATTTAAACTCATCAGTCGTGCATACGAAAACTTGCACACATCATTACCCGCCTTACAATATATAGTTTTAGAGCGAAATATTTTCTATCCCTGATCGATGATGCCGTCGATCGGCGAAAGCTTAAAACATTGACTTGACAAAATACAATAATCAAAGGCCTCACTCGAAAGAACACTAGATTATCCAACATGCCACGTACGTACTGACGGACAACATTCAACGCTTTCTAAAACTGGCGTCCTGTTACATATAGCACATGCAAGTTGTTGTTCACAAAAACGGAGCATTAACCAGGATAAGACAGCGTGGCCGAGTGGTGAGGCCGCCGGACTTGAAAACCGGACGTCGCGGGTTCAAGTCCCGCTCTGACCACTTAACTGGAGTTGTTTCTTGGTAGAACCTAGTTCAGCTCCTCGGTCATGCTTGTAAATAGCCAGCTGGTCTGCCTCTCATCAGTTGAAATTTTTAACCCTATTATGTTTATTTGCAATATTTCTTTCTTTCAGTTTAAGTGGCATGTTTGAAAACTAGCTAGCTGTAGCCGAGTGCATCGCAACTATAAACTCGACGTTTAACTTTCTTTTAACAAAAACTTTCTCTGGTTAAAAAGGAGTTAAAACATGAAGTTTCGCCTATCAGTCTTAAACGATTAAAAAATGTTTTAAATGTTTTTAATCTTTTTAACAAGAGAACGTTTTTCATTCTTACTATAAGTTTTTGTTGTTGTTTTGTTTTCTATGGTTGTTCGGGCGCAGTTTTTTTTTTTTTTTTTTTTTTTTTTTTTTCCAGCTTATCAATTTTTTAAAAAAAATTTTTTAAATTTGTTCAGCCAAACCAACCGAAAAAAGTAGTTCAATAGAAAACTAAAAAAAAAACAAAAAAAAAAAAAAAAAAAAAAAAAAAAA
>Ga0126339_10003477_pt1 | contig 11482 bp, 5 predicted proteins | sample OrbTmetagenome_2_FD_92532 | JGI IMG/M metagenome (GOLD analysis project Ga0126339, IMG submission 92532) | Coral microbial communities from Petempiche,Puerto Morelos, Mexico - Orbicella T R C metagenome | ecosystem: Host-associated > Invertebrates > Cnidaria > Coral | place: Petempiche,Puerto...
ATAGAAAACAGAATAAAATAGGCCATTTCCGAATTACCTTTAGCCACTTTCTCAAAGCGATTCTTGGTGCTCAACCTTTCATATAGCTCCTGATGAAAATGATATTTTGCTCTCATGCAAGTTAAACTCATTTTAATATGAATGGTTGTACACCAGGCCTCGCTTTGGTAGAGAGGGGTTTAGGGTTCGGAAATAGGCTATTGTGCTTCGTGTTCATCTCACGTGAACACTGGCTGATACTTTATCTTTATTATTGATTAAGGTTCTATCCGAGTTGGACACATTAAACAAGGTGTTGAGTATAGACGAGATTCGTCAGGTGAAAGCCCCCTCACTGAAAATGAAGTTAATCAAAGTGGTTCTTCATCCGGAAAGCTAAACGGAATAGATGATGAAAAAATAACAAAAACGAATAGCGTTAGAGATGAGGCTGAAGTTACCGAAGGTAATGTAGTTTTACTTTTCCTTCTTTTATAAAAAAAAAAAAAAAAAAAACAAGCAACAATATTAAGTCTCAGTTCACAACGTGCAATGATAAGAGATACATGTACATGTACATGCCGATGAGAAATCATAGCTTTGATACATTATGTACATGTGCATTTACATGTAAAAGAGAAGAATCTTATGAAATTTCTGGAAGGCAACCACAATACAGAATTTGAAGGAAAAGGACAACATTAATTTACTAAGAAACAAAGTGTAAATTGGACATACAGTGTAGACATAAAGTTTACTGCAAGAAGTGAAGATCACTACTAAAAAAAGAACTTTACTTCTTCAGAGTTCTTTCACAGGGGTTTAATTAAAATTCTCAGCAGAGGGGGCAACTCGTTTTCACAGGCAGGCAAAATGTTTTAAACTTAATTTCTTTATAAGAAAAACCTTCCTCTAGATTATCAGACCAAGTGGCCAAAATTATCCTCACAGCCAGTCAATTTACCCGGTGCCGGCCCCTTAATGAAACCCCTGCTTCAGGTAAAATTAACAAAATAACATCCTAATAAAATTAGCAAAACCTACCAAATGTAGCTTTGACAAGAGCTTCCACTTGGCCACTCAAGTTTGCCTTTGGAACGACAGATTGAGAGCTTCCTTTAAGTATGATTTCTTTCTTCACTTTATCAATGACTTCTGTCAGGCGCTCTACAGACGAAAAATAAAGCAACACCTCTGTCATAATCAAGTCTCACATTACACATGGTGCTGTACATGCAACTTCCTTTCAGAGTCAAAAAACTTTGAACCACATCAAGGACGTGTTCAGGTAGCTTTTACACGTACATACTTGTGCTACACTGAAACACTGTCCATACAATCATATCCAGCAGTGTTAGATGTGGGCAGTGACATCACTTTTCAACCACATGTACTAAAAAGAATTCTTAAACAATTGTTACTAGTAAGTGTAACATGCCCAAGTTTTACTGGTCAGGGTAAAACACAGACTGCAGACTGTTGGCTTTTTAACTGAATCATGTTACCATTTCCATTAATGAGAGCTAACTGTAAAAGGGCTAACAGGAACATTATTCAGGCTAACCTGAAGGATTTTCAGGTTAACTAGAGTAATGATCAGGTTAACCGGTGAGCTATTCAGGCTTGCAGGAGGGCAGACTTTCACTTCCATAAACCTGAATAACCCTGTTTAAGGTTAGCAGTCGATGATGGCAATACCAAGGCATTTACTTAGAAAGTCTGTGGTCTGTAGTCTGCATTACACTTCCAGTCTGCAGTCCGCAGTCTTCATTTTAAACTTACTGCAATTTGTAGACACATTTTTCTTTCACTTTCAAGTCTCAGGTATTGGACCTTTAGAACTGAAAGTTTTCCCTGTTGTTCATGAACGTGCAAGCAAAGGAGATACTCACGCTGCTCCAATTCTAGTCCCTGCAACTTGACCTTGTTAGCTTCGTGCTGTGCTTTCTTCTTTAATCTACAAGCCCTGAAAAAAGTACAAGCAAATCTTGAACAAAGCAATACTACTCACCAACAAAAAATAAAGCATATAAAGCAACAAAGCAATACTACTCATTTCTTTAGTCCATGGTGTTATGTCTTCATATAATGTTTCAGGCTTCTCAGAGAAGTTTTCAAGTCTCAAGTTACCATACTCTGCACTTTTTTTTTAGAACATTTCTCAAAAAACTTTCCTGTCCTCTCAAAATAGCATTACTTAAGTTGTCACTTCCAGCTAACCTTTATTAAACTTATAATCACAGATTAGTATTAATCAGCTTTATAACAATGGATGCAAACTAGAAACATCTCATGTTACCCTTCTCACTGGGTAAGCTACATTGTAGGGCTAGGTAAAACACAAGGGATGTTAAGTCATATATCTTTACTGATTGTGAAATAATATACAGCTGTATTGCACCCCTGACTATAACAGTTAAATATTGCTCACATCTGACCTCATAGCTCAGTTGGAGACACAACACGGTGTGTGGCTTATCTTCCTTACCAGCCAAAGGGATAACACTCAAAAAGAATTTACATTGCACGATGCATCACTGACAACAACAGTGCCAAACATTTTTTTTTTTTAGTATCATTTGTTTTGTATTAAGTTTTCTAAGCCTGTCCCTCAATAGGACTACTGTATCCTCAATTTGTTACTGAGAACTACTGTTAGTAGTCTTCTAAACATTTAACTGATTGGCCACCATGTATAAACATTGTCGGTTATCTGATACCACAAGGATTAACAACAATGAAAACTGTTTATCCAACATCCTTGCAGGATGTGCACTGATGGAATTTTAGGCCACGAGTGAGTTTATTTTCCCATCTACATGTAGGCTCGCATTAAAAAAAGGGATGATTTTCTTGATGTACTCAATTAAAATTTTGAAATACACAGAATATAGATATTCCAGCATTACCTTTGGATGGTACATGTTGTGTGGTAATGATGTTATTATGCATGTTATCATGTTATTATTTTTAGCATGAGAAAATACTCTAGACATTTACTACAATGTTCTCTTCTGTCTGCCATAAACATTTTAAAGTCAAACACAAACAATATACCATTGTCTGTGTTTCAAAAAACAACCACTAATATCCAGCCACCCTTAAGCTGTGACATGGATAGTTAACTAGTCCTGTTAGATTCTTGATTTGTTGCAAGTAATATTTCACATTTCAAAAGATTAAACAACATGCATTTATCTGAACCTTTTGAATTTGAATATGTTTTAGCAAATTTTTTTCTTGGAGGACCTCCTTACAACCAAGTTGTCATGTGACTGGCATTTCCTCTGCAAAGATTACAATATAATTTTCTTGTGGCAATTACAGGAGTTTCAAGTTGAGCAAGTTTAAACAGTGATTTCTTTTTCCAACAATTCAAAGATTTTTTGACAGCATTTTTATCCACAACAAACAACTACATCACATGCCAAAATGAACTATCTTACTTTTCAACCTGAGTTTCAGCTCCATTTTGCCTTTTGCAAATGTTACATTCTACATGTCCTTGTTGGATGAAATATTCTCAAAAGAACTGAACAGTTCCAAAAAATATCCATATCCAAGGAAGGTTAACAGAGATTCCAAGGGGTGGGGGGTTTCGAGAGCCAAAATATTTTAACTGGAATTTCCAGGAGGGGATGGGGGGTCAGACAAAAAAACCCTTCCATGGGGAGTATGGAACAACACATATGTACCAATTAAAAAGAAAAAGAAATCACAACAAAACAGAGCAAAGGTGCATTTTCAGGTGAGATTATTATAAAATATGCCCCATGCACCCTTTAGAGTTTACGTTACTGCAATATATATGTAACCAACGAAACAATTGCTCTTAAGGCTAGGGTTGACCAAGGTACAGTCGAAAATCTATCCTAATAAATGTTATTTTCGTATGTGCAGAGCAATGTGCATTAAGCATTAAGCAGAAGTACATGTAATAAAGAAAGAAAGTGTTTAAAATTTACACGAGTGTATGTATGAATTCATTTTATTCCTCCAACGACCCTTTCAAAACGTCCCAATGATGGATGTATCAAGTGCTAGACTCTTTGTTCGTATACATGTACAAAATTATCAAACTTTTGGAACCTCTGAAACAGCAGGGAACTATCACAAACCTTACAAAGTATCGGTAACAGATCGAAGTTCACTGAGGGCGTTCACAAAAAAGCGCAGAATTTTTTTAATGTCCTGGTACATGGTACACAACAACAACGACAACCACATAAAAAACATTCCTTAGCATTCTACTTCCGCAGTTAAACCTGGAAGTCGAAACCTTTCCTCTTAACATCTGTCTTAATTACAAAAATATCCTGGTAATTTTGCAATCAAAAACAAAAATGGATCATGAAGCGATAAACATGGCAAAATCGAGTTGTTTTGAAAGCTTCTAAAGTTGGTCGAAAAGAATCTCGGTGAGTTTCGATACATGCACAATGTACATTACAAAATAACAAACTGAGCGGAAAAATCTGAAGGTCGAGCGACTCCGAGAACATTTTTCTACATTGAGATAACTTTACAAATAGTTTACCTTGAGGCTAGCTTGTTTTTCTCCTTTCTTGACTTGTTCCGGGCGTTCTGTGGCAGCTGATGAATCGGTTTTAAGTCTCCGATAACTTTGTTTAGACGATCAAGCTCTCGACTGATTTCTAGCAACTTCCTTGGATTCGGCGAAAGGTCATCTTGTTCACCTCTTCTCCCCTTTCGATTTCTAGCTAAACCAGCACTGTGCAAATGGCTCTCCACATCAAACTCATCGTCACTGTCCATGTCTTCGTCCGCGGATTCATCGTCCGCAGCTGGGCTACTCGGATCGGCTTCGATCGGTTCCCGCTCTGCTTCAACCTTCGCATTCCCATCCTCGCGCTGTGCCGGACCTGCCGTATATAATCGAGTTTTCATTTCCGCTGAAACTAACTTTGGCATTTGGTTAATGCGATCATTGCCTAAATTTCTTTCTGGTAAAACGACCATTCTCGAAGTTTTCTCATCGTCCGTGGCAACTGTTTTCTCGGACTCTTTTTTGCAATGCAAAGAAGAAGTGTTTCGGGTCATAGTCCATGTAGGTTTGCTGGGAAGTTTCTTCTCCGTTTCTTTTAAAACAGAGGCAGGTTGCTCGGATCTCTCGTTATATTCGCTATTTGATGAAACAGGCTCTTGTTTTAATTGAACAACCCGTCTTTCAGTCTTATCCGATGTGAGCTCTAAAGAGATGTAGGGCTGCGGCTTCCGAGTTGATGAGCAATCCCACGAAGGGGAACAGTCGCCCTCCGCTCGAGTGGCTATTCGATGAAGGCGCTCCATTTCAGGATTTATCAGAGGCGACAGAGAGCGATGATCATTTAGTTCGGCCAAAGTAGGCCCAGCCACTTTACAGTCCTCGATCACATCACTTTTAAAAAACTCCAGCTCCATATCGAAGTCTCCCCCGACTCCGCCGAACGGAGAACTAGGTAGTGCTTGGTAGCTGTCCCAGCCATTTCCTCCTCCTCCACCTCCACTCGACTCTCCCACGAAGGCAGTCCTTCTACCTTCGAAATCGTCATCTTCGAATGGAGAAAACACACCAAAACTATCTTCAAATGAACTCTCCACGTCCAATGGGAGCTGCAAAATAATGGAAGAGTTTAGAAATCGTTATGTAACTTTACAAATAAATCCTCGGAGAAAAGGAACAGATCGAGAGAAAAGACGCCAGGTTTGAGCAAACGCGAGTGCCACAAAAGTTCTCTCGCGAAAAAAACTTACTGGAGTGTACTCTATTCCTTGCTGCATGTACCTCTATGGTTTTTATAGTTATACAGTACGCTTCACAGAGAAAACAGGCGAGATTCTGCTCTTCACTCGAAGCAAATTTTCTTCTTTGTTATTGTTTTCATTCCGGCCACGGGTGAAATCAGCATCACGAGACCAGGTTTGTCAAACAAGAATTCGCCCAGCCAATCAAAACGCTCACCTTGGCCATTGGACTCCTCCTACTACAGGCAATTGTCACGGTTACAGAACCAAAACACTCTAAAAATGGCGAGATGTTTTGCTCGATCGAAGGGCTGTTTCCTCCGAATATTTACAGCTGCTTTAGCCGAAGAAAACAAGTCTTTTCCACACGCCTAGTGTACAAAAAGCACGTGCGGAAGAGGTAGGGAAAGTTGCTGAATCCGGAGTATTCTTTATTATATTTACGTCAACAACCAAATATAGCTGCTGCAGAGAGGTGACGGTAGTGTGCCCCAATTCCCTTCCCCTGACCAATCAGCGTGAGCTTTGCAGAATAATGATGACGTCATCATCACTCAGCGAAATCGAACGATACCTTGGTCACGTCCACGGATGTAAACAAACCCACGATTTCCACTGTAAAACGCGCTAAATCACGCTGAAGAACGTACTTTGAAAGCAATTCGTTTGAAAATGTGTCTTACTGAAAGATCGCAAAGAATTCCGATTCAATATATATTATTGCGGTGGTGGATATTTCTCGCAAGCAGCTGGAATGAAATATCTAAGCGTTTTCAGTGACAGTTCCAATCTTCTTCCTGTATTTATTAACCATAACCTTGTATTGCTTCATACTTTAGGGACTGGTCATTTCAAGATTTGAAAAACATGAATTTCTCGTTTCAGTGCATCACCACTACGTGGTAAAACCGGGCAGAATAAAATATTATTTTGAGAGGAGAGAGAGAAAAATACTTGTCATCAACCACTCAAGCATATAAGCCAATTTCCTGCACAGAAATCATGCCAATATTTCAAATGGCAATTCCTTTTGTATAAATATACACTGGTTTCTATTGGAATTCCAAAGTTGAAAATATTCACCCTGACCAAGTGAATGCAAGACTGTTCACATAAAGCACACTTGGCACAAATGGAACACACTGAAACAAAATATGAAAAGTCCAAACTGAAATTAAATTTATATTGAAACAATGTAGTTTTGCACTGTGTATTGACTGACTGAGCCAACAGAATTCAGGAATGATGTATGGGGGGGGGGCGGGGGGGGTGATGATTGTAAATCCTACAAGTGCTGACCAAAGTTTGACAAAGGATGGAATGCGGTAAACTTAAAAACTTTAAAAAAAAAATGTTTTCCTTTCTTGTCTTCTGGCAATTATATTAATCTTTTTTTCCCCTTTCTATACCTCCCACCAGGCGTGGTAAGAACAGGATGACTTCTAAAGATCCGATTTTCACAGAATTAAAAGATCTTATAAAGGAAATGATTATGTGATGTGTTGTAACATAATTCCACAATAACTGGCTCAGTTCATCAACAGTAATCTTATCCTGCCCAATTCAACTATTGAACTTCAACAGTTTACTTTACCTTTGTGAAACACACCTTGGCCCAGACATCAAGTTGATTCTACCAACAGTGGTCAAGAATACAGAGGGTGAAATTCAACATCTGGAATTTTCCAATAATTTTTTAAACCCACACTACACCACAAACACACATTTTTTGTTTTCAGATTTTAGCTTGCTTCCGTTCACTATGACAATGTGGAGCAAACAATCGAGGTTATAATTTCTAAATGAAACTTATCTGTGGTCTGGTAACTCTGTGCTTTGGTTGGAAATAATCACGTTTTAAGATCATTCACAGTCACATGCAACTGCGAACTATACTCAAGCATGTTCATTACTTTTCACACTCGTCTAAAGACTTACATTTGCAGAACTTACAAGAGAATTTTGTCACGAAATTGTTTTAATAGACGAAATAAGATGGCCTCCATAACTTATTTCATAATACCTTAAAAAAAAATTCAGAATTGACCCAAGATGTATTGGCATCAAACAGCCTCTCCAAAATAACAAATTTACAATAGTAACTGAAATGTGGTGTGGTGTGAAAATAGTTTCATTTTGGTCACAGTCGGAACTTAGCACTGAGTTGTCATTAGCATTTTCTTAGTTTTGACTAGTTGGTGAATCTAACTTAAGATCAAACAATGCATCCTTAATTCATGCCACTCCTTCAGGGCACCCAGATTGACATCCTATCATGGAGTTCAAATTTCAATCTTTAGCAGACACAATATAAGAAATCTGCCAGTCTGCACTATAAAGACAGTGCTATTCTTGAAATTCTATTCTACCATGTTAGGATCAGATTGTCAAAACAAACAGTCAAACAGCTTTCACAGATAAAATGCTGATGTAAACAATTCCATTGTTTATACATGTGTTCAGTTGTCAGTATGTACAGCCAAGGCAGAATTTTTTTTCTATGTTGAGTATCTGAAAGTTAGCTATGTGGCTAAATAAATTTACTAAAGTACAGGAGAGCCACACAAGCTGTTTGTGTACTCTTTTGTAGGTTTTAATAGTTAAAATGTTTAGAATTTACCAGTACTGAAAGACTTGTAAAAGTGGAAATTTTCACAAAAAAATCACACTAAATAAACATTATCTGCCTTTTTCCCCTATTTCAACACAGCATTAAAAACTAAAGGTCTCATGCAGTAAATAATCATTGACTTAGAACAAAATAGCATTTTGTACCATTGAATTTCACACAAATGAAAAATATCTGTTCAAGAAATGGATTTAAGAATTTGTTTCCTTTCACCCAATACTTTAAGAGCGTAAATCCGAAAATATCGAGAATCGGCCGACAGAAGCAAAATATCGAGTTTTTTCTTATTTGACCAAAAGAGCCCATTTGGTTAACTGTTTTCGGAAATGACATCAGAAGGTTCGATTTCCTTTTCTTTTCCTCAAAATTTGCAAAACGTGAAAATTCGGCCACAGGGCCTTCAGCGGTGGCCATGAGACTTGAAATTTGGCACATGTTTAACATACTCGTATGGACGTACCAAACGTTGTCTTAACATGTCCTTTACACAGTTTGTGGGGCATCTCTTAAACTTTACTCGGGACTAAATTTTGTTTAAAAATGTTTTTATTTTGCATAATAGTTAATCTTCGGAAACTGAACCATTTACAAACCTAAAGTGATAAGGCTAATATTAGCAAACTTTGAACTTGTCAAATGCTGTCTGTTATATTACAGTCAACTAAATAAACATAACCAAATGAGAGCAGGTTCTTTATTCTACCTGCCTGGAAAAAATTACAGGTGGCCCGTGAAAACTGTTCCGTTGAGAGAATTTTCCGTGAGCTCACTTTGACGCATATCTCACTTAATTACTCATTTTTTAATCATTGCACAATTGTTATTATTTCCGACTATTTTTTTATTTCATGCATTCCCACTAAATCTTTGAAGGTAAAGAATTGAAATAAATCCAAGATAAGAAGTTCAAACAAGTTTTTACAACTCAGCTTATCAATAGACCAATCTGTTTGAGTCACGCAAAGTTTTTCACATGGTAGCGAACCTGACTATGGCTTTGATAGATCCTTTTTGACATGGATCTTATGCATTCTAACTAATACTTTTGTTGTAACAAGTACAGATAGCCACTCAAGCAATGGAGATACAAAATTCGTGAAACGTGAAAGGGATATCTTTAAACACAGACAACAACTATAATTAAATTAAACTAGGTACATCGCGTTAAACTTTACAGTATCACTACCACTAGTAAACACTTGCCTGCTTTGCTGTACTATTTTCATATGCAAAATTTCCATTCATGAGAAGGTTTGAGATATGGTATATTCCAGAATCGGTGTATATTAGGAAGACGTTATTTATGTTTCTTACTTTATGATTAAATATTTCACTCGAGCTTTGGAATAAACTCAGTAGACATTGTTAAATTAAACGGAAATCCTTGAAAACGTTCATTAACAGATTCATTCCTAGCTTTGGAATTCTCAATACACTAGTCAGTTTGGATCTTCATCGCATTGCTACTTTTTTCATAAAGTTTACCTTGATGAAGATATGATTTTCAGGCCAGTGAAAATACTTGTTCCTCAATCACACCCCTAAATTGTGTTACATAACAATGTAATCAGCAATTAATTTGCCCGAGATACGGATCAATATAACTAGCTACTGAGCATGAGTGGTTCAGGTAAAAGTTATTTATAGGATTTCCATTTAATTTAATAATGTCTACTGAGTTTATTCCAAAGCTCGAGTGAAATGTTTAATCATAAAGTGAGAAACATAAATAATGTCTTCCTAATATACACTGATTCTGGAATATACCATATCTCAAACCTTCTCGTGAATGGAAATTTTGCATATGAAAATAGTACAGCAAAGCAGGCAAGTGTTTACTAGTGGTAGTGATACTGTAAAGTTTAACGCGACGTACCTAGTTTAATTTAATTATAGTTGTTGTCTGTGTTTAAAGATATCCCTTTCACGTTTCACGAATTTTGTATCTCCATTGCTTGAGTGGCTATCTGTACTCGTTATAACAAAAGTATTAGTTAGAATGCATAAGATCCATGTCAAAAAGGATCTATCGAAGCCATAGTCAAGTTCGCTACCGTGTGAAAAAGTTTGCGTGACTCATGATAAAGTACTAGTGCTATTGAAAAAACAAACAGATTGGTCTATTGATAAGCTGAGTTGTAAAAACTTGTTTGAACTTCTTATCTTGGATTTATGTCAATTCTTTACCTTCAAAGATTTAGTGGGAATGCATAAAATATAAAATAGTCAGAAATAATAACAATTGTGCAATGATTAAAAATTGAATAATTAAGTGAGATATGCATCAAAGTGACCTCACGGAAAATTCTCTCAACGGAACAGTTTTTACGGGCCACCTGTAATTTTTTCCAGGCGAGTAGAATAAAGAACCTGCTCTCATTTGGGTATATTTATTTACTTGACTGTAATATAACAGACAGCATTTGACAAGTTCAAAGTTTGCTAATATTAGCCTTATCGCTTTAGGTTCGTAAATGGCTTAGCTTCCGAAGATTAACTATTTTGTAAAACAAAAACATTTTTAAACAAAATTTAGTCCTGAGTAAAGTTTAAGAGATGCCCCACAAACTGTACAAAGGACATGTTAAGCCAACGTCTGGTACGTCCATACGAGTATGTTGAACATGTGCCAAATTTCAAGTCTCGTGGCCACCGCTGAAGGCCCTGTGGCCGAATTTTCACGTTTTGCAAATTTTGAAGAAAAGAACAGGAAATCGAACCTTCTGATGTCATTTCCGAAAACAGTTAACCAAATGGGGTCTTTTGGTCAAATAAGAAAAAATTCGGTATTTCGCTTCTGTCGGCCAATTCTCGATATTTTCGGATTTACGCTCTTAAAACTCCTAACTTGATCATCTTTGCACAGCAACAATAGTGTCGCACACAAATGGCATCATGGAAATTTAACCCCTGGTGAATCAGACTCAGACAAACAAACCATTTCATGTGCTACTTCTTTGAAAGTGACCTACACTGTATGGAACAACGGCGCTCACGAGCACTTCAGCGCAATACTCAGTGAGTAATTTTGTATGTTGATGGCCTCTCTAGCTGAAAATATTAGAGAAAACTCTTAACATGTGCCTTGGAATAATAACAATAATAACAATAATAATAATAATAATAATA
>Ga0126339_10003478_pt1 | contig 11482 bp, 9 predicted proteins | sample OrbTmetagenome_2_FD_92532 | JGI IMG/M metagenome (GOLD analysis project Ga0126339, IMG submission 92532) | Coral microbial communities from Petempiche,Puerto Morelos, Mexico - Orbicella T R C metagenome | ecosystem: Host-associated > Invertebrates > Cnidaria > Coral | place: Petempiche,Puerto...
AAGGATGAATCCCTTGAATGCGTCGCTGCCCCAGGCGGGCTGTTCGGTGGCCATCTCGACCTCGACGGCCTCGACGGCCGGATCGACGCGGTTCTTCAAGAGCGGCTTGTTTTTGCGCGACATCTCTTGCTGGGCCGCCTCGCCCCCTTTGTCGTAGAGGTCCTTGAAGCGGTAGAAGCCGTCGCGTGACTAACCCATCATCTTGCAGGCCTGGCTGACGTTGCCGAGCTGCTTGGCCAACTCCAGCAGGCCCACCTTGGCGCGGATGAAGTTCTGGTCCTTGGTCATGGGTCGCTCTCCGGCTTAGGGCCGCCAGAGTATCCCACCGTCAGGTTTAGTCTGACCTTCTGCAGCTGAGACAAGGCGCCATGCGTGCATCGAAGGCCGCGATCAAAAGATCCCACGCCCCAGCTCGGTTACCATGGGTCGAACGGGCCATCGCTCTCGTCTGCTTGAACCGCCGGGACGGCGCGGCCTCATCTCCCCCTTCGGCATTGACCTGTCAGCGCCTCAAGCAAAGCTTGAAGGTTCGCGGCCGCATCATTCTGGTGCTGGACACGCGTACGTTTGCCGCCGTACAGAGTCCCCTTTGATCGTCTCAAAGGCGGCCGTGGACTTATGCGTACATCCTGGCGAGCGCCGAAAGGAAATCCTGATAATGAACCTCGATACCCAGTGCTTGCATGCCGGTTACCACCCGAAGAATGGAGAACCAAGAAACATTCCCGTCGTTCAGAGCACAACCTTCCGATACGAAACCAGCCAGGACATGGCGGCTTTGTTCGACTTGGAAGCGGCGGGCTATTTCTATACACGACTGCAGAATCCCACCTCTGACCATGTCGCCGCCAAGATCGCGGCGCTGGAGGGGGGCTCGGCGGCTCTGTTGCTCTCTTCGGGGCAAGCCGCTTCGTTTTACTCCATTTTCAACATCGCGTCGTGTGGTGACCACATCGTGGCGTCCTCCTCTCTCTATGGAGGAACCTACAATCTGTTCGTCATGACCATGAAGCGGATGGGGATTTCGTTTACCTTCGTCCGCCCCGACGGCTCAAAGCAGGACTTGGATGCCGCCTTCCAACCCAACACCAAGGCCGTCTTCGGCGAGACCATCGCCAACCCGGCGCTGACGGTGCTGGACATCGAGAGGTTCGCCACGGCGGCGCATGACCATGGCGTGCCACTGATCGTGGACAACACCTTTGCGACCCCCGTCAATTGCCGCCCCTTCGAGTGGGGCGCCGATATCGTCACCCATTCGACCACGAAGTACATGGACGGCCATGCGGCGGCGGTGGGCGGCGCCATTGTCGATTCCGGTCGGTTTGATTGGACCGCCCATGCGGACACGTTCCCCGGACTGACAACGCCGGACGCCAGCTACCACGGCATCGTCTACACGGAGAAATTTGGCCTGGAAGGTGCCTACATCACCAAGGCCGTGGCCCAGTTGATGCGCGACCTGGGCGCGACACCGGCGCCAATGAACGCCTTTCTGCTCAACATCGGGTTGGAGACCCTGCCCCTGCGCATGAAAAAGCATTGCGCCAATGCCATGCGGTTGGCGGACCATCTGCAAGGGCACGACAAAGTCGCCTGGGTCAGCTATCCCGGCCTGCCCGGCGACCCGCAGCATGACAGGGCCACCAAGTATCTGCCCAACGGGACCTGCGGCGTCCTGACATTTGGCGTCAAAGGTGGGCGGTCCGCCGCGGAAACATTCATGGCGGACTTGAAGATAGCCTCGATCGCCACCCATGTCGCCGATGCCAAGACCTGCGTATTGCATCCGGCGTCCGCCACGCACCGCCAGATGAATGACGAGGAACTGGTGGCCGCCGGGGTCAGCCCCGACCTCATCCGCTTTTCCGCCGGCATTGAAGACGTGGACGATCTGATTGCCGACGTTGAGCAGGCGCTCGCGTCGGTTCCGGCCTGACCGGCTCTAAAAGGACGGTCCTCCGAGTGGTCGGCGGGCCGTCCCTCGCGGTGCCGAGGTTCAGAGGCTGGTCCAGAAATGACGTCAGCCCGCAGATGTTGGGGGGGCGTCGCTCGGGTGTGACCACCGGATTGGGTTTGTCCCGGACCTTTTGCGACAGGCTCTGAAACGACCGCCATGGGCACGATCCGGTCCGACCGCTCTATGGCTTAATCGGGCTGGGAGGGGAATGTCTGGTACTGGAGACAAGAACGGGAAGGGGTCCTTCAATTCAAGACGTTAAACGTCTAATCCTGCCGCTTCCAGCTATCTTTCCACGTGTCCACGATAATGGGCACGCCTAGAGCGCTGCCTTCTTTTTCTTGGGCGCGCCGCCTTTCCTCCGCATGGATACCCAATGACAGGTAGATGATCGTCGCTCGCGCGATCTTTAATTGACGCACGGTCTTAGCGATCAAGTCGGTGACCGAAAGGTCGAAGAGGCCCTCTGTGGGACGTTCGGCAAACTGGGGTGAGACCGTCCGTAATAGCCCGTTATGCACAGTCACGAACTTATGTTCCATGTGATTTCGGAGTTCATAGAGCAATTGCGCGTCCGGCTCGGTGACATCCAGGAAATGGTCCTCGAAGATGTCCTTGGATAACCAAAACAACCCCCGCAGCGGCCAATTCGCTAAGCCGTCCAGCGCTGGATGAAGTGTCTTTGCTTTGCCCTTCATAAACCAAAAATTGCGAAAAGTAACCTGTCGCTCATTGTGCCCGAGAGCGAGATAGGCGTTGAGCAGGAATGCGGTCTTGTCGAACACCGCGTAGGCGCCTCGGAACGCCATCTTCATCCGCTCGACGGCAAAACCGAAAGCGGGATAGTCGAGCGTGTTATAAAGTAGTACGCTGCGATCCGAGAAATGAACGCCGGTCGAGGTGATGCCCTCATATAGCGCATAGCGTGCGGCGCAGAATTCCTGCTTGATAATATTAAAGTGGTGGATAACAATTGGCAGGCTGGGTCCTTTCTCAATGCCAACCGTAATTGAGGGCAACGTCATAACGTCCTGCGCGGCAAGCGGGTTTGGCCCTATATCATTGAGCGGGTTGATGAAGAGGCGATTGCTCAAGCACCATTGTCGGTATCTGCGTTCCTTTTTGCCGCGTCCCATCGAATGGCCCAACAGATCGACCTGTTCGACCATTTTGGGAATATCGTACCGCGTCCATATGTCGTTCAGATGCGCCGCAAACTGGCCGAACGCTTCTTCATATCCATAACTCTCGATCACCGCATCTTCGGCACACGCCTGCGCAAGTGATTCCGCAGCGAAGATCATGAACACGCCGTGATGCCCAGGATCGTAAAGCGCATGCGCATAGCAACCAAGCCCGACACCTCGATTGCCGCAGGCCATTGCGAATTTCGGGACAGCGATCAGCGCGCGGTCCCAATACTCGATGGCCTCGATGAATCGCCCGGTTTGGTTCAGGATATTGCCGAGATTGGTGTAAATCTGCGCCCGTTCGTACGGGTTCAAATCTTCAAAACCAGGATGCACCAGCGCTCGGCGCAACTCCAATATCTCACCGTCGATGGCCTCACTTCTCCAGTGCCAAGCTTGCCAATCCGGCGACGCATGGCGCTTTGCGCTCCAGATGTTGGCACGGAAGTAATGCGCGCGACAGTCGTTCCGCGCCACTATATCTCCTGCCTGGAATTGATTGAGCAAAGTGCCGGCGTGGTCAAGCGCGGTAATCGATGCCTCGTCCCCGCCTTGGTCAATGATTCCGCCGATCAGCTGCATGGCTTCGTTCTCGGAAAGACCATCGAGCTTCTTTGCCATCAGAACTGCCAAGGCAGGTTTGCGCGTTTGTCGCGCCATTAGTGGGAGGACCTTACCTGTCAGGGGAGCAGTTGGCCAATTGACCTCATAGTTCATCACAACATAGAGCTTATCTTTTGACCGTTCAGGTCAGCAATAAGATTAAGATGAATGAATGGCGGCTTTCAAGATCGATGATCCACCCACGATATGACTCAGATGGACGTCAAGCTACCGCTACACTTGCCCTGGCTTGGGCGCCTCAAGGTCGTTCAGACCCAGGTGCGCAACGCCAAGGCAGGTGACCGTCGCCCTGGAAATGGTGCGTAACAAGGCCAGGGTTGTGCGACGATCGGTTCGGGCCGCAGCCAGGGTCACGATATAGCTGCACAACCACGAGATCGGCAAGATCTAGCCGGTTTCGTGGGGCGTGACAGGCGCCATGCCTTGACCTGACCGCAGTGTCAGGCCGGGTCGACCACCTATCTGGCCGCCTGGCGGAGGACCTTTTCCGTCCACCGGTTCAGGCCCTTGCCCGCGACCTCCGCCGCGATGGCGGCGCGCAGGTGCACGTCGGGGTCGATGCGGACCCCGACGTTGCCGGAGTGCGGCATGGAGGGCTGGATACCCAACTCGGCCGCGACCTGCCCCCATGAGCGCGCTCGGGGCCGGCCATCCCTCTATGGCCGCGCCAACGAACTCCTGTTTGACGGTGTCCGTGAAGGATCGTCGGGTCTCGGTGCTCATCGTCCCCTTCTCCGCTCCCCAGGGCGCTGAACGGTGGGCCCCACCGTTCTGGAGCAGGGTGATGGTCCGCATCGCCCAGAAACGTTTTCATGCGATCGGCCCTCCGCCCGAGACCCGCCTTCAGGAGGCCACGGGTTCGGGCGCGAGGTTCACCGCGAACTGGACGGCGGCGATCAGGCTCTGATGGTTGGCGATGTTCTTGCCGGCGATGTCGAAGGCGGTGCCGTGATCGACCGACGTACGCAGGATACCGCCCTTCAGCCCGACCGTGATGTTGACGCCGTCGTCGATGGACAGCAGCTTGACGGGAATATGCCCCTGGTCGTGATAGCAGGCGACCACGACATCAAAGTCGCCTCGCATGGCCCGGAAGAAGACGGTGTCGCCCGGCCAGGGGCCGGTGACGTCGAGTCCCTCGGCCTGGGCGCGGGAGATGCCGGGAATCAGCTTTTCCTCCTCCTCGTGATGACCGAACAGGCCGTGTTCTCCGGCGTGGGGATTGATCCCGCACACGGCGATCCGGGTCCGCCGATACCCGGCCCGGGCCAGGGTGTCGTGGGCCAGCCGGATGACCTGATAGGTGCGCTCGGGCGTGATCTTGGCCACGGCATCAATCAGGCCGACGTGCGTGGTGAGGTGGATGACCTTCAACTTCGGGGTCGCCAGCATCATCGCGTAGCTGTCGGTCCCGGTCAGGCTGGCCAGGATCTCGGTGTGACCGGGGTAGAGGTGCCCGCCCTTGTGCAGCGCCTCCTTGTTCAGCGGCGCCGTGGCGATGGCGGCGATGGTGCCGGCCTTGGCCAGATCCACGGCGGTCCGGATGTACTCGAAGGCGGCATGGCCGGCCTCCGCCCGCACCTCCCCAAAGGGCAAGCCGCCAACCCTCAGGCCCGGATCGACGCAATAGGCATGGGCCGGGTCGGGGGTGGCGGTCAACGGCGCGTCCGGCGGGACGACGGTCACGGTGAGGTTGGCGCCCACGATCCCAGCGGCCCGGTCCAGCGCGGCCGTGTCACCGATGACCAGCGGACGGCACAGGCCATGGAGGTCCGGTGAGGCGAGGCTCTTGGCGATGATCTCCGGTCCGATTCCGCAGACATCACCCATGGTGATACCAATGACGGGTTTCACGATGTCGGTCTCCCTTCCATCAGGCAGGTCATGGCGTTCAAAAGGGCCTCGGCCGAGCCGAAGCCGCCGGCCTTGGTCACGATGTGACGCCGGGGGCCGTTTCGCGTCGTCATCAGCGGAATCCCCGGTTCGACGGCGCCTTCGACCGTCAGGGCACGAATGTCCGCCGCATCCATGATGGCCCGGCTGGTGTCGCCGCCAGTGGTGACCAGCCGGTTGATGGCGCTCTCGTCCAGAAGACGGATGGCCACGGCCGCCAGGCCCTCGGCGATGCGGCGGCCGGCCTCGCCCCATGACAGGCCGCGCTTCCGGGCCAGGGCGACGATGCGGTCCACGTCCGCCTCGGTGTGCGCGGTGGTGAGCACGAGGGCCCGGTCGCCCGCGTCAAGCCGACCCCGCATGTCGGCGAGCCCGCGCGCGATCTCGGCGTCATGGTCGGCGCCCGCGTTCAGGAGCCGATCCGGCGACAGGACCACCGGCTCGACCTCCAGGCGCTTGGCCAGCAGATCCAATTGCTGGGTCGAGACCGGGTTCACGCTGCCCACAACCAGAAGGGGGGACCGTCTGGCCGCGGGGAGGCAGCCGTTCCGACGCTCCGGCATGGCGATGTTCCAGGCCGCCGGCAGGTGGGTCGCCAGGCCCGCCGATCCGGCCCAGAGGATGGTCTTTCCATGCCGGGCGGCGAGACGCGTCCCGAAGGCGGCGATGGCGGACAGATCGGCGTCGGTGACGGCGTCGAACACGGCACAGGGGCGTCCACCGCCGTCCGCGATCTCGCACAGCCGCGCTTCGACGGCGGACGGCGTGGCGAGGTCCGCGATGGTCACGGTCAGGCACCGGGCATGCCGCATATGCGGCGACAGGAGGCGGATCAGGTCGGCATCGCGCACCGGCGAGCCGGGATCGCGGGCAATCGCCGTCCGGTCGACCGGAGTGCCGTCGACGAGAAGGCATCCCTGCTCGACCGTGCGGCGCATCGCGGGGAAGGCCGGCGTCAGGAGGATGATGTCCGCGTTCAGGGCCTGGGCCGCGACATCCAGTTCCAGGCCGACATGCCCGCGCATGGTGGAATCGATTTTCTTGTAGACATGCCGGGTGCCCTTTTCACGCAGGCGGCGGGCGACGGCATTGATCAGCGCGGGCACCTCGGCGGCGGCCCGTCCACGTGTCTCGGTATCCAGGACAGCGACTTCGGCACCGTCCAACAGTTCGTCGGACGGATGCCCCAGGAAGACGGTGGTGGGCAGGCCGTAAGAAGCGAATTGCAGGCCGCTATCATTGGCGCCGGTCAGGTCGTCGGCGATGATGGCAATGGTCATGACGACCTCCGATGGGCGCGGCCCGCCCGAACGGAACGGGCGGGCCGCGGAGACAGGAGAGGAGACGTCAACCGGTGTCAGCGGGAGACAGGGCCGGCCGCGAGGTCCCGGTCCGAGGACAGCGGGGGTGCCTCGCTGGCCTCGGTCTCCGAGTTCGCCGGCACCTTGAACCATTTCACCAGCAAGCTGATGAACAGCGGCAGCAGGATGGCCGTGGTGACGGTGCTGGCCGCGACCTGCACGGTGGCCAGCTTGGCGACGGGCGCGAAAGCGGCGTTGGCGGTGGCGATGGCCATCGGCGTGGCGACGGCGTTGCCGGCGGTCGAGCCTTCGGCTGCCCCGACGATCGGGTTCCACTTGAAGAGACGGAAGATCAGGAAGCCGGCGGTACCGGTCAGCAGGACCGTCATGATGCCCAGCAGCACGCCCGCGCCGCCGCCCGTGACGATGGCCCGGAAATCGATACCCATGCCCAGCGAGAAGGCGAAGAACGGGATCAGCATGTCGCTGCCCTTGGCGAGGAAGGCCCGCATCTCCTCGTCGCTGTTGCCTAGGATCATGCCGACCACGATGGGCAGCAGGACGCTGATGAACGACACCAGGGAGAAGAAGCCGTCGACGAACCCCATGGCGCCGAAGACCGCCAGGGCAACCATGGTCAGGAACGGGCCGTCGTTCAGGGCGAGCAGGGAATACGCGGCCTTGTCCTCGGCTTTACCGTACTGACCGACGATGGCGACGTACAAGCCGCCGTTGCTGTTGGTCATGGCCGCGATGATGGCCAACGGCACCAGCCCCAGGAACAGGCCGTCGGGCCCCGCGAAGGCATAGGCGAGCAGGCCCACGGAGGCACCGACCAGCCACTTCATGCTGAGCAGTGTGGCGCCTTTGGCGAAGGCCACGCCGATGTTCCGGACGTTGATCTGGGCGCCGGCACACAAAAGGAACAATGCGATCAACGCACCGGCACTCTTGACGAACAAAGCTTCCGTAAAATTGCCGATGCGGAGCATATCGGGAAGGAATGTATTGATTGTCGCCGCGAGCAAAAGCGGGACGACCATCATGCCGCCGGGAATCCGGTCGAGTGTTGCCTTGATCTTCATCGTTACCTCCTTCACGGGTCTCTCCGCGAGCGGCCCAACCGGTATCGGTGGCACCGTTCTTGTTACAGCGATTGTTTGGCTGGGAGACACAGGCGGCAACAAGTGAAATATGACAAAATACACGTTTCATATTGGCACTATCTGGTGCGTTGCAGCTTGCGCCAGAGTGTCGTTCGACCGATACCCAGGCGTGCCGCGGCAGCACTCTGATTTCCATGCTCCTCGGCGAGCACGGCCTCGATCACCCGCGCCTCGATCTCCTCCAAAGGACGGGAGAGATCCACGGAGAAGCCCGTGCCGTTCCGATTTGAAACAGGGCCACCGTCGTTGGCCGGAAGATCGGTGATCATCTGATCGCCGTCGGGCATCTCTCGCACCAGCCGATCGACAAACCGAGACAGGTCCTCGAAGTTGTTCGGCCAAGACCGAGCCCGCAACGCGTCCAGAACAGTCGGCGTGACCCCGCGCACATTTTTTCCGTGCGCAACGTTTGCTTCCATAAGATTGTATAAAACTGAAGATTCTAGTATAACAGGATCATCAACGACGCCAGGCAGCATGACGTGGCGGTCCTTCACGAGATCGGCCATGGCCTGCGACAAACCGCCATGTTTCGCGAGCCGGTCGGGGCTGTCGGGGAACAACAGCACGACCCCGTGCCCGTATGTGCTCAACTCCCGGGCCAGTTGCTCCTGATCCACCCGTTTCAGGCGCTCGACGCCGGAGAGATGCACCAGCGTACCCGTCGAGGAGTCCAGGGTGTCCAGAACAAGGCGCAGGGCCTCCCGGACACCATGGCGAATGTCAACGCCGGCGAGAAGGCGCGTGTCGGCGCCGTACAAGGTGGTCTGGATCGCCCGCAACATGCGGGTCCGCCCCGTTCCCGGCTCCCCGACCAGCGCAATCACGCCCACGCTGTCCAACAGGGTCCGGGCCCGGCGCGCCGGGCGTTCCAGGTGATATTGATCGGCGATGAGTTGATGCAGGGTAACGGGTGGGCTGTCGACGAGAACCTGCCGGACCGGGCGATCTCCAACAACGTCGGCGGCGTGGAACAGCAGGAAGCGGCGTTCGTCGACGACGGGCGCCAGCACGGCCTCGGGCGGGGCATCCGACGACATCGGCCCCTTCTTCAGCAGATACGGTCCCTCCGGCATGGAATGATGCGCGGCGAAGAACGGAACCAGTTGGTCCCGCCAGCGCTGGCGATGGGGCAACAAAGGCACCGAGGGCATCAAGGTGACCCGCCCGCCCTCCGCCGTGCACAGCGCGACCCCGCGGCCCAGGCTGTTGAGGCTGTGCTCCACCGCCTTCTGGCGATCCCGCATGCGCCGCATCCCCCGCAGCAGGTTGGCGGCCAGTTCGAAGGACAGGTTGATCGACTCGGGTCCGGAGGAAATGAGGATGCCCTTGACGCCGATCTCCTCGGCCTTGCGGACGGTGACCGTGTCGCCGATCACGACGCATCCGTCGTCTCGCGCGCGCAGGATCGCGGCGTCCACATCCTCCGGGCGGTGAACCACCGTGTAGGGGATGTCCACGTTCAGGTAGTCGGAAAACGTCGCCACGCCCGCGCAGACGTTGGGGAAGCCGATCAGGGTAACCCGGCTGGAGTAGTCCTTGATGAACGAGGTCAGGCGGAACAGGTCGTACCCCGACACGGCGATTTCGATCACCGGCAGCGACCCCCGTTTCTCCAGCATGAGGGCCGTGCCGCCTCGACTGATGATCAGGTCGAACCCCTTTCCGTGTGCCCAGTCCAACAAGGGAATAGCCTGCTCCAGATCGGCGGTGCGCACGGTGATGTCCAGGTCCCGGCGCCGCCGCGCCATCCGCCCGGCCAGGGTGGCGAGACCCTTGTAGGGAGCGATGAGAAGAACCCGGCCCAGCATGGTGATCCGCTTTCCGTGGGGATGCCCGGTATCGGACGGACTTTCATATACGCAAAGCACGGCCGTCGAGAAACGGCCGAGCGCCGCGTGACCGAACCGCCGTCGCGCCGGCCGCCCGCGAGAAAATCATCCCCGCCGCTTGACATCGGACACCACGACCCTGTCGGACACCCGTCACGACAGGGGGTCGCTGTCAGATCAAGTGCAGACTTCGGTCGTGGTCGAGTAGCTCAGCCATTCGGCTTTCGCCCCGACCCAACTTCAACACCGCGAATCGGTAAGTGACTGATATAGAAAGCGGAACCGGGAAATTCACGCGCGCGTGGCACTACGCGGCGGGCGGCCGCGACGTTTGCGGGGTTTTGAGGGGGGATCGGGTGGTGGCGGCTCGACGGCCTGGGCGCGCGGCGGCAGCGCGATTCCAACGGCCTTCGCAAGGCCCGGCATCGTTCCGGACGCTTCCGTGCGCAGGCGCCAGGTTTTGCCATCCTTGGCGACGATCGCCTGCTGGAGCCGGTCGAGGTCCCGCAGCACGTCGCCCCATTCGGGCTTAAGGCCGGCGGCCTCGCAGCGCGCCTGCAGGTCCTTACGGAGCACCAGGGCCAGGAAGGAACAGAACACGTGGCCGCGGATCGCGGCGTCGGAGGAATGGAAGATGGGGCGGGTGTGCATCAGCGCCTTGGCGGCGCGGAACACCGCCTCCACCTGGAGCAGGTCGCGATAGCGCAGGATGGCCTGCAAGGGCGAGATCCGGGCATTGGTGCGCAGCACGAAGACGCCGTCGTACCGCGCCTCCTCGGCCAGCTTGCCGGCGTCGATCTCGAAGGCGGGTCCGGTGGCCTCTTCCGGACCGTCCTCGCCCGGACGCCAGGCCTTGCGCAGATAGCGCCGGTAAGCCGAGGTGCCGACTAACGCTTTGTCGCCCCGCGCCAGTTGCTTTTCCAGCCCCTCGACGATGGCCTGGCGGTCGCGCCGGTCCTTCTCCGCCTCGGCCTCGTTGCGGCAGACGATATAGCGGCGGCCCTCGACCTGCACCTCCTTGGCGAACAGCTGGGTCTCCCCCCTGGCGCACTCGACCAGCAGCGGCGTGAACGGCCCCAGGTCGTCCAGCACGTGGTCACGGACCCGCCTGTCGATGCGCTCGCGCACACCCAGCACGTACTCCAGGCCGCGTTCTTCCAGGGCGGCGATGGTCTTCTCGGAGATCATGCCGCGATCCGCCACCACGCAGACCCGGCCGATGGCGACGCGATGGCGCAGGCGAGCGACGATGGGCAGCAGCACGGTGACGTCCGCTGTGTTGCCCGGCGCCATCTCTGAACAGATGGGGCGGCCGTCACCGTCGATGACCACGGCCAGAATCATCTGGTTGAGGTCCGGCCGGTGGTCCTTGGAATGGCCGCGCTTGCTCAGGGTCTCGCCACCGGCGCCGGTGAACGACAGCGACGTGGTGTCCATGAACACCACGCTGAGATCGGTGAACAGATCGCGGCCACGCGCGAACAGGGCCTCCTCGATCTCGTCCTTGATGGTGCGC
>Ga0126339_10003479_pt1 | contig 11482 bp, 8 predicted proteins | sample OrbTmetagenome_2_FD_92532 | JGI IMG/M metagenome (GOLD analysis project Ga0126339, IMG submission 92532) | Coral microbial communities from Petempiche,Puerto Morelos, Mexico - Orbicella T R C metagenome | ecosystem: Host-associated > Invertebrates > Cnidaria > Coral | place: Petempiche,Puerto...
AGAGCAAGACCTTGCTCTCCAGCAACATTTTCCATACGAATCCTCTAAATTTTCCGAAAATTCAAACTATGGTATAAACTTCCTCGTTTCTTCCTGGGGTCTCAAACTTGGCCATTTTGGTATTTTTGATGCGCTCTTTCCATTCCTGGCATTCTTTTAGTTATAGTCCATATTACAAAATTTTTTTAGGAAAAATTTGGTCATGTGACCCCAGTTGCAAAGGGCCTATTGCAGTTGTATTAGACTCTCATCACTGACTTTTGGGCAGTATTCTTACTGTATGTTGTATTTTTGAGTGAGAACATGGACTCTCGCAGTATTTCCCTGTGCAGACATTGTTGAAGCAAACTGACAAAAAATTAATGTTGAGTTATGATCTGCAATAAACTACAGTAGCATTCTGTCAGGCTTACAGATAGTAAATTATTTAGCACTTAGCTGGGGGCCCTCAGGAAGCTGCCACCTGTAGACTATATATAGCCTCCATTCAGGCATATAAATGGAGAGCCAACAGCTTGTCAAAAAATATACTGGGGTTACCCACGACAGACTGGAATCTTAAGCCTGGTTTTCACTAGTGACGCAAGCACAAGTGCAAACACAATAATTCTTATTTCACCGTGAAAATGGCCTTGATACAGGTATAAGCACAAGCGCAAGCACCAGGATCAAATTTTTTCCTTTTTCTTGTGCTTACACTCATGCTTGCGTTTGTGCTGCAGCAAGTGTAAACAAAATACCACTCAGACATAACACAAGCACAAGGATATTTACCACACATGGTTAAGTTTGGCCAATGAAAACACTGGATCCAGATTACCTCACACCTAAACAGTTTGGAAGGTTCAGATGATTTTGCTTGTGCTTGTGTTTGCGTCAAATTTTGTTTTCACTTGGGTCATCCCTATTGCTTAGGTTTGTGCTTGCACTTGTGCTTGCATCGCTAGTGAAAACCAGGCTTTAAATAGGGTAGAGCAGACATTTTTCTAGCCTCTCCATGCCAAAGAAACAAGAACCACTAAGCTTGAGAGAGGACTTAATCACTTGATTGAGTTGTGATAGGAGCATTACAGTGTGTATTTAAAAGTTTAATATACATGTAATTACCTCTGATGCTTTTATTGTAGTGCTATACAGTCGTGAGCCATCCATTTGGGGTCCGTCAGTCCAATTACCAAATTTGATATCTGTCTCATGCCATATAAGTTTTTCACTGTTGTTGAAGTCTAAGAAGTGTTGCTCTTCTGCTAGATAAACCCACAGCTCCTACAAAAGATAAGCATATGTATATATAATATGTCAGTTATTTCCTTCAGCTTTTGGCTTGTAATCAACTGTACATGTAGTTTTCCAGCATCCAACACGGCTGCTAAACTGAGTTTTGAACAAGGCTACAGTGTATGATTGAATTAATGCGTGATATTTCCCAAAATCACTGGATTAGTTCTGAAATGTTCAGAATGGAGTGGTCATGGGTACCAGTGTCAAATTACAACTGATGAAAATTTGTTGGTCGATCAAGATGTATGATCCAAATCTATAAGGAGATCCAGGGCTGTGCTCTAGAAGAACCCGAGTGCCACAGGCAACGAACTTTTGTCTTTGGGTGAAATGACAAATGTACTTTTTTCACATAGAGTACATTTAAGTGTTGGGCACCCAGGAACACAAATTTTCCCCCTGGCTCATCTGGTTCAATTTTCAGTAAAACATTACTTTACTTCTTGATTAAGGAATAGAAAACATGTACCGTGTTTCTATAGAGTTACATTTATAGAAACACCAGTGAAAATTTGGGAGAACAAGAAATGCTGTGGGAACACGAGCTGTCAGGTAAGTGCTTCCACAGGGCTTTTTCAAGTTCTCCCAAACTTTCATGAGTGTTTCTATAACTTGACAGAAACACATAGAACATGGTTTCTATTTCTTTTAGAAAATACCACAATGAAAAAAAGAAAAATAACTTGTTTACTTTGATCATCAAAATGTAAAATTAACTCTCTTTGCTCGCGCCATCATTACATCAACAGCTTGTGTTAGTTCTGTGTTTCTATCGCGTTTTAGTATAAATCTACTAGCGTTCTATCTCAAATACCATTATCTGATTGGCTAAGCTACTCACTATCTTTTCTGTGACAGACAGCAAGTAGCGTAACAGTGTGTCCTTGTTAACAAAATGATGGCTGCCTCTAGGCGTTTTTAAAGTGTCTGTGAAGAGGATTTAGATAAAGCTTTCAACAGCTGGTAGATTTATACTAAAACAATTAGATTGTTTGCTTTCGATTTCTATGCGTGATAGTTGACTTGGCTGTGCCCTTGTCAACTATCATGAGATAGAAATCTTGAGATCACAATCTAATTGTTTAATAGAAACATGATTTAAAACCAATCAGTGCGCCTACTTTCTTAGGGCTATTTTCTAAAGGTACGCATGGTACATGTTTTCCGTGTACCCCAAATTCAACTTTAATTCTCTCTGGGAAAATGTTTCTGCAATTTTCTTCAAGAGCTTTTTTTAATTTCCAACCAGTTCTTTTCATAACAACCTTTGTCTTATATTTGAACCAACAATACTCACTAAACACAACAATATATTTTTTCGTGTTTTAAACAAACACGAAAACAAACCAAATGGTACAAAAATTCAGAAGCTAGAAAGTAAGTCTCTATAAACCCCAATCACGTAAGCAGAACGCATTTAAGTGAGAAATCAATGGTTATTCACAACAAAAAACTGGGTGAAAACCTGTGCTAGATCAATTATGGCATGGCGATACCAAGACGTGTAACAGAGCTCTTCTCGCATAAAATTTTCGCTCGTGCCGGCAGATTTGAAGCGTGCTACAGACACGAAATCTTGCCTAATCTCGTCTTCATCACCAGAATTTTTTAAAAGAAAAACACTTACAGATAAGTAATCGGCAGTCTTTCTAACGATCCCCTTAGTTAGATTCAACTTACTATCTTTTCACCCGTCTTAAAAAGATTCGTCGATGGCACTGTGTTCGAGGTATTTGTGCTTTGCTGTCGGCCACGAAACAAATTCGAAATCAACCAAAAGATGAACATGCGAACAAGAAGACTTTTCCACATGGATCCCTGTTGCTGCTGTTGTTGTTGCTGTGGTTGGTCATTCTGTTGAACGTTGTTTCCTGCCGTTCCATTCTGAAGTTGAGTGTTGGTTTGCTGTTCATTTCTATCACACGCTGCCTCGTCACTTCGTTCGCGTTCTGTCGCCATGATGAAAAGAAGAGATGAAGAAATGGCAAAGGTAACCACGCCTATCACATGAAGGACAGGTGACACAGTCGCACTTTCGCGGGATTCACGCGGGTAGACCCGATAAAGCTGCTGGAGAACCCGCCAAGAAAGGGTCGCGGGTCTAGTGCGCGACAAATTTTGTGATTTCTATCACCTACATGGTGAAAGATGGCAACTTCGGTCTCGCGCTGGTTTTCAGGTCCGCTTTTTGTTTGACAGTCCTGCCAGGGTCTCAAACCACTTACCATATGCGACCAGAGTCGCCTTCGCTCCGTCCTCCGTCCGGCAGCAAGAGGACAACTCAGTTTCATAATTTTGCACCGCCAGCTACAAACTTATAAGATACACCATGTGCATTGGATTTGTCTAAAAGTTTACAACAGCCGACCCAAAAGTGGAAGCTTAGCCATGGTGCTCTCCCAGTATAATTTTTTCGGCTGTTTTAGGAGTAACTTGTTAAAGGTTAAATATTAAAGAATAGCGTCTGTTCTACTGAAGCTATCCAAAATGTCTAATATACAAGCGAAATACCAAGACTTTTGAAGTACATCTGAGCATAAGGAAAATTGAATGACGAAAGTAAGCGTAATTATATGTAGCCTTCGAACGGTTTTAACAGGCCCCTTCAATATCTGGGTGAGAAAAAAGGCCACTTTGCGCCTTGCAAGGAGTCTGTGAACTAGCATAAAATAAACTTTTTTGATCTGTTAGGTATTTGAGGGGTGAGGGGGGGGGGGGGAGGGTTCAGCAACCCCCGACTGGTATAGACATCCATGTTTCAATGTCTAACTCATATCGATGTCCACATTCTCATGAAACGAAGAACAGAAAATCAGGCTAAAGATTTAAGTTATCTTATTTTTATTTAGAACATACGAAATAACAAGCGTAATAATTAAGCAGCTAGTTCTTAAAATCACAGATTTGAAAGTGTATAATAACTACCGTGTATACTTAATCACTGGCGGATCCAGACTTTAAGCTAGGGGGGGGGGGGTGGGGGCCGGTTTTGATTTACTTGCCCTGCCGGCTTTTCTTCCTTCAGTCATTTCTTCTTTTTCACCCAAAATAAGGGGGGAGACCCGGGCCCCCCGGGCCCCTCCCCTATAGATCCGCCACTGTTAATGTCGTCAATCACAAAACAAAGCAAGTAGTCAGTTTCTTTCCTCAGTACGTAACTGTACATTTCTACATTTAACTGTATTGTATCGAATCAGTTACAACTAGGCAACTCGATTGGACAGAGTATAATATTACTAAATAAACTGTTAAGAATACTGTAATAGCCTTTTGAGGCTAAACATTCAAACTGCAAAATGTCCTCTTTTTTCCTCTCTTGTTTGCGTGACTGTTTTGCAACGGTAGTTACTGGGAGTCAAATAAAGCTTGAGCCAGCCCACATTAGACTTCCTTTTCAGATTTGATCCAAATTTTCCGGCGAGCATCCCCACCCCTTAAGCAAGGGACTCCCACGCCTTCTTTCTCACCTCTCCCCTCAGCGAAGAACCAACAAAATCACAAAAATTCTTTAATTGAGGACGACTGTTTCGTAACCGAACTTATGCGAAAAAAGAAACTGCTTCGCAGGCTACGCTAAGTACCCGGGTACTATTTTATTTTTTGGTTCTGGTAATGTTTCTACTTGGACTAGAGGATAGAAATATCCTACCCGTTTGAAAAAAGAACTGAAAGGTTACAAAAACTATGTTAAAGCGGGGGTTAACTTAAAATTCTGTAATCTGGAAATAAAATTCTGTATTCTGAATCTTGAGGTATTAAAGTCTGATTCTGAGGGGCATTTCTCTTACTGTAAGTTCAAAGCTCGTTTTTTCAAAACGAGTTATTTTTGCCTTTGAAAAGGGATATTTTGAGTGTTCTAAGTAAGTTTTGTGTTTTAAGATAGAACTTTTCCATTCAGTGCATTTTGACGAAGTTATGCATTGCAACGTATGCTGCATTTTCTGCATCAGATTTGACTGGTCATCATTTCATGTGTTTTTAACTTTTCAAGAATGGTGTGTTTTTAGGCGAACCCCCGCCTTAAGTGTGTTTCACTAGTGCTATGGTTTGAACATTTCCTCAGTAAATGACCGGACTACCCAATCTGGAGTTTAGGTGGCCACATTCACATCTCCATGTTGCCTACGCTTGTTGCAGCTGCGCACAACAAGGTAAGCGGTTGCACAGATAATGGCTAAGGCGGCAACACCGCTGACCGTCACAGTTACCGCTAAATTAGTCGAGAAGGACTGGGGCTCACCACCTGAAACAAAGAAAAGAAAAAAAATGTTTTGTTTTCTCATTCCAAGTGATGAAGTTTAGTTTTCCATAGACTAGCTTCTTAAAAGCAATTTAGTTTAAAATAGCTTGAAAGTAAATGAATTCTCAGCATGATCCAACAACAGCAAGCTTTACCGATTTGGATGGCCTAAAAAACGTCGCAGCAATGCGAAAAAGCATCAGGTATTTAAGAAGAGGCCATGATCGTAAAAGTACAAACACCTGGAAGACAACGAGAGCCAAACAGCGTCTTACAAAGTCGTAACTTATGTTTTTTTAATCTTTTTCACTGCACTCATTTCAACGGTCATTTAAAATGAGGGAGTTCCCCAAGAATATCGACGCAAAAGAGTAGAAAATATAAAATCGCCAAGAAAGGCAAAACCAAACCGATCCCTTTGCGTTGATAGACCTAGATGAGAACAAAGACCGAGCTAATATTATAAAGTTGACATAATAATCTTTAAGGTAGAAAAGAAGAAAATGGGGATAAGATTTTAAGAAAAACAGTTAATGATATACAGATTAAAATATTGCAAGTTTGCTCGATGATTGGGTTTTCAAAGGTAAACCTTCTAAAGGAGCTACCGGCAAAGAAATAAATAGCGAAGTCTTCTCAAGATTGCAGTTTGAAAATTCCAACGCAAGAAAACAAGTTTAGCTGACAAAAACGAATTCTGCATACCCTCTTTTTCTTCCTCTTCTTCCTCGTCGCTCTTAAAAATAAAAGGACCTGTTGACGTGTGGTACACCTTAGTTTCATCGACTTCATCAGCGAGTGAACGCCTTTTTCTCCCCTTAGGGTCACATTCAGCATCAGTAGGGCACTGACACGCTGAATTATCGACATCTGCCAGGCAAACTCTGAGATCACAGTGGAAGTAAACCGCATCGCCTTTCTCAGCACCATAGTACCTGAAGGTCGGTATGGAGAATGTCTCGGCTACACTGTCATTTTTGCAAGTATACGACAAGGATTCGGACTTGTCTTCACTCACAGCCTTGTTACCGCAACTGGTTTGAAAAGAAACAAAGAGGATTATAATGGAACGGGCAGTCGTAGTAGAATGGCTCATTGGTAAGAAAATGACTGAATGACTTTTTTCTTGAGGCTAAATAAAGCGCGCGTCTCTGATATAATAACGAGTCGGGAAAAAAGGACGGTCAAAAAGGAGAAGAAAAAGAGAGGTACACCCGCGGTGGCACAGTAAGGATGACGTGCATGGTGCAGCACAAAAACAGGAGCCTTTGATGGACCGATGTTAAAGTCTTTTTACACACCACTTCTTTCTTCTTGAAGGCAAGAAGAAGAAGAGAGATCCTGGGAGCTAGGTCACTTTGTGCGAAGTAAACTTATAGTGTCCTTCCTTGATTATGAAACAACAGAGTGAATATGTGTACTTACCCGTTTCTTATCAAGGTAATGTTGCCTTCGCCTGAGTTTGGTTTGGCGCTCCTTGATGACCAACAGTGAACAGGAAAAAGGTCAAGGTTAGGTGTCGCCGTTTGAGTCTCTACCGTCGCCTTGAAATACAAAGTCTTACCCAGCTCAACTGGGTTAGGGACCTCACCAGTAAAATTAGAGTAATGGAAAGCTTCAAGTTTAAAGGTGAAGAATGCACTGCCTGAAAGAAACAAATAGATAATATTATGTTGATATAAAGAAGTGACTAACTATTGTTAACATCGAAATCTGATTCACAGAGATCCAGGTTAATATTTGACCATGATCACTTGCACTTCATTGACTACTTTCTAAGTGACATTACATCGAAGTTATTTAGCAGCATTTTTCCATATAAATTCCACCGCAACATTAAAATTTACCCTAAGAATTAGTATAGGTAATTGTAGAATGTGATTGCAATCAAGGATTCACACCACGAGTAATATTTGAAAAATATCACTGCAGGAGCCTTTAGGCGAGTGCAATTTGAAAGCATTTTCAAGTATCACGAGTTACGTAAATCCTTAATTGCTCGAGCCTTCATACGATTACTCATTGATGATGTGACCGAGAAAATTTCGAACGCACGCGCGTTAATTTGTACTACAGTGCAAATTAAAAACTCAACGATACATTCCCCTGCTTTCAGCCAAACACTATGAAGATATTTTCTCAGTTATATGTGTAATAACTGGTCTTAAATTTGGTAACCTTGTTAATTTCAGATCTATCAGGTTGTGAGTTATTTTCCTGGGGGTGGTACTCTGTAAATCTTGGTTAGAGGTGTGCCGCTAGCGCTGGGACTCTGAAACCCTAACCCTATACTAGACCATGATCCGCTTGATTTTGCAACCCTATTCTAGACTAGACACCGAAAACCCTACCCTATCCCAGACTAGCTATTTTCAATGCAAAATTTTTTTATTATCGTGGTCCAACATAAGCCAACTAAACCAATATTTTACGAAGCCGCTTCCGAGTTTTCTATTATAGAACCATGGTTAAAGAATCCTTTTTTAGACTTAATTATTTATACACTGCACCGGTCACTCTTCTGGTAAATTATATCCTACTCTAGACCAAAACTGTCTGATATCTGTACCCTATCCCAGACAAAACTGCCTGAAAACCAAACCCTTCACAGTGGTACACACGCATATTGTTTATAGATGGGACTACCCCCTTGGGGGTTATTTCCTGTCGCGACTAGTTTCTCTCACCGTCAAGATCACGTGATCGATTGCACCATTGAGGACACCTGCGTCAAATTTATCGCCAAAAAAGAGAGAAGACACGTTTCAAAGCTGTGACTTTGATGAAAAAAACTTGATGAAGCATGTACATGATGGACCTACGTAAAACATAATCTGTAACCGCTCGAACGGGAGTTGTTGCCTGTTAAACGCTTTCAACAGCGCTCACTGAATACGAGCTTAGACCCCATTCTCCCTTCTCCCTTTCTCCCCTCCCCCACCCCCACACACGCACTTATCCAATAGAAATTTGATCCATTCCTACTGTTTTTATGTTACATACTTGAGTCGTTGTCTTGACGGTTCTTGACCGGCATAAAGCTTGCCACTGTCTTGTTCTGATTACCATATTTACACGACACATAATACAGGTGATCGTACACATACAGCTGGCCTGTACCACCGGGGTTGCTCTTTTCTGCGCTGATTTTAAGGATGCATTGGATGCCATCTCCAAGCTGTTCTGAAGACCAAGCACAGTGCGGTAGGGAGAGCATCGTAGTTTACTGTCCTATTGTTCTGAAATGTTGGCTGTCACGAGGTATTGTTTTGTAATCGCCACTCGGTTTCATTCCACCTCGCAAGATCATCTACGTTGGTGATGGTTATATCGACCGTGTGATTGTTGTGACAAGTAACGTTACCCACAGGATTAGGAGGGTACGCACCTGCAAAAAGGAAAAGGTAAAGTAAAGGTTCGGGACATAGTGTCCTATAGCCCGGGAGCTTCCCTCAATTTCCGCAGCATAATGAGACGTCTGAGTATTTCTCCCGGGGAGGACTATAAAAAGGACCGGAGTGCTCGTTGTTCCTTTTTTTTCTTTTAGCGATACTTTAAAAAGGGGTTTTGGTATCTCTCTCTCTCTCAGGGTGTTCAGCCTCAAAACGTCCACAGCGGAAGCTTTCGCAACATCTTTTAGGGTACTGATCCGAAAAAATATATTTGATTTTATTTACCGTTTTGTTTATTATGAACAACTTATATTAAACAAGTAGAAAGTATTCGCAGCAATCTTCTTTGCAAGTGAATACGTGAAAGATCATATATTTGAACCGCGGAGAGAAATAGCAATAAAAATCTTCTTTATTGCTATTTTTTTCAAACTGAAAAAAATATGCAAGTGTCAGTTATTGTGTGGTTAAATTTTAAAATTGGTACCCTTTAGAGGTGAAAAACATTTTAAGCCACCTCCAAAAAACAGGACTTTGGAACCTCTTAGGGTTGTTTTCAAAACCTCTGACAAGCACCGCTGTCCTCTCTATCTTGGCGATACCATTTCTCAATTAGCTCGCCCTACAACAATAACAGTTCCTAAACGCTTAATGCTACCATAACGAAGACATAAACAACTTGTACACATTTGTGTTAATACTGCTAGTAAGAGCGATCGTGACGTATTCATGACCTTTTAATCGTACGAATGATATTCTGTGAGCTAGAAAGTCAGCATCTCAACTCCAAGCCGGTTTGGCTTTCGCATCTGCAATTTACAGCCAGAAATTTCATACTGTTGATGCAAACTTGTACTGAATCTGGACAGGAGCGCTGATTGGTCAACTTGCATGGTATGTCGTAGACTGTTCACAACCTCTCTATTTACGTTCGCAACAGAAAAAGGAAGCGAAGCGAGCGCGAAGCACGCGACGGGAGTGGGGGGTGGGGATTGCGAGCGAAGCGAGAAGAAGAATAGAGAGGCCGTAGACATCTTTGGAAAAAGTGGACTTATTACGCTCCTCCCCCTGTTATCGCCTTGTTACTAACAGCTCCACCCCTTGACCAATTAATTAAATCGGACCAGTAAGATGTGAGCGGTAAATTAGTCATTTAATTGATTACAAGTATCAGTTTTTCAACAACAACACGCACTTGCATTTGGGTGAATGTTGGCTCAGCTAGACGACTTCTTCAACTCCAAAAAAAAAAAAAGATGCTGAAAGGGGGAGAAAGCTGAAATCAAACGTTTTTTCCAATTTTGTAGGATATCCGTTTTTTTCTTTTGCTATTCGCTTGGGGAATCTTGGCAAGACGTCTTATTTATCTGCGGAGAATTTATTTCGAAGGTGTTACAAGGTGTGGCACTCGCCAATTACAGTGAGCGTGACACAATTGTTTAGCAGAGAATCTTCGTTCTATAACATGTTTTAGAATTTTGCATACAAAAGGTCTTCCGCTGTCTTCCGAAAACAAGCTTGTACTTCGCATCTCCAATCAGAAGTACGTCGTCTTTTGTTGACAAAACGATGTAAGGAATCCTCTTCCATCTCCACTATTTGTTCTTTTAAAATTTCATGATGCTTTTGGGTGGTCAGTGATGACAACTGCTGCAAGCCGCAAAACGCGCCTTAACGCAATCATGATCGGCCGTTGTCAAGGTGATGACACTTTTGTCGCCCTTCAACCAATGGGAATTTTCCGTTTCTGAAGAAACGGGAGATTCACTTTTTTCCAAAGATGTCTACAGCTCCTCGATTTTTCTCGGTCTCCACCCCCTACCCAGTCAAGTCTTCCGTTTTGCGCTAGCCTCCAGTTCTCTTGCGATTCTAGATCTATCCGCGCGTTCAACGATCGAATAAAAATACGGGAAAATAGTATGTCGAGCGATCTAACACTTACCTTCAATACCCGTGGGAAAACTGAGAAACCGGATATCATTACGGACTAAAAGTAGAATGGCAGCCGTAAGCCGTTTTCGTGTAAGATTTCCAGACCAAAGAAGTCTTACTTCATGAACAACCTTAAACTGATACATAGGTTACACCAGTACTACCCGAATTCCGTTATAATTCTTGCTAATGACTTTCAAAATCGATAACAAGAGTACTCTGGGTATCAGAGATTTTTTTTATTACGCGTGATTAACCAAACGTGCAGGCGAGAAAATTGGACACCATTTAGTTTAGTAAATTGAGATGCAGAATATTGAGTGACTGATCTGACTTTATTTATCTGTTCGCATTTTCGCTTCGGTTAAATTGTTATGAAATGTTATGGTTATATGTAGGCAAAGCCGATTACAAGGCGCTCCGCAGAGCTTTCACGGTAATCCATCCGAAGAACTATTTTACCATGAGAATAGGCTAGGCTAGCCATTGTAAAATTCTCACACTTTTTTCAAGGTGTTGAATGGCATATTACACCGGGGGGGGGGGGGGCCCCCATATGGAATGGACGGGGATGCTCGCCGGGTCGCTTGGGGGGGTAAATTTCGGGTTTTGGTCTTTCTTGGGGTGTTTTGGGGAA
>Ga0126339_10003480_pt1 | contig 11479 bp, 4 predicted proteins | sample OrbTmetagenome_2_FD_92532 | JGI IMG/M metagenome (GOLD analysis project Ga0126339, IMG submission 92532) | Coral microbial communities from Petempiche,Puerto Morelos, Mexico - Orbicella T R C metagenome | ecosystem: Host-associated > Invertebrates > Cnidaria > Coral | place: Petempiche,Puerto...
TGTCAGAGACACTAAAAGTGCTGTTGCAACGATTTTGTTATTAAAAACATACCAAAAATGGTTTTTATGTTACCATTTACCATGTAGTTTTCAGATCTTTATAAATGTGTTTGCTTTTCTGTAGGTAAAGGCGAATTCTAAAGAAAGCTGTGAAGAAATATTTTCTCCTATTTTCAGAAAAATGCTGATGTGAGCATTTTTGTTGAGATTCAAGGCTAATTATCTTGAAAAAATGCGTGGCTACCCTTTTTTTCTTCGGGGATTCCAATAGCCGTTGCGAAGATCTACTTTTTCCACAAGGTCCTAACCTGGCGCAAAAATCTTTGTATTTAGTAGGCACCGTCCTTAATTAATTAGTCTAGAGGCTTGAAGAAGTGGTGGGGGTGAAGTGGGAGAGGTACATGTACATGTGTGCTCTATGTAAAACATGTCCCATCTACATCAGTTGGGTGTGAACATCGCAAAGCTATATATTTGTTTCAGGTAACCCCTTGCTCTCCTTGTGGCATCATTCTCTTTAGAACAAAACCAATTTGCTCTAAATGCATACACAGATTGGTTAATGTTTGTGGCTTCTATATTAGGTGGAGAATACATTGCATACAGAATCACGCACAAATGTTGAGTGGTTTTCCTTATGGTAGAAGGGTCGTAGAACTCAACATCTAAGACGCATGCATTCTAGCATCGTTAGTGTTATACACTATTTTTGCACGCTGCTTTTTATATGCCATGTCATGTGACCAAGGACAGCTGTTATTTTTCAGGTAGCGCCACTTGTCCCTTTTTATTGCAAAAGTGAAACATTACTGTGGCTGCGTAGCTTTTAGAATTACACACAGGTCGGTTCAACAAATATTGTCTGTTGTTTTCAATCTACAATAGTGTGTTTGTGGGAGTGCAAATGTATTGCTTCTCCCTAGCAGCTTGTTTATTTCTTGCCTTAATTCCATCTGTAAGAGAAACCAGAAAGTTCCCAAGTTAGTGGCTTTACTCCACAAATTGTAAATTTGTGACAGAAGAAACCAGGAAAGTGCTCAAATATTGCTGCAGACACTTCTCAGCCATCAATATCATTGTGTATTAATTTGAATTGTTTTATTTTTAACAACAAAGTTGGCAACAGAAAAAGAAAGTGGTGTTTCGTGACTATCTGATGATTAAATTAGTTCTTGTTCATCGGTGATACGAAAATTGGCGTTTTTTGTAAACAACATCGTTTCTCTTCCATTTCTTCATCACTAAATGAGTTATTTAACTTTCCTTCATTTATCTCCAAAAAGCAAGCACATCTTCCATGTGTTTTGGAGAAAACAAGGGTTTCATTTCACATACCTTTGCGAGGAAAACAAAAGTATCAAGTTACAAAGTTGGTGTGAAGAGGTAAATTGTCACATTTGCTGCTTCAACGTGTTATTGAATGTAAAATGAACAAAAATCAATGTAAAACACCAGTAGTAATAGTATGTAATTTTTGGACCTTGAATGAAAATACAACTTTAAAACATACACGCTGCTAAGGGGAAAAGCCCTAGCAGACTACCAAGGTAGATAAAAACCGGAAGTAAACTGAACAGGGGTGAGTACTTATGGGACTACTGTCCCAGAGCTATCAATTGCACTCTGCACTATCTGAGATTGTCTCACTATCACTATCTCTCACTATCTGAGAATATCATCAATTTTTAGTGCAGAGTGCACTATTTTGATGGCTTAGGGGACTGCTGTTTGCTAAGGTAACAAGATACCAAGACAATAAGGTGTAAACTTTAATGTTTGTTTAATTAATTAATTTCAATTAATCAATTAGCCTTGCGGGAAGGGGGTGAGGTAGGTACCCAAGTGCATTACGCAAAACGTCTGATACTTAATATGTTACTTATAAGAAAACATGACAAAACTATATTGTATATTATCGAAATCTCCTGCTATCCTTGTGGTGCAAGCAAGTTGCTCGAAACGCATTGTGCAGATTAGTTAGGGGCAGCGTTGACTATATGTTAGGCGAAAGATACATTTCATATGGGATCACACACAAACATAGATTGCTTTTCCTTGTGGTAGAACACAACATGTGAGATGCATGTGTTCTAGCATTGGTAGTGTGATAAACTCTATTCTCGAGTTCAGATCTGGGCGTTTTTTTGAGTGTTGCCACACTCTCATTTTGACTGGGGATAGCAGCTATGATATTTTAGGTAACGTCAGTTATCCCTTTTTTAGTGCAAAGACCAAAAATACTGTGATTGGATATCTTCTGGAATGCCCCGTACCTTGATTCAAGAAATTGCGTGTGCTGTTTTATAACTATTGTGTTTTTGCTAGGGTTCAAATAAAGAATGGAAACATATTGCTTCTCCATGGCAGTTTGTTTATTTCCTCTTCTACGAAAGAGAGCAAAAAGTTCAGCCGAAACTTTCCCGCATTAGGTACATGTAAAACTAGTAAATTTGTGATAAAAAACTTTGCAGTTAATGCCACAGACCCCTTGGTCTGACTCGCTCACTGATGTGGGATATAATTTCGGCCAAGTAACAATCTCTACCTTCAATACTTCTCGTTGAAACGCTCCTCTGTTGTATTAATCGATAGCATTGTGTATTAGTTTGACGTGAATAAGAAGGCACTATTCTGTGACTCGACGTGACTATTTGATAATTAGATAATTTGGTTTTATCAACTGGGTTGCTAATGTGACGTTTTGAACATTAGCCCTTTGTTGGAGCGAATAGGATTCGGTCCGACAAAGGTCTAACACTCGAAACGTCAGCTTTCGAATCTCTTTACAGTGGCCAATTCACCTTAAGCAACCCAGTTGATAAAACCAAATTATCTTGTTATACTCCCCACCAACGCAGCACCACAGTTTCTTTAGCAACTTTCCCCCTCTATTTATTTGATAATTAGATTACTTCTTGTTTAATTTGTGTTTTGAATAAAACATCGTTCCTCTTCAAATTTTCATCAAGTACTAAAAATTTTTCCATTTACCTCCAGCAGTGAGTAAATAAATTACACATCTATTCTTATATTTTCGAGGTAACAAGGGTATCATGTTACATACCTTGGTGAGCAAAACAAAAGTATCAAGTTACAAACAGTGTGAGTCAAGTAAAGTCACATTCTCTACTTCTACGTTAAATGAACGAAACTCAAAGTAAAACGCTACAATAAAATTGAAAACTGTACACACTGCTAAGATCATGCCATTTTTGTCCGCTCATATTCTGCCAAGGGGAAAAGGCTTAGTTGACTACCAAGGGAGAGAACGGCAGGGGCTAGGACCTGTGTGACTACCTTATCAGAGCCGTAAATTGCACTCTGCACTATCTGAGACTGTCTCACTAGTCACTGGTTACAGGGTTTGTACGGGTCCTGGAAAGTCCTGGAAAAAGGCTACTGGTCCTGGAAAGTTCTGGAAATCTGTTAAACTCAAGTAAAAAATTTGAAATGTATGACAGACAGTAAGGAGAATTAACATTGAGATTGTGGGAGTGAAAGGGTTAATGTGAATTTTAGAGTCCTGGAAAAGTCCTGGAAATTTGTTTCTGAAAAAGGGTATGAACCCTGTGGTTATTTTCCAGTTGAAATGATTTTCGTTATGCCAACTCAAAAGCAGGGAATGCCTCCCAGAGTGCAAAGGAAACAATTTTTGGGTGTGCCCTTCAGTATTAGCACGAAAGTTTTCAGGCTCCCAAGAAACTTCACTTGTTCATCAGGCATTAAGTGAAATACACGTCTAGTCTCGGCTGGCTTTGGTCATGACTTTCTTTGCTGACCTCATTTAATCATTCTCGTGTTTATGCTGTCATGGAGTAAAAAGAGTTTATTTAGAAATGGTGAAATGTTTACACTGTAGTGTATAACTGGCCATGCTGATTTTTCCCTCTCTGCTCTTGCTACTAAGACCTTGCCACTGAGGCCTCTTAAGCTTCATCAGTAATGTCAAAGGCATGATTACCTTCCACTGAGCATTTCAGAACTGTAACATTATTCCTAAATTGTCTTCCAAGACTCAATCAGACATTGCAATATTACATGTGCTAAAACAGGCAAAGATGTTAACTGCCTGCATAGCCTGCCTTTATAAGGCCAGGCTGTTCCAAACCCGATTAAGCTAGCCCAAGATTACCAAGAATTTTGAGTTCAGTTAAATGGTTGCCATTGGTAAAGGCAAAGTAGTTTGTGAAAGCCCATAACCATGATGACCAAATAAAATGAATAAGTAAATAACATACTGTAGTTTATAGGTGTTGAAGTGTTTAGCACTGCTGTACTAACAAGGGACATCGAAATAAGCAAACCAAGCAAAGATTGTAAATTAAATGGAAACTTTAAAATCCCAGCTGGTTTGAGGCTCACTAATTGGCTATGTACAAAGGGTGCAGGATTTGAATTCAGGACCATCAAACACAATTCAATCTAGTGGCAAAGAAAAGGATTTGAACCTAGGACCTCCAGATTACAATCACTACTGACAGCTATACTTGTGTACGTGTAGGCCATGCCACTTTCCACCTGTCTTTATAACATAGCCTTACCAAAGCGCGCATTCTGATTAGCTAATACACTCAATCCATTTGCCCATGGGTTGCACACTGACGTCAGTTTGTTTGTTTGTACTTTTTATGAAGTATTTTTTTTCGGCTATGTTGACACTTCGTAAAACATAATTCCTATTTTTTCTTCTCCTAAAATATGGAAAAATCTAATAATTCTTCTGGAGACAAGGAATATTATTCCTTTGAGCTACCACATTTTGAGCTTAAGTTTTTTGCTGCGCCTCCACCTAAGAAATTTGCGAATTTAAGTGAGCAGGAGGTAAATCAGCTGGTTGAACAAAGGCACTCAGTACTCAGAAATGGACCCAAAAAAACAACAAACTGGTCTGTATCAGCCTTTTGAGGTTAGTAATGCATTGCGGGAATTTTAGAGAGAATTTTCTAGCGATTTGACAATAAAATTCAGCACAAGCTTTCGTTGTAAAACTTATGTGGCATCGAAAGCCATTTCAATGCTTATGGAGAACAAAACTTGAACATGAGAACTTTAAGAAATCTCTGTTTGTGAAGCCTTACATACGAAATCCTTCTGTTCCAAAAATGTGATATAGGTAATAGTTTTTCTGAGCTTTAAGAAAGGAAGTTTTATCAAATATTAGTAGCCTCTGATGAATTATTTCAGTTCCCAGGTTTTAGTTTTGCTTGAAAGCTCATCACTCAATCATGAATTGAACTCTTGAAGAAACAGCTGCTTGAAGGAAAGACTGCATTTTGCACAAATATAAGCTTACATTTCTGACATTTTCCTTATTAAGTTCTCAGTCTTCTGTTCATTAAAGCTTATTTTACCAAATAACAAAAGTGACAGAGGTCATTTTTAAAAGCCAGTTATGTGTTCAAGTTCGGCCTTAGACGTGCAACTCATCAAATATTTTTAAAAATGAAGTGGAAAGGAAAACGTAAACCCACAAACCTGCTCTTGAATAAAAACATCTCAAACAGCTCAAAGCCAGGGGTGTTTTTCGCTTTTTTCCTCACTCTCGCTTTTAAGAAAATAATGTCTGGTTCCATACTGTTCTTTTCTTTTGTCAAAGAGGCAGTGAAGGACAGAGAGCTCAACCACCAAAAGCTTCAACCATGTGCAGTTTGTTTTCAATTCTGCGGAAAACTGATCCAAACTTAAGCTTGACCAATTTGTGAGAAACGCTTTTACTGACTGCAATTTTTGTTTGTTGTCAGCTTGACATTTAGGCTAACTAAGCACTTTGAAATTGTTTGTCCAAGGAACTATCAACTCATGGCAATCCAAGAAAATTTTGATGTCGCTTCGTCAGATTTTTGAATGAACATTTTCAGGCAGTAAGGCGCGTGTTTAACTTCATGTAACTAAGCCGGACGAGATTCAATATAATTATACTATCTCAAAAGTCTCAATGTTATAAAAGAAATGGTAAATGTGCAGTGTGCAAATATCAAGTTATGTATGCACTTGGGAGGTTTGCTAAGCACTCAAGAAGCTAGAGTCGCACTTGGCTATCACCTCGTGTGACTCGTATGCTTCTTTTGTGCTCAGCAACCTCCCACATGCATATATATATGGGTTACTGACCATTAGTGTTAGGTTAAGATGGCTGGATAGTGGCCAAGTTCTTGACCGAACAAGTTTGGTCAATAAAGGATTTATTATATGGCTTTCGGGGAAATTTTTCTTGCGGGACACGGCGGGTAGTCCCAAGCAGGCGAGATAGCTCCATCTTGCCTGCTCGGGTAGCCAATCACAGTGCAGGATTTGATTCATCTTGCCCACTCAAGGAGCTAGCCATATAATAAAACTCGTTATTTGCACGCTGCACGCTCACCATTTCTTGAATCTACAGGTATTGCTCTACCTGGAGTTGTGAGTAGTTAGTATTTAGGAGGACGAGTGACTTGCCTATGATGGAATAGAACAACAGTGAGTTCATTAGCAGCCTATACCTGTACAGTATAGGATTAGTTAGGAAACAAAATATTAGATCATATGCATAGAGACTAGAAAATTGTAAAATTTCTTTTGTGGCCCCCCTTTGGTGGGATACAGCAATGAACCACTTTTCTGTCTTGGGTAATGTTCTTGGAGTCAAGAGCACTCTATTTGCTAGAAAAGTTCTGAGTGTCTTACATTTTTGACAAAACTGGGCAGCTGCCTTATCAACAGAATATGTCTTTTTATATTATGTGGTTTATTTTTTCAGAACCTGCAGTAACAGCTTTTGGTTCTCTGAAGCCTTTAGACCCAACATTTGTAAGAGAGTTGGACAACATCACTCTCAAGTGGAACTACACCATTGATGGATCAATTGGGCAAGCACAGTTTTTCAATGCGACAGATGATGTAGTAATTGCAGCCAAGTTTGGAGATGGAGACGTGAATGTGGCATCTGATTACCAAAAACGATTCAGGGCTGATATGTCGAACACTTTTTCACAGTTGACAATTCTTTCGGTGCAAAGATCAGACAGTGGACCTTACAAGTTTATACTTACCACCAGCAAGTTAATTGCTCTTTCCAATGAAGTGGAATTAAAAGTACAGTGTAAGTAGTACTTGGAGGCTCACATAGAAAATTGCTGATTTTTTGGGTGCATTTTTTTTATTTAACCCATTTACACCTGGATAAAATTGTACACAACCCACCCCTGATTTCCCAGTGGTTTTTTTTTTAATATTTATGAGCAAGCATAAGGACAAATATTTACCATATGTGCAGTAACCACAGACACAAGATAAGGTTTCAATGCCTCATTTATTTAAGGTTACTGTATAACTTCTGATCATCAGTTTTCTTCGAATTTGGATTTTTGGGTCAAAGTAGTGGTCAAAGAGTAATTAAATCCCGAATCTCTGAAAAAAAAAAATGTGAAAAAGACTAAATATTGGTGCAGAAATGGCAGTTTTACGTTTTTGTGGGAAGTACATGTAAAAGTTTACCTCTTGATTGACAGCAGGGCTATGGCCTCTTTGCAATCAACTGAGACGACATTTGTAGGAGTTACCTATACGGATGCCATGAATTGGCTACTCAGTTGGTCAGTATTGTTATTCTGACTACCAAGCATTTTTCATGTTAGGTGTAATTCTATTAAGTTATAAGTAAACATGGACCACAGAAAAACATGGACCGGTTTGAAAAAGTGAAAAAAGCGAAGAACGAATGAAAATACATCAACAAGCGAAGAAAGTTCGCCTCACAGATAAAGCCATAGCTATCATTTCAAGCAGGCAAAGAATTGAGTCAAGAGAAAAAAAGGTTCAATCTGTAAAAATTTGGTCAAAGCTTAACGGCAATAGCAAGGATGTTGACAGAGACTGTTCTGATGAGTCCAATATTGAAGAATTGTCCGACTCATTGAGACCCATTGAAATATTATCCATGCACAGTTGCTGTGCCATGCTTTCTTTTGTTTGTTTTCTTCACACAATCACGTTAGTTTGTTTTGTAGCATTCATATCCATTTTTGTCTTCCCCATTTTGCTAGACCAGCTTCAAGAAACACCAAGCTACAGAAAAGTTACCTGTGCGCCTTGAGCGCATTGCAAAACACAGTTTTTCAGAGATTCGGGCATAAATTTCAACAGGAGGTTCATGGTAGTAAACTTTCCCTGCACTGATATGTTCGTGTATCTGAGAACCCAGTTGAAGGCGTTTATGGGCAGAGTTTGTTGGCAAAGGAAGAGATTTTTCTTAGCCTTGTTTTCTCAACTAAATTATTCACTTGAAGCAGACACTTTAATTTAAAGAGTTATAATTCAAGGTAATTTTTTTGATTACCCTCAAATTTGGACAGTAGCTACCTAGTTCAACATATAAACAACAAAAGCGAGTCTACGAAATTTTTATTTTGAAATATTTTTTCTCCGATAGGGATTTTTGTATGATCACTCCACATTTTTTAATCCTGTTTTGAAAATGTTCTGTACCTTTTTACTGCAATTGAATACTGGCAAAGCGCAGGTCCGCATGTTTTTTTAGTACTTTTGGGTCCTGAAACCGAGGAAGAAATTAAATTGGGGAAAAACAACATTCGTTTTGACTTGTACTTTTTAAAAGGCGATTCAGGTGCTCCCATTTAGTGGTTGTGAAAAATTCAACAATTCATTTTATTTCAAAATTCTTGGTATAGTTCGATAGCAAGCTGTGTAAGCTTTAATTTGATTTAGTGGCTTAGGAATCTACACCTATAATCGGACGCACTACATCACTTGCGTGCGAGACACCCCTGAAGGTATACGGTAACCTTAAAGTCGAATAAATGAAGGGTCGAAATATTAAAAAATATAGATAAAAAGAACTTAAGGTGGCTTGATCAGATTTTTGAGTAATGATACCATTCAACTTTGAGCAACTAGAGCACCACCATAGTCTTTTTCACGGAAAATCAAACATTACTGGTTGGCTAGAGAAAGACGAAAGTTTCAAATAGGGTACATGTACAAGGAAAAGTTTTGTGTTTTGGCGTGCGTCGGCAAGTTTCTTGTGAAATGTTCATTGTCTGAAGCATTCCGAGACCTCATTAAAAAAAAAATGATATGTCTGGTTCTACTTGACACAAATCATTCAGTCAAACAGTACAAGTACTGTTTCCTTGAATTGGGTATCAAAGTTTCTATAGCACGTTGCTAACATGTAGTTTAGTTTTCTGCAAGGAAAAGTTCTGTGTTTTGGTACACGTAAGCAAGTGGCTTGCAAAATTTTTATTGTCTCAAGCACTCCTATTGGATCTCTTGTTGAAAAAATGATATCATTCTCCAGCTCTGCTTGCCATAAATCGTTCATTCAAACAGTAAAATGACTTTTTCCTCAATAAAAGTATTTTTTATCAAAGTTTCTATGGTGTGCCGCTCACATTTAATTAATTTTTCTTCAAGGAAAAGTTCTGTGTATCAGCACACCTCAGCAAGTCGTTTGCAAAATGTTCATTGACTTCATTAGTTCCGACTAGATCTCTCGTTGAGACTGAAATGATATCTAATATTAAGTGTTTGTAAAAAAACTTATTTAAAAAAAGTACTTACAGTACTAGTTAACCTTACTTATTACTTGACAATGTCACACATATTTTACAGAATTGTAGACATGTCATGGTCCCAAACTAAATTTTTATTATCCCACTCTTGTTACAATAGACACCATGGAAGTGTTGAATGACATTATTATTCTGCAGTCTTGGAATATTGAATAGTTTGCGCAGTATTTTGATCTGATTATGTATCAACGTAAATCTGTACTACAAATTAAAAAAAAACTGAAAACATTAAAAGACTGTTAATAGCATTATGTGTTATATCTGAGACTTGGGTCATTTTCATCACACCATACTGTTGCAGACCCTTGCTATTACAGACAAACTGAACAAGGGTGTCTGCTGTAATTTACAGAATGTACAAGAGTTGACTACATACCATTACATGTACTAACTAATATACACTGTAGGTAAAACACAGCTTGATGGAAGGGAATGTTTCAATTGTATTCATGATAAATGGTGGCTATCACACATGTCTGAGTGTACATGTATTAGTACATTTATTGTAAAAATTTAATATGTATACATTTATGCATGCATGGCAGAATCAGTTCAGGGACAAAGTTTTGTTGAACGCATGCATGATTAGTTAATATATTGTATACCAGATTTTCTTTCCACCTATTGGAGAGTAGTACAATTGTATTCTGTATGGAGCACTGTCCACTGAAGTCTAAAAGAAACCTTTTAAAAAGGTTGCTTTTTAATAAGTAGTTCATATAAATAAAGTCATTTGTAATATAGTTGTATTTTTGTTACTTTGATCAAATTAACCTTTGGTGCATTGTCCTGCTAGATCCAGCAGACATCACTCGTATCTCAGGAAACCAAACAGTGAATGAAACAGATGTAGTGGCACTGATCTGTTTAGCAGAGGGTATGCCAGCACCAAGCATCAGCTGGACAAGAGTTTCTGACAACAGTCCTGTGTCCTCTTCTTTGACCATCACTGGTAAACAGGATGAAGGAGGCTACAGGTGTACTGCTGACAATGGTATTGGCAATCCTGCCAGCCAAGTTGTCGACATTGTTGTTGAAAGTAAGTTAAAATTGCACACTACGCATGCATACCATGGTTGATTAAAACAGAAATCTAGTGTTGGAAAAAAGCGATGGACTTTTTAACCAACAATTTTGTCCAATGAAATAATGACAACTGTAATTGTAATTTAGTAGACCATAATTTGCCTTTCACATTGTCAGGTTCATTTAACTGGAGTGAAGTGTCCTTCAAATGACTGCCTCAAAATGATTGCCAAATCTGTTTAACTTGAACCCAAATAATCAGGTTTTGACAAAACACTAAACCCCCCCTACTGACCCCCTGTAAAATCAATTTGAAGAACAAAATTTTAAAAAGCCCAGAACTATCAATGGGACCAATTCATTAGTTCACAAATTAACATGCCATCTGACAGCGTGCGGAAAACAATGAAAAATTATGCAGAAATTTTCCGAGGAAAAATGCGGAAAAATACATTGATTATGCAGAAAACAAACTGAATTGTGACCCGATTTGGGAAAAGGGGTTTTAAGGTGACAAACGAAAACATGTTGTTCAATGTTTTAAACAAAAACGAGTTTAAACACTGTTTAAACACCTTTAAACACCGTTTAAATGCCATTTAAGGTAAAAAAGGTAAAGTCTGCATGCGAGCCAAGTGGCCCATCAGGCCGGAGCTTATCCCGGTTTCTGTAGCATGGAGCAACTAGCAGGATTTCTACTCCCCCCTGGATGGGATGCTAGTCCATCGCTGGGTTACCCCCAGCATTAAGTTCGCCGATATCCATTTATACACCTGGGTGGAGAGAGGCACTGTGAGAGTAAAGTGTCTTGCCCAAGAACACAATACAATGTCCCCGGCCAGGGCTCGAACCCGGACCGCTCGATCCGGAGACGAGCGCACTAA
>Ga0126339_10003481_pt1 | contig 11478 bp, 12 predicted proteins | sample OrbTmetagenome_2_FD_92532 | JGI IMG/M metagenome (GOLD analysis project Ga0126339, IMG submission 92532) | Coral microbial communities from Petempiche,Puerto Morelos, Mexico - Orbicella T R C metagenome | ecosystem: Host-associated > Invertebrates > Cnidaria > Coral | place: Petempiche,Puerto...
CGACTTCAGCTTTAGTTTCACCTCTGTGCTACTGGTTCCTAATGCTTTGTTGAAATCTTCGCTTGTGAGCCGTCTCCTCTTGGAATGCTTCATAAACTGAGATGCGCTCTGTGTAAATTAATTCAGTTCATCAAACGAAGATCGCATTGAACTATTAACGTTAATGCACCACCTGATGGAATATCCAACTGTACCTGAAGCGTCTCTCGAAGTCTGTAAGTGACATCTTCAGCAAGGGAACTTGCCAGATCGTCTGTCAAACCCTGCACCCCGAAAATTTCGGCGTACAATTTCACCGACTTTGGAGAAACTATCGCAAATTTGGAGTCCTCAGTCATGGTGCAGAATTTGACATTTTTCTATCTGTGCAATGTCACTTCAACAGTGTGGCCTAGTCGATGAAATATTGTAAAATCACATTGACAAGCGTTGCGAAAAAGGACGTATGTGAGAGCGCCATGTTGGTTGGTTTGGCCTCTGGAGACTGGGGTAAAGCACAAGAAAACCAGAATACGATCTTACTCACACTGAAAAGGTTAGGATTTCTCAAATCAAAAATACGATTTATGAACAGATTTAACATTGAAAAGATTAAATTAAGCAACCTTCAATAAATTTAAGCGCAACTTTCGACAAAATCTTTGTCCTTTTATGGCATCTCCAAAGCAGCTCCAATGCAATTGGGTTACCTGTGTTTGTGGAAGTTAGCATTGCGGGCGCAAGTTGTCTCTCATCGTGCTCTGTTTCACGGGACATCGAGCACGTCCTATTGTTCTACTACTACAGCTCATATTTCGCTCCCAGGCTCGGGGCTGACTCTTTTTTGAAGTTTCCCTTACACAGGTAAGCGAGTTTTTGTTTGCTCTATATTTTTAAATTCAACATTACGTCCATTCACGTTAAGACGCTTACAAAGTGAACCTTACCTTTGTGCGTGCCAATGGGCAGGTTTTTAACTGTTTTTGTTTTGTTCATTTCTCAATGGGGTGAGCTAAAACGTTAAGCTGCTTTTATAATATTCTTTATTCAGGGCATGATTTCTCCTTTTGATCAACATTTATTTTACAGTAAGTCGCTCTCCGATCGAGGTAAGTTTCTAGCCATTGTTATTCTTATCGTGATAATCGAATCGAATGAATGAGTCATTTTAATTTTACTTTCCTCGGATGACCCTTGCCCCTGCATTTGCCACGAACGGTTTTCAACGATCGGGCACGTCTCCCTCCCGCCAATACTTATTCCATAAGCAAATCCGATTTGTTTTGATTTTTTCACTGCATAGTTGAGTAGTATTTTTAGAAGTCATGTGAGCAGTCATGACTTAATAGTTTGTATGTGTTCGTGGCAAAGAGCGAGGCTGGAAAAATTAAGTGAATTCTAACTTGTTTCATTGTATTGATCTTTGGGTAAGGTGTCAATTGAAGGTACGTCTAGACAGTAGTTTATTGGGAAATCAACAAGAGTTACAAAATTTGTTTGCTGTAAACTGTACTCGTTGCTTTTATTGCAGTAATTTTAATGAAATCTTGTCGTGATGTAATTTTTGATATAAAATAACAAGAACACGTCTTTGAATAATTAATAACCCGACAAACTTCAATTTGTTTTAAACGATATGATTTCTTTGTTTACTAGAAAAGTGGTTTCATAAGCATGGTAATGTTTGGAAAGTGTTGACTAAATTAAATTTTGGGTCGAATGAATGCTGGGCTAATTTTTTTGTTCCAAAAAAAAAATTCAGTTTTATTTTTATGAAATAAGTACATGCACATAAAAGTGAAGGGAACTTCAGAAACTTTGATGATCGCAATTGTCTCCAGATATTTTAATGGGCCATGTGTATACAAGATCAAAGAAATTTACATTTTACCTTACAAACACCCTGTACAGATTGCTTGAAACTGAGTCATATCTCTCTACAGAATCACATTTCCCACTTCTTTTCTCATTGTTTTGCAAAAGAGATATAAAAAATTTATCAGTGTCTTCATCAAGTCAGAGAGAAACTGGTGAAAGTTTGGGTAAATTCAATAAAGCTGTGGAAACGTCATCTACATCAGCTTGCACAATTTGTGCCCCCTTACAGCCTTTCTTGTTCTTCCAAACTTTCACTCCTGTTTCTATCACTTGAGAGAACACAGGATTTTTTCATGTCAGTGTATACATTTGCAATAAGGCTGCTTAAGCACCCATTGTCTGATTATGACAAAGAATTATAAGAAGGAACAGCTGGTGTTCAAATCTTAAATTCTGGACGTTTTCATTTTTTGTTTTGGATAATTTATGAGAAAACACTCTTTGAACAGTTCAGGATGTTGAATCTTAAAAGAGGGACTATAGAATGTCATGTACATCCCTCTTTTATTTGTATGTCCACTGCGATGGATATCCAATATTTAGTTACTCCATAGCTATATCCAGCCTACATGTACAGTGTACACCAGTCCAGTTAGTTGAGATGCATTTATTTATTTTTTTAGGTTAAATTCACATAAATTATTTAATACTCAAACAAGGACCAAGAAATCAAGTGAATTACCATCAACAAAATGTTACGAGTTCATGCTCCACGCTTCAAGAAAGTTATTCAACAGCAGTTTACTGTAAGCAGTGGAATATGGTCCACATGCCGTTACATCCATGCAGGAAATAAGTTCAACCAGGGCCAGAAACCCGAGCCACAGAGGAGCGGGATCAAGAAACTGCTGGTCGCAAATCGTGGTGAAATAGCCATCCGAGTTTTTCGAGCAGCTACTGAAGCTGGGATAAGGACGGTTGCCATTTACTCTGAACAGGATGCCAATATGATGCACAGACAGAAAGCTGATGAAGCGTACCTCATCGGTAAGGGTATGCCACCGGTCGCTGCTTATTTAAATATTCCAGAGATCATAAAAATAGCAAAGGTAAGTGATGGGTCGGAATGATGCCATAAGGCTGAATGAAAATGCAATACTTTTTTTTTTTGTAAAGCAATAATTAAAAGGAGTTTTCAATTTTTAACTCTTGGACATGCAATCCAAACTTAATTTAAAATAGCCCATCAAATGCAAGAGTAGGGTCCCCCAGCCTCAGAAGTGGGGAATGGATGTTGAGAAGAAGGCTTAGTATGTTGCTCTCTTCAGTGTTTGTTTGAGGGTAAGGTGCCCTGTAGTTGTTTCTAACTTCAGTAACCTTTATTGGGCTGTTTCATTTGTCAAATATGTGGCATTTGCTTGAAGTTAGACATGGAATATTGACCTGAAAATTGAAAGAAATATTTACTAGTACTAGGTGTAACTCTTTTCCAGTGAGAACTGTTTTGACCTGATAGCTTTTATGAATTATCCAAATCCGTCTTTTCACTCCTGTATTATTTTTTTCATGTTCGCATAGCCTAGTACCTACCTGTAGTTTAAAGTGAACAAAAACCTTAAGTTTCTAGTAAAGTTTGTATCATGAAAAACTGTCCAGAGTGACAAGCCAATCAAATCCTAGAATTCAGGATTCTGGACTGCTATTCTCCCTCAATGACCCTGGTATTCGAACCAAGATCACTTATTTTGGAAAGCAATGTGCTTTAACAGGGTTCCATTAACATTTTCAGCAGGAGGGTAACTGGTTTCCTCAGGCAAGCAAAACTATTTGAACTGAACTTCTTTACAAGAAAAAATTCGCCTCTAGATGGTCAAACCGGGCAGGCAAAACCATTCTCTCAGCCAGTCAATTTGCCCAGTGCCTGGCCCTTAATGAAGCCCCAGCTTGACGCCACTGCACCACATACATGGTGGAACTATACTTATTGTGAATGATGATTTAATTAAAATGTGTTTTTGTCACATCATCTAGGAAACTGGTGCTGATGCCATTCACCCAGGCTATGGATTCCTCTCTGAAAGAGCGAACTTTGCTGAAGCTTGTGTCAAGAATGGTCTTATTTTCATTGGTCCATCCCCAGGAATTGTTAAAATGATGGGTGACAAAGTGGAGGCACGCAGAGTGGCAGTAGAGGCTGGTGTACCTGTGGTTCCTGGCACAGAGAATCCAATCAGAAGTGCTGCAGAAGCTAAAGCCTTCTGTGAAGAGCATGGGCTACCAGTCATCACTAAAGCAGCTTATGGAGGAGGTGGGCGTGGTATGAGAGTTATCCATAGGATGGAAGATGTCGAAGAATTCTTCAATTTAGCCAGCAATGAGGCACATGCTGCTTTTGGAGATGGTTCTATGTTTATTGAAAAGTTTGTTGGTGAGTGTCCATATTCCATTGATGCTTTGGGTCAGATAGTTTTTCTACTCCGCCTGTGGGTTGGGTTCTTGGGCTCGATACTTTACATGGGCTCTCATGGTTACTCTCTCCACCCAGATGTATTACATAGGTATGGACCAATTAACTGCTTCGGATTTAATTTTGTGATGGACTAACATCTCATCCAGGGGGAAGTAGAAAATACTTGTAGTTGCTTAATGCTGAAACTGGGATTTAAGTTCTGGCAGTATCAGCCACTTGGCTCAGTTGAGGCTTTTGTTCTTTCCAATGTTGCAGGGTGCACAACAAAAGCAAATTTCAGATTTGTCCTTGGGGCAAGCTATAGCATGATGTACATGGAAGACTCTGAAAGCCATTCTTACTAGCACGCCGAAATTTTACTTTTATAGCAGAGATGCAATTTAAAGAAATTTAAATCCAGGAGATTGCCAATTTTTACCTTCTCGACCCTAAAAAAAAAGCTCTTAAAAGTAGAGCTCCTTCAATTCAGCCACAAAAATGCGTCAAAGATTCCAATAATTTCGCCCCCCGAAAGGCCAAAAATCAGCCTAAATGAGTCCTTTCCTTTGAATCCAAGAGAATTGGTGAGCAGTATGGGAGAACAGTAGATCTGTTAGAACTGTAGGTCAGTATCTGGGAGACTCCCGGATAATCTGGGAGAGTTGGCATAGATGCCATGTCCTTCTTTGATTTTCTTCAAAAATTTTCTCAAGAATCTTCACTAGCCTGCCAGACAAATGAAAGACAGAATCCACTAACCTAACTGCAAAATACACCAAGTTTTGCTCTGGGCTGTCAGCTTATTGTCAGGAAAAAGCCGTCCTATTACCAACATTTATTATAATTATTATAAAATACTTAGACAGTATATTTTTTTATGGATTGCAACTTCTTCCAAGGACTTTATTGAATCAAACATAGTTAACTTGTGTTTTGAGCATATCACTGACAACATTTTCACTCACTCAAAATTTTGACAAACTATACTTCAGACCAACCACGACACATTGAAGTCCAAGTGATGGGTGATGCCTACAAGAATGTGGTTCACCTCTATGAAAGGGATTGCTCAGTTCAGAGACGCCACCAGAAGATCGTAGAGATTGCGCCAGCTCCAGATTTAGCTCCTGAAATCAGAGACAAAATGACAAGGGATGCTATTGCTTTATGTAAGGCTGTAGGTTATGAGAATGCAGGGACAGTGGAGTTCTTATTGGACCCACAAGGCAATCACTATTTTATGGAGGTTAATGCTCGACTTCAAGTGGAACATACAGTGACGGAAGAGATAACAGGGTGAGCCAGTTACTCCTGATGTTTAACTTACATGTATGTGTGGGCAGGGGTGCAAAACAGACCACTTTTCCATTTTTCAAGCTTGCCCTTTGGGATATACTGACAAGAAAAATAAGTACAGTTGGTGTAGTAAGTTAATTAGTTCTAAGTACAAGTCATTACATGTAGTTAATTTATTTAACTGTCAATTATCAATGAATTATTAAATAATCATCAAAGAGAGAGTACCAATTTACAAATACATAAACAAGTGGAAATAAGCGATAAGAACAGACATTGCGGTGTTATCAGTATTCCATTTTTCAAGCTGATTATGAAAATATTCTGTGAGTCCTGTTTATGAAGTCGACTAAATTTGCATATTAAATGGCAAATTACATTAGAAGACTTCCAAAGCCAACTAATGTGCAATTAGACTTTATCCATGCAAAGTAAGAATTTATGTAATGTAATTTCTTTCCATTTATTTAATTTGCAAATTTAGTTGGATCTACCTTTTGGTTAAATTTGGAAAGGACAACATTGATTATTGTATAAATTTTGGCTCTTTCCAACAATTACAAACTAACTGTTAAGCAAACATGAGTGAAACTAACTGCAAGCAAACAGTGCAGTTGGCATTCAGCAAGATATCCCTAAAGGATAATTATTAATAATGTTCATTATTACAATGTGACTAAATTAATTCTTTCTTGAAATATCACTCAAACTTTGTTGACTCACAGTGTCGACTTGGTGAGGGCGCAGATTGGTGTTGCAGAGGGAAAATCCTTGGAAGAAATTGGACTTCGTCAAGAGGATATCAAAGTTACCGGCTCATCTATTCAAGCTCGTATCACAACAGAAGATCCTGCTAATGACTTCACACCAGATACCGGCAGAATTGAGGTACGTAACTGTAGCAGTTTACATGTAGGAGGCTGTTTGAGTATCACAAGTTTGTTTACTCATACCATGGACATTAGAGAGTATGACTGCGGGAGCAGTGTTTTAACATTTGGTTTAGAGTTCTAGACACGTGTTTCGTATGTTTCCTTGCTGTTGTAGGTTTTCCGCACTGGTGAAGGAATGGGGATTCGTCTGGATGGGAATTCCATGTTCCCTGGTGCTGTGGTCTCCCCTCACTATGACTCCTTGTTGACAAAAGTTATAAGTCACGGTGCAACTCACAGAGACGCTGCTACCAAGCTGCTCCGAGCACTGCGCGAGTTTAGAATAAGAGGTGTCAAGGTATGATTCAAGTTAAGTCCAGTGTACGTTGTGTAAATATCGAAGGAAAGTACAATTGCTTTTCAATAACTGGCAAATTGCTGTCACATAGAAAGCAAGGGCTAAAATTTTGAGGGACAGATAATGTCCTTTCACAATTGGTATTTTTTTCTAGGTCAGTCAGAGAATGAAACGCTTATATAAATGAGAAAATCATCATTATGAACAAATAAAGGGGTGCATGGACAAAGCCTTAAGTGACCCTTGATGTCAAGTCAAATTCTCCCTTTTTTTACAAGGTAGCGAAAGGCAATTTGCTAGGAGAATCTTGCAGTCTATCAGATGTCACTTGAGAGAAGTAGTGTCAAAGTTTCTTGCTTAGGAATGGAACATTATTAATAATTGCTACCGTCAGCCAGTGCTTCAGTTCATACCATTTGATCCAAGCTCCAAACCCCAACTCTAAACAAACAAATGTAAGAGAAAAATATAAATAAACTACTGTGTGTTTGTCTGCAGACCAATATACCTTTCTTGATGAATCTCCTCAAACAAGAAGACTTTCTAGGAGGAGCTGTCACCACTGATTTTATTCTGAAAAGACCAGACTTGTTCAAGGTGGAGAGAGGACAAAACCGCGCCCAGAAACTGCTTCAATATCTTGGAAATGTCATGGTCAATGGACCTTGTACACCGCTTGCGACTGGACTGAAACCTTCAAAAGATGCGCCCGATGCCCCTGAGGTTAGGGTTTGGATATACAGAAGCAGAGTCAATGTTGTTAGCGATGACAAGCTTTCGACGCTCTCACAGCGTCTTTCTCAAGTAAATATGGCGGGTCAGTGTATTTGTCACGTGAGCTTCGGTGGACCGAGTCACGTGCCAAAACATCCCCGTGTAAGGGCGGAAGTTCAAATCCACGGTCTCGATTGAGCACCGTGACTGACACAGAATTTCAAGGCCTCACGAATTCTCCTTCAAAAGTTGTTTTCTTTTCTAGCTATGACAGCCTTACTCTCTTCCTCTGACTTCGGTATCTCGTTTGTATTTATGTCTGCTACAAAGTCGGGAAACAATTTCTTTACTCGAACTTATAGATTGTTTGTGATTGAAAAAAGTTGGCTAGCTTATAGTGTCATTTTCAAAAAAATTATCACTGAACAACGCTAAAACATAAACTCTCCGCTTTTATTTTGACACATGTGCGAACTTAAAATACGTTTACGAAGTAAACGTTTGGCAGTTCAGTAAATGCCATCCACAGTGCCTTTTAACCATCTGTCAGACGCCATTTTCGGTATAGATGTATCTCAGTACTAAAATTAATGTAATCTTGCAGTATATCTAAGTTACTGTGTACCTTCGGCAAGTCAGTTGATGCCATGATTTCAACCGAGACGGGGTTTCATCTCGCTAGCTTCCCCAACGGTTGACTCATAGTTTTGTTAGATGTAACTGTTATTGACAGCTGCAAGATGACACACATGTCTGTCGTAAAGGAGAAGGCAGTGGGCTGGCTATATTTTCCTCTTACCTTGTGTCGTTCCAGATCCCCAAAGCATCAAATTCTGGTTCGTGTGGTTTTATGAGACCTAGTGGCTTGCGAGATGTGTTACTGCAGCAAGGTCCTGAAGGTTTTGCCAGCTGTGTTCGTAAGAGCGACAGACTTCTGCTGACAGATACAACTTTCAGGGATGCCCATCAGTCACTGCTGGCCACCAGAGTGCGGACTCACGACATGCTGAAGGTCGCGCCCTTTGTGTCGCATTATTTTGCTAATGCGTACAGCTTGGAATGTTGGGGAGGTTAGTGGATATGGAATGGCTTGTACATTATATGGCATACAGGCATTACATTCACCATCTTGATGGCCAGAGCTATTTTCTCAGTAAATTTCGTGGAAATAAAACCGTTGAAGTTGTCCTTCAGTAGCATGTCTGACTAAATGGACGATTCAGTCAAGGCCAAGCTTTCGCCGATCTACGGCATCGTCACTGAGGGAATCTAAAGAAAATATTCCACCGTACTTGTAATAAAAAGAATCATCCATAAAACCCTTGATTAAGCGCGGATATCCTTAGGGTAAGCCAAATGGCAGTCCCCTATTATATTCTTAAGGCAAAGATTTAAGATTGGAGCGTTTTTGATTGATTGATACGAAACGCTTTCGCTATAATCGCTTCACCTTCGGCGGCTAATTAGTGAACATCCGGGAGACCTCGCATAATTTTCGGGTAAATTCGGAAATTGGTCGGAAACGTTCTGAAATATTGCTTGTATTTCTCATAACACCATGAAATAACCAGTAAATCCATTTACTTCCAGGCGCAACATTTGACGTAGCTCTTCGTTTCTTGTACGAGTGTCCTTGGGAACGTTTGGCGCAGCTGCGCGAAGCCGTTCCCAACATTCCTTTCCAGATGCTCCTCAGAGGCGCCAATGCTGTGGGATACACCAGCTACCCTGATAATGTGGTGTTCAAGTTTTGCGAGAAGGCGCAACAGAATGGCATGGATATCTTCAGAGTGTTTGACTCTCTGAATTATCTTCCTAACTTACAGGTAATGCAGAGTCTCGTGAAAACGCACGTCGGAGAACCGATGAGAGTGCGCACAGTAGAGTTGAAGAGAACGGAAAAGAGTTGGAGGTTTAACAAGAGCCAGAGGCTTCACTTGAGATCTCCAAAATTAATCAAAACTACGAAGAATTTTTGGTTAATTTTTGGGACAACCACTAAATGGCTTCTTGTCACTTGAAATAGTAACCTCCCACTTGTACATGCAACACTGCAGCTAGCTGTATTGTTCAAATTTTGACTGCCTTTTCTTTTCGTTTCGTTAGCTGGGTATTGAAGCATCCGGTCAGGCTGGTGGAGTCGTCGAAGCTGCCATTTCTTACACCGGAGACGTGTCTAATCCATACAAGACTAAATACAACATTGATTACTACATGAATCTTGCATCAGAACTGGTCAGAGCCGGCACCCATGTGCTCTGTATCAAGGTAAGGCAACAAACTACATCAAGTTTTCTTCATGACAGTAGGTAGTTTAAGAAAACCACATCAGCAACGCAAACGGAACCTTGCTAAACAGAAGGTTTCATGAGCAATACAACGGAATGGCTGTGCACGTGCGTTATAATTCTTGCTACATTTCTTTGCCGTCCTCCACAAAACAACAGGGACCTTAAGCAACGACGATGGCGACCCCGAGGACAACGCCTAGTAAAATTGAAGTTATATCTGATTTTACCTTCGAGTTTGGCAAGGTCTGTTCAGTGCGAACTTTGGTCTCGGAATTTGGTCAAGCTAAATATGTAATACCAGCATTCAATTCCAAATGGAATTTAAAAAAATTAGCCGCTGTCGTTCGCGTTCTCTAAAATACGCAGAACTTAGTCATTTCACGTTGTTGTTTTGCAGAGGACGGCTAAAAAATGTACAAAGATTTATAACGCACGTGCACAGCTATTGTTCTACTCATTAAAAGTTTTCTTTGGTGGCGTTCTCGTTGTCGTTGTCGTCGTGGTTTGCTAAGTTCTGTAGTTTTGAAAGCAAACGTGGTCACTTCTGTTGTAAGCATACAACTCGTATTATAGTGAGCTTTGCCAGAGTCTTTTGATAACCACACAATAAAGACTAAATAAATGACAACTTAATGGCTTGACTGATGTGTTCTTTATTGCAGGACATGGCTGGTGTGTTGAAACCCAGTGCTGCTACGCTATTAATTGGTTCTCTTCGGGCCCAGTTCCCCAAGATGCCTATTCACGTGCATACCCATGATACCGCTGGAGCAGGCGTGGCCTCCATGCTGGCCGCGGCGGAGGCTGGGGCAGATGTGGTGGACGTTGCTGTCGATTCCCTGTCTGGTATGACGTCACAGCCCAGTATGGGCGCTATTGTAGCAGCCTTGCAAAACACAGAGAAGGAAACAGGTTTGTTGGAAGAGATTGCTGTTTAAAGGCGCTTAGTCACGATATTTTGAGTTATTTTGTCCACGTACAGAATTATTAAATTGAAGGCAACCTGAAAATAATAGTATACTAAGATAGAAAAACACTAAAGAGATAATAATAATCCACGAAGGAACAAAGATGGTTAAGGATGGAGAAGATTGACACGGATTACAAACAAAGAACTTGAAGAATTTAGGCTAAACTTTTCAAGATGCGCAACCCTTGACTTAGCTCCTTTAAATTTTGCTGCCAATTTGTAGTTGTTGTTTCATTGTTCCTGAGGGCATAGCCTTTGTCTCTTACATAGCGTCTAAAATGCCCAACAAGGGAAGCAGCAAAGTTTGAAATCCTCTTTATTTTCTTCCGTTTAGGAATTCCAATCGAGCGTGTCCATGAGTACAGCGAGTACTGGGAACGAGCACGTCAGCTGTACGCGCCATTTGAGAGCACTGTGACAATGAAGACTGGTAATGCTGACGTGTATGAGAATGAGATCCCAGGCGGACAGTATACCAACCTACACTTCCAGGCCTACTCGCTTGGCCTGGCCGATCAGTTTTCTGAAGTTAAGAAGAAGTACGCTATGGCCAATGACCTGCTGGGCGATGTCGTCAAGGTAAGAACGTACCTTCCCCTCCCCCCCCCCCCCCCCCCCCCCCCCCCCCTCCTTCTTCTTTTTTTCCATTTTTTGTTTTCTGGGCTTTTTTTATTTTCCACGACCCTGATTTTATACCCAAAAACAAAAAACACAGCACCAATAGGGTGCCA
>Ga0126339_10003482_pt1:2500-11477 | contig 11477 bp, 7 predicted proteins | sample OrbTmetagenome_2_FD_92532 | JGI IMG/M metagenome (GOLD analysis project Ga0126339, IMG submission 92532) | Coral microbial communities from Petempiche,Puerto Morelos, Mexico - Orbicella T R C metagenome | ecosystem: Host-associated > Invertebrates > Cnidaria > Coral | place...
CAGAGATGAAGTGTTACTTGTTTGATTTGCATCTTTTGGACAGAAGTGGTATTTCGAATGCGAAACTGTTCGGGTTGATTTCCATAAACAAACGTTTTTGGATGAAGTTTCATAGAATCAAGATTAGAAGATTTTTCAAGGGAACTAATTACATAGCTGTAGGACACTTTTCCCTGACAAAAAAGTAAGAAAACATACATGTAAATGAACACACTAAAAGAAATAGAAAAGATCACTGACTGAGTGCGGCATTTGTGTGGAAATCTAGCTTGCTTAGTTTCGAGTAGAAAAAGCAAGCAAGGTTTAAGAGAAGAGATGTATTCCGACAGAAGCGTGTTTTCCTTCCTGTCCACCTACCATAATTTGGAGCACACACAAAAAAGTACTTCAGGTGAAATAACGGACATCAGTTGTTGAACAGAAAATACTACTGAAAAGCTAAAACTTAAATATTTAAGACTTGTGTTATTAAACTCACAGTTCTAATGGCATTCCAAAAGGCCATAATTTTCCCCTTTGTACAGTTTGTCAGGCTGGGCTTTGCTGAAGGCCATCTGTGCTCTCCTAAGTTCAACGATCTCAAACGGAAGATCATGGTACATTTTGTAGTTTGTTCCCCATAGACGATGTCCCAGTGAAAAAAGCTTTCCACAGTCCTTATATCGTAGGAATCTACAACCTTGGTCACAAGGATTGGAAAAATTCATTTTATACGTATTTGGCCCTCCCTCCCCTGTGCAATGTTGACAAAACACTACCATTTAACACAAGTTTTCATTTTACTATTTTCCAACATTGAAAGGGAGAATGGGGGTGCTGGCACTTATTGCAGCTATTGCGGTTATGAGTTTGTTTTTGGCATTTTCCAACACAATTTGTCCATGGTTGTCTGAATTTTCATATATTGTAAATGCCTATAACTTACACTGAAATTTACAAATTCGAACCAAACTGGCACATGCACTATCTATCACTTGCTCAATAAAATGACTGCTAATATCTGGTTATGGCCTAATTCCCTAACTTGATTTGCTGCTTTCGTATTCCTTCAAAATTGAGGTTTTTAGCGTTTCTACCTCATGTAACAAGCAATAAAATATATCTCAGCTAAAAATATCTCAAGAAAGGCCCATTTTTTCTCCAAAATGTTGTACGTAGGTGAAAAGTACTTTAATATCTTTGAAAGGGTGTTCCTATAGGCTATTGTCATTCCAGACACTCCTTTTAGGGTCAGAAGGCACGGTTTACATTGGTTTTCCAACAGTTTACCAATGAGTTACAAGTGGTTATGATGCAGTTGTGACGTCATAGATATGGTTAGAAAAAATTGTCGAAGGAATTGGAATCAGGATACCAAACTGTGTAAGAATACATCTTTTGCTGTAACTATAACTTGTCCGTCACGAATTTCGGACGGTTTACAAATGCTAAACCCTTGAATATGAAAAAAATGTTCTCTTACCTTTTCTTTATAAAGCAGGCGTAAACCGTTGTAACCTGTTCAATTTATGTTACAATCAGCAAGAGTCTGTGTAATTGTATGTTATTTTGTGTGCTTAGTTGAATGCCGCCATCAAAATGATTCACAAACTGGGCTGTGACGTCATTATGACGTCCTTTTAAATGGTAATCCCTTTAAAAACTGTCACGTAATATTGTAACGCGTCGGTAGAAGAGTGCAAATTTGTGCCGCTCATCGGATGTTGAGAAGAAAACAAGGATCAACATGTACTTGTTGTGTTCTGGTGAGAATTGTGTTAAAAAAGATGGCAATTAATTTCAAAAAGCCAGCATAGCTTATATGTCACACCAATGCCTCTCCATGAAATTGACTGACGTCATTGTGATGTCACCCATTGATCACATGATCTCCATTTAACCCCGAATTCATATTTAGCTTCAGGCTGTTACAGAAGCCAAATATCTCCGTGATTGGTCAAGTGAAAAGGCGTTGACAGAGTTATGCGCTCTCAGACAACCTTGGTCGCAAGGGTTGGAAAAATTCATTTTATATGCATTTTGCCCCTCCCCTCCCCTGTGCAATGTTGACAAAACACTTCCATTTAACACAAGTTTTCATTTTACTATGTTCCAACATTAAAAGGGGGAATGGGAGTGCTGGCACTTATTCTGCAGCTATTGCAGTTATGAGTTTGTTTTTGGCATTTTCCAACACAATTTGTCCATGGTTGTAGCAAGTATGGGTCTGGGGCTTTCTCCTTCCTTTTTTCCTAAACAATGGACTCGCTGAACTTGGACATTGGCAGTATCACCAAAACCCAATTTCGTTTCCAGGAAGGAGCGCAGCACCATCTCTGTGTCCTCTTTGTTCGTTTCTTGTTCTGGAATGTTTTCAAACTTAATGTTTTCACTCCTAGAATATGCTTCCAAATATAACTTCTTATCCTCAATCAGTTTAAAATTGGCACAGAGCTCATCATTCTCTTTCTGTAGGGCTGCTCAATTTTGCGTTGTCTTCAAGCTTTTGTATTCTCTCGGCTGTCGTCTTTTTATCTGTTTCGTTTGCATTTAAACTTTCTTTAAGATCTTCAACATCGCACTTGGTGGTAGCATATGCATCTTCGAGAGTATGTATTCCCAAACTTATGATAGATACCACTGACTCATTATCACACCAAAACTGCAAACATTTTCCCTTGAAAAGTGGGTGCCATTAGAGCAGGGAACAACAATGAGGAAGAGTTCTTACCACTCAATGCTTACACCGCGCTCTCAGTTCAAAGCATATGGGGAGGCAAATGCCCTTGAAACCAGTTTTCCTGAAAATAACCACCGAACCCCACGGAGCCCGCTGCATCAGTGTGGAGCTCTAGGTCTGGAGTAGAGGTAGTGGTGGACTCAAGAATAAGGGAGCACCCCTTCCATTTGGAGAGGAAAACTTTCCACATATCAAGGTCCCTATGGAACTCCTTTTTGAGCCTGCTGTGATGAAAACGACTAGGGACACCCTCGGTCAAATTAAGCGCACGTTGATGGAAGGTCCTGCCGGGGACTACCACTTTACATGCAAACTGGAGAGTACCAATGAGTGATTGTAACTCAACCAGGTGCACGGAGTGGCATTTCTTCAAGGATGTCAGCAAGTCATAAGTCCTGGAAGCACACTGTCTGAGAATGATGCTGTTTTCTGTAGGGGTCAGCAGAAGGACAGACATCTTCACAGTGATAGGGACTCGAGGAGATACCATAATGGGGCTTAGCTAGGCCTGAGAAGGTCACCATCTTTAACTCCAGGTCTACTTTGTCCCACTGAAGGGACAAATTGGAAGAGGCACAGCGACGAAATTGCTGGTTGTATGAAAGCCAAGCAAGACCTTTGAATTTGGTTACCGCGAAGAGCTTAATTTCAGGGGCCTGGGACTGATGCAAGTTGGCGGTTAAGAGTAAGGCAAGATCAATGTACTCACCCCGGATTATTTTGTCCTCCATATTTTGTCCACTGGCCTCGAAAGACCTAAAGGAGATGCCATACCCAAAGCTGCGAGAGTTTGGCTGGAGGGTGTTGGGCTGAAGGCGCTGTTTGCACAAACGGTGTGCAGAGCGCTGTCCACAGACTGAGATACACTGTCCTTGATGGCAGAATGCTGTGCTGGAATGAGGGCATCTCTTTGATCAGTAGACTGATTGGTATGGAAGAGATCTTCCTCTGCATCTGACTGCAGCATGTCCTCAATAGAAGACAGTGAGGCACGACTGGAGGGGGTGCTGTCCTCTGGAGATTCCGGCCTTGTGTGGCGTCGAGTCCACTAGCTGCAGTGGACAGCTGTTACGTAGATGTTTTGTTCGCTGCAGGACAAGTGCTTTGAGGCCGAACAGGTCTTCGTTTGGATCGACTGGCCTGTCCTTTCGATTCTTGCTTGAGCTGGGAGAGGAGTTGCACTTTGGAGCCCATTCAGCGATTGAAGATGGAGTTTTAGGACTTTGCTGGATAGCTTTGATAGGTCGTCACTTCTGGTAGAAACCCAGGCAGTGTTCGACGAGCAGCGAGGGCGAGCCATGGAAGGTTTACGAAAATTAAACAATAGATTTACAATAAGTAATAGCCATGTTGCTTAGATGAACTCAAAGTGGCCTCTAAACAGTTGTCCGAGTTTTATATGGAGATGATCGTCTGCTTGTAAGCCAGTAGAAAAGGCTGTACAACCAAACAGCTTACCATAGCATGTGTAACATCTTAAGCATGAATAGTGCTTTAATGCTTTGCACCAATGCTATGGTTCGTTATAATGTTCTGAAGGTAACACGGCTACAATGTTTTAGGTTTAGCTACAATAAGGCTTACAGTTTGCTGACCTTTGGAATACAACTACTTAATACCTCTATAGAAAGTGATGCCGCCATGAACAGCTCATTAAGAATGTATGTCACGCTCCATTAACTATATTTTACTGTCTTGACAGTAGAATCTGATTTATCGATTTTAACAAGTTTTGCTTTTCTCCTCTTTGCTGTAGTGTTCTTGCCCTTCTTCCTTTTCCTTTGAATGCTTCCTCCTTCTGTTCCTTCCATTTCTTCTGTTTTTAGTGCAGAGTGGGATGGTTTGGGGGCCGATGTCCAGTAAGGCCGCAAGGCAGTAAGGTGTAAACTTTAATGTTTGTTTAATAGCATCCATGTTATGATCAATTGACACCTGTCAAAACAAGGCATCCGCTGACCAGTATCACGGAACCATATCGCAGGTTCAAGTTTACAGCTCATCAAGGTCACATGTTTTTTGAAGTTGACCGCTAACCAAGTGCTGGTTTTCAATTGGATTGCGGGCTCATGTTAGGTTAACCTGTTGAAAACAGGGCAGGATTGTTCGGAAGTGGGTTAATGCTAACCCAGGATTAAAAGTTAACTAAATTATAACTTTGTCTTCTATAGAAATGTTTTTTGCTGCTTTGTTTTGTGCATATGGTGATTATTAAAACTCAAAACAGAAGGCCAAACAATATAGTGAAAACCTCACTGAAAAGGTACAAGACTAAAATCAAAATTGTCACTTAACCTGGGTTATCTTAAACTTTGCATTTCACAGAATCTTTACATATCATCAGAAACTTCCATCGAAAATGTCATGAACGTATCCTTGTACATCTGTATAAACAGAACCTGAAAATGCTGTTTTGCAACAAACTTAAAACGCATTTCTGTTTATCTCATTTGATAAAGAGAGAATGATTAATGCTTTCATTAAGACAGTATTGCCTTGATTTTTCAATATTTCCAGTGTTCAATTTTCACCCACATTTACTGCCAACTATTTCTTGGTGAACCAGAAACAAAAATGAAAAATGTTTAAAACACATGACATTGTCCACCCTTGTCAAATGTAAAAGCATGATCGTTTCAATTGTAATGCCTTCTTATCCAAATGTTAGTTATGTTCCTTTGTTTCTTTGGTACCTTATTAGTGAACACTGAACTACTGCTCGTACTCTAAACATGAAAATCAACCACAATATTCCCTAAACCAGATAATATTAAACATAACCCCAAAAATATTTTAATTCATCTGTTCAATTCAGGAGTTTGCTCACAGAGCATTTTGATTTGACTCCATAAGAACATTCATGCAGGAATACAGCTGGCAATTTACAAGAGAGTACCCATCAGAGCTCTGTCAGGAGCCAGGTCTTACTGAAAGTACTGTAGCTCAGTTCAACAAATATCATTTGCTATCATCAAACTAAACTAGTGTGTTTGCAAGGATTCAAATTAAGAATAGAAACCTTTCGCTTTTCCTTAACGACTTATTTATTCCTCTTTCAATTGTGTATGTAAAAGAGACCATAAAGTTCATATGTAGCCAAACTTTCCCGATTTAGTGGCATTAAAACTTGTCGAATTGTAAATCTGTGACAAAAAAACCAGGCAAGTGTTCAAATGTTGCTGTAGACTTCATGGCATGTAATGAAAGCGCAAATTAATTTAATCCATCTTTGAGGGGACTCATGGTCAGCTGAGTGGCAGTGGCCTTCAACACTTCTCGAAACGCTAATGCTTCTCAGTTGTGTTAAACGATATCACTGAGGTGGCAACTGAATAAGAATGTGGATGTGGTATTCCATGGCAATTTGATAATTAAATTACTTCTTGTTTATTGGTGAAAAGAAAATCTCAATTTTGAATGAAACAAAATTGTTCTTCCCTTTCCTCGTGATATTTAACTTTCTTCCATTTCCTCAAGATATTTACTTTCTTCCATTTATCTCTAAAGTTTTTGAGAAAACAAGGGTTTTATGTTACACACCCTTGTGAGGAGAACAAAAGTCTCAAGTTAAGAGTGTGTCCATGAGAAAACCAGGCAGAACCAGGCAGGAGGTGATACAACTCAAATCACCAATTTCACTTAAACTGGCGAGTAAATGATCATTGGAAAAAATTAGGGTAAAATGTTTTCTATTTGAACTGCAGAGAAAGGTATGAAGATATGACATGGCAGTTATATAAACAGCTTAAGCAGTTGTGAAATTAAAGCCTGAAAAAAATTCAGGCCTGAACAGGATTCGAACTCATGACCTTATATAACTGCAATGATCAATCATGTCTTAATATCTTTCTCTGCCATTCAAAAATCTATTCTTTCATCTATTCACTTGCATTCTTCACTGTCTACAGGTATATAACGAGCTCACAACATGATCAGCTCCCAGTTGGCTTGATAACTCAGTTGGTAGAGCACTGGATTGGTATCGCAGAGGTCATGGGTTCAAATCCTGTTGAGGCGTGAATTTTTTTCAGGCTTTAATTTCACAACTGCTTCAGTTGTTAATATAGCTGCAATGATCAAGCATGTCTTCATATCTTTCTCTGCAGTTCAAATATGTGATCTTTCATATATTCACTTGCAAAATGAAGTATTAAATAAACTCCACCACACATTATTTATTTCAAATGCAGAAATGAATACAGAGCTCGACATTGCAGTTATTTCTAATCAAAGGGCGCATGAATATGAAAGTGTCATAAAAATGCACGCAATCCGATAAAATAACCATAAAGCTTGTACACCAAAGAGGTGACAAATCTACAAACTGAAACGAAAACATGATATGGACAAGTTCAAAACTTAGGAAGACATACCCAAAATACTGCACTGGACTCCACTCAAAGTTGTAGAAAAGATCCACCGGACACAGTGACAGGAGGGTGCTGCAAAGTGTCAAATGCTGGGAATATATCCCTGTTATCATTACAGATCTATGTCATTCAACCATTCATCACTTAAGCTTTAATTCTGATGTGCAAGTCTGCTCGAGTTCTGTGTTTGAAGCATTTTGTAATGGGCATAAGAACAACATAATGCACATGTAAGTCTTCCTTAGGTCTTCCTTATACTTTTCAATGTAAATGGCTCTTTTGTTCCAGGAAGAGTGATCACTTCGCTTCCACCCGGGAAGGTGCTTTGCCTCTCTTTGGCTTTTGGGATAAAAAGACACTTGGACACTTGATTAGCTGAAGATTAACATAAACTTATACTGCACTTTGGGCAAAACTTGTGATCTGCTCTTCTCCGACCACCACAATTGTGACAAAACATGGTGGGCAACAGGACAAGCACAAAGATCAGGAGGCCCATGTGACCAGAGCTAGTCCTAGGTTGTGGTTGCTTTCAGGGTCTGGTTAGTTACCAGTACTTTGAAATCTTGTTGTGTTTCGCTTAATTTTCTTGTGTTTCAGTTTGCATTTGTGTATCAGACCGTTTTATTGTGTTTTGAAAAAGATTTTTGTGTATTAGAAAATTTCATTGTGTTCTGAAGTAAAATTAAGGAGCCCAATGAAAGATTGTAATTTAGTCAACTTAACCTACTTTCTTGGGAGAAAGTCCTGAATAAGCAAACAACATTTTGCAAGCTTATCCTCCGGAAGCCGGGCTTCCATTTTAAGTGTGTCTAATTCGATGCCCACAAAAGATAAAACAAAGCTGGGACCTACTGTTTTTTCAGGAGCCATGGGGACACCTATGTCATCACATGTCTGAAGGAATGTTCTTGAATTATTAGCACAAGATGAAAGAGATTTGCTGACAATAAGAAAATTGTCTACAAGGTGAAGAATCCCCACTATATGTAGTTTGGAGTAAGCCATGCATTCAAGGGCAGAGGTTTCAATCAACATGGCAAGGTTTCAATCAACATAAAATTTATCATGCCAGCAAATCTCAAGCAAATTGTAATGGGAAGGGCTGATCAGAATCAATCGAAAACCATTTCTGATATCAGTTTTTGCTAGCACACAGCCCCTGCCTGTGCACCAAACTAACCTAATTGCATCATCGATATTAGCATAATGAACACCAAACGCAATTTTTGGAATATGGGAATTAACGGAGTGCCCTTCTGGAAAAGACAAGTGATGAATTGGGCAGAATTCCGTGGGTAACTTTTTACCAATTAATCCAACGGAGAGATGTGAAATATTGAAAATGGCCAAGTATCAAATGGACCCACTATTCTGCCCAGCTGAATCTCTTTGTCAAGTTTGTCGTCAACGGCCTTAGGATTGGTAATGGCTGATAAAAGATTTTTAGACAAAAAATTCTGACAAGGTCCAACATAATCAATGGAAAAACCAAAACAAAAGCCTTTGAGTAAGTATTGCTTAGAGCAAGCGGGGTATCCCTCAAGGTACAACTGTAATTTATAAACGTTAATTGGTGTTGATAGTGGATGAGACAGGGCGGGAGGCAGCGGTGGATTTGTTAGATACAAATGGTCCTGCTGATTGGGACACATTTTTTGGTGGATTTTATTGCTCTTGGCTGGGAAATGTGCAGTGGTTTGCGGGATGTTGAGTCCCACATTTGAAACATTCATGTTTGAAGTTGCAGCCTGAACACTTCTCCCCCCTTGCAGGGGCCATTCTGTTCATGTGGTGCACCTGCAACCACAATTCCCAGTGAATTTGATCCCAGTAGAAAAGTGTTTTTTGTTGCAAGAAGCAGAAATTTTCATCATAACAGCGCCCGTGA
>Ga0126339_10003483_pt1 | contig 11476 bp, 11 predicted proteins | sample OrbTmetagenome_2_FD_92532 | JGI IMG/M metagenome (GOLD analysis project Ga0126339, IMG submission 92532) | Coral microbial communities from Petempiche,Puerto Morelos, Mexico - Orbicella T R C metagenome | ecosystem: Host-associated > Invertebrates > Cnidaria > Coral | place: Petempiche,Puerto...
ATTAGTGGCATTTACAATGGCACCAGCTTGGGTTACAGAATTTGTACATGTGGTCTTACAACAGGTTTGAATGACTAAGTTTTCAAAGAATGCATGAAAAGAGAATAATATATTATTGTACTTTATTGAAGAGATGATATGTAATAAAGTTCACATGAATAACAATAATTTTTCTTTCAGTCTAGTTCAATTCACTCTAGAAAATGGAATGATAAGTAATCACACCATGAAGAGGCTCTCGAGCTGCATATGATAACTGAAATGAACTTAGAGCAGTCTTAAGATCACTCTGTGGACTTTACTTATCAATTTTTCTGCCCAATACCCCACTAGAGAGCTTGTTTACAGATGAAGCAGAAATAAGAGCTTCAAGCCAAAGGACATTTCACAACATTACATGCTTTTTTTAAGCTTGAATGAATCATGAATTTATATTATAATGATATTTTTAGAAATGCATGTGCATCTTGGTTTTACAAAATTGTATATTTTCTTTAAGACCAGTAAATATCAAAAATTGCATTTTTGTTGCTAACCCTTCTCAACTCTCAATCTTATCAGGACAATAGAGTATAATATTCTTTACTAATTAGTTAAGATTAGTCACTGACTGCAGTTCTTACAAAATATTTCACAAAATTCATAAAAAAGATTTGAAAACAGAATGGAAAATGGCAAAAGTAACCTATTGTACCTGACACAGACAGCTGTATCAAGAAAAGCCATCAGCATAGTAGCATCAATAGCAGTTTATGATAAATGTTATGGACAAGATATATTTTATTTTTTAACAAAAATTAACCGTGTATCCAGACATAAAGTAAAAAGAAACTGAATTAACATCTTTTAACTTATTAATAGAAATACTACATGTATTAGAATCATGCTGAATCAATAAACTGCATAACTGACTTCTCATTGTCCAAGATTGAAGAATGTAATGGGCCATTTCCAAGTTGCATTTTGCCTCTGTGTCAAAATGAGTCATGGGAAACCATTCTTTGAGAACGTGCCCCCCGACAGGTTCATTTTCATGCAAATTGAACTCATTTTCGTGTGAAAGGTTTTGCACTAGGACTCGTTTTGAAACCGAGGCACAAAGTAACCCGAAAATTAAATGGCCGATTTTCGAACTCTGTTCAAAACGTATATCATATAAATCGTAAAAGCGCGTTTTTAAACTTTCTTTCACTTCGGTGTGTATATTATATATGAATGTTCGTTCCCGAGGTATTTACATTTACGGTGTTTCGTTTTTGATAATAAATACTATTGTTTACATTTCTTTGTACTTTCTTGTTCGCCACATTCATCATCATTCTCTTCATCGTCGTCATCGTCGCTCGTATCACTATCGTACTCATCTACGACTTGAATTGTCGCCTGAACAGGAAAGTTCCGCAATAGGGTTTCACCCGAGGCATACATGTAATCATACGCAGCTTTCGTCCAAAGTAACCTAGAAGGGAAATGATACTGTCAGGTACGCGTTAAAAAAGTTCAGTCACGGTATTTTGAGATAATTTGACGGTACAAAATTAAATTGAAGGAAACCTCAATATAACAGTTTCCTAAGGTAAAAAACACCAAAGAGATGATGTTAAACCATAAAGGAACAAGGATGGTTAAGAATGGAGAAGATTGATACGGATTGAAAACGACGAACTTGAAAAATTCAGGCTAAGCTTTTCAAGATTCGCAAACCTTGATGTAGCTTATTAAGTAAACGTAGCAAACAAGCTGCAATGATGGAAAAAAGTCCTTGGGACACTGATGTAACGCCATGAATTATCTGTGTTTTACAACCAAAACTTGAAAAAGCACTCCTTAACATGGATTGCTGTCCCCCCACCCCATCCCACTGAAAAAAATGGGGTGAAAACTTTAAGAAAAGAGTACAGCTCAAAAATAGTTTCGCTGACTTGCTTTTCTAAAAGACTGTACAAAAGGAAGCTGTTTTCTCTGTTAAGGAAAAATATTGGTGAAACATTTACGTTGGGTGAAAACATTATTAAACTAGTTTGTTCGTTGTACCCATCCGACGAATTGACAGTGAAACATTGACTACTGAGGCAGCGTCCATATACGCCGGAGAAATTTGAAAACGCAGCTTCATTTCTACGATTAGGCGTACTGTCCACACTTATCCGTCACGAAAACAAAGCTTTCGGAAAAGGCTCCTCACACCGGAGGAATTTGAAAACACTGCTCATTGGCTTTTCGTTTTCTTGTGGACGGAAAACGTTTTGAAAACGAAGCTTTTCGAAAACGATGGCGTCACGATGATCATGTGATTTCTCTGACCAAGTTTTCTTAAAACACAAATCCAACATGACCGGTGATTGTCGCGTTTTTGAATTTCTCCGGCGTAGTGTGGGTGGAAAACACTTGATTCGTCTTCAGAGTGAAACCTCCGTTTTCACATTCTTCCGACAGAGTGTGGACGGGGCCAGAAACGCTATGTTGGAGGCCACCCTTCCACGCCAGTAGTTTGCCGAGTCGGGCAAGCTTCTTTCCGGCTGGCCAACAATAATCTTACACAGTTTTGACCATCTGTACATTGCATTAGCTACACTACAGTTCCATTGAAAGCTCTACAAAGAGTTTTATTCCATTTTCAAACAGGTTTATATTCGTGCAAAAAAATCGAAGGAGGTTTTCAGTCTTTTCACATCAGCGGATGAAAACTGTCGCCAATAAACGCTCCATGCAGTGAGGGGCTGTCTCAAACATTCCGAGCTCCCCCAATATGTCCGATCCTTCAATCCGATATATTTTTTTTCTTACATCATACTAATGTCAGTCTTATTAAGTTCTAGGTTCCCTCGAAAAGCTTTTCAATTTTCGATTGCCGGCAACCTCTTTAATTTCCCGCCAAAATTTGCTGTTTTCCTACAAGTGTTATTGGAGTCGTCGCCCGTTTCAATAACGACAGATAACGTCTCCAAGTTTTACTGATTCTTGTGTACTAAAATTACCTGACTGGATGTTTAAATTGTGGTTGTTGCTGTATATTTCCTGTTGTACTCGGCTGTCCATAGGGCTGTTCAAAATAAAAGAAAAAATATATATATTGAACAAGCGACAGTACAACAGAAGGCTATTTACTAGTAAATAATTTCCCAGTGTGAAATCAATTCCCGTCCGTGTCTTCATAAATTTTCAGTTCAGCAAAATTGTTTTTTGAGTTATTTTAAAACGCGTTATAGTTCTAAGCACGGTGATGAGCTCAAACAGATGTATAGTTGTACCGCACTGCAGAATCAAACGCCTCTCCAGCGATTACGCGAGTTATGTTTGTTTTTAGCGAACTCGACCGCCACTATATAACTGCCGATATCCTGTACCCAAACGAGTTCAAGGAAAACTACTGAGTAACTGCCGTAGTTACTGTTAATGTCATCTCTTTTCTGAACAAAACATTGAAATGTTCCGATCCGTAATAATTAGTTGTGGTTAACGCCCAAAATTCTCTGGGTTGACCTTTTTACTATCGTTGGTATTTTTAGGTACAGCCGGATGTTTTTATTTCTCTACATTTTCTCCCGATATATTTAGTCTCGGTTGCACGCGAAGTTATGAAAGTAGACGCAGTATCAAATAAATTATTGATTATCAAGAACGAGTGCATGTATTCGAAGAGTGCTCCGTTCCTACAGTAATCAAGTTTGAGTAGTGTTTCGGCTTTAAGTGAAACACAGTTTTGTCTATCGCTCTCGTTATTCAGATTACTCTGGCTGTGAAACCCAACAGATTTCAAACCATTTCCGAGGTTGATTTACTAGGTTCGATTCTCGAAGGGTGACAAAAAATGGGTTGAAAAGCGGGCAGTTCGAAAAATTGGGGGTAAAATTAGTGTTCGATTGAGGGATAGGAAACGACTTTTGCTTCGATTTATCAGGAGGTGTGAAAAATCGAGGATATGAGAAATTGGTATTCCACTATTCAACTGTATAAACAAAGTTTACTCGCCGCTTTCCGCAATAGCTTCGTTATCTCCAAGTTCAGTGGCCGCTTACATTGTTTTCATGAATAAAAAAAATCGAGCGGGTCTTTGTTTTAATTTGTTATCAGAATATTTCCAGAGCTGAATAATATAAAATTCAATTTTTAAGCACACCATCCAACTCCGTTTAGAACACTTTTTATCAGTTCGAAGCGCTCCTAAATTGGCCAACATCTATATTTTCTCGCAGGCTGTGTTTTTCGGCCGCTTTTTGGCCAGAAAATTACGACACCTTTAATATAACGTGAAAAAAGAAAACTTTTCTTGGAAAGTAATAAAATAAACTTTTGGCAATCCAACTAAGTTCAATAAAGGCAAAAACCAGAGACTGAATCAGGGGAAGCTCTTAAATCCATTTTCTTCAAACTACCGAGTTAATAGCAGCAGGGAAAGCGGTTGTGGAACTCTTACTCGATGGACATCAAACAGACACCATCAATGTCGTAAATACTCTTTTTCTTTGGCCATCGTAGCTTGATAAGATAACATGCGTTTTATTGCCATGTTTATCACCGCAGTTTGCGTGTTATTTCTTATCAAGACACCATCAAGTTATGCTGGTACTTACCATATTTTTTAACAGACCCTTACCAGCCTAACCTGCTAAGAAACTCAAAGAAAAGATAGATGCTAACTGCTTCCAAACTTTGATAACGACTAGAGAAAACAAAATGATAAAAAATATATCGATAAATAAAATGCATCGCTGACAACATGTCCGTAGTTCGATGGAAAACGACTCAGTATTATTTCGAACCCGTTTATCGAAGCGCGACTCTTTTTTTGTCTCTTTTTTTGCCAAGCAAGTGTCAGAAATGATAAGAAATGTCTATTCAGTGGACCAGTTTCACGTTTAAGAACTGGAAAAGTGAGTATTTCGTTTCAATTTATGATCATCATTTTGTCCGGCCTGAGATTTTCTGATTCACGGCCGCCCCTGACAAGCACAATTCATTGAAAGACTTCATTTTCATTTTTTTATTTTCCATTTTTTTTTTTTTCGTTGACCAAGAAGCGAAATTTTTCTGATGGAATAAGTGCGTCCTTCATTTGCCTGAGCTTTAAAGTCAGAGCAATACAGAAACATTAAGCCAAATTAAGAGAGAATAACAATGTTTTTTTCAAAGGAAACTTTAATTTCGTTACCGTGGAAAACCATGAATAGTTATTGAAGGGCTGCTTTCCCTTACCGCCTCTTGTGAAATACGCAAGCTTGCCCAGAAAAAACAGTCATTGAAAAAAATCGAAGTAATTGACGAAAAAGCGGTCAGAACTAACAGGGAACAAAGAGATGACGCGCGTGACATATTTTGGCGAAAAGTGCAACCTTCACTGGATATATTTAATTGACAATTTTTTTTTCTTTTATTGTGTAAAATTTACATGCTACGGCCACAACGAATTGTGTTGCGAAATACATCTCCAAGAATATAATTTTAAAGTTGTCGAAATGGAATAACTTACCGTGTATCGTGGTCGGCGTTTTCTCTGGCAGTCCTGGGGACTCTCTACCCAAGGGCGCCAAATTTTGCTGAAATGATCAAACACAGATGAGACAAGAAAATATGTCGTTTTTCACGAATTTAAGAGCCACAGATACGTTCAAATGCCCAGATTCATGGATTTGGCGGGTGTACGTGTACGAGTAATTGGTTTTTGTGTTTCGTCCATAATTCACCGGTAAAACATGGCCACTACATAAGAAACCCTTTGTAAGCCCAATTGATTCCGACCTAGAACATTTGCACACGAAAATCTCTTCATATAGCCCCTTCGTGCTTTCTTTTCAGTAAAACGTTTAACACGACATTGACTGTTGACAGAGGGCTTTGTGAAATTCCTTCTTTGCATTGCTCATCGTCAATTCAGCGCTCACGAAATATTCCTTAGCCGATTTGTTTTGAACACGGTGGCTTCCATAATACACAATTTACAAATCAGTTGCAACAAAGTACTTACTTCATCTTGTGGCTTCAGTATAAAAGATCCTTTTAGCTACAACAGGTCCTTCTTTTTAGCTTGCTCAGTTTTCCTGTCAATTCGAAGAGGAAAGGAGCGATGTTATTACAATTTCAAGAATTAATGAGCTAACCTTGAGTCACGAAATCATTCTATAACGACAAATATGTAGTCATGGGTTGTAAAACTACCTTACAATATGTTCGGTACACGATTAGGATTTCTGCCAAGCTCCTTTCAAATCGGCACACAGACGTTCTAGGCAATTTCAAAACTTTGTCAAAATTGCACTGACTACTGAACAAGGCAAGAGCTGAGGTGTTAATGGCCAACGAAGTGCGTTTTTTCGAGTTATCTTATCATGTTGTACAAGAGTTTGCCCACGTAAACTTCCTACCATGAGTCACGTAAAGATCTTCTTGCCGCGTAAATCGTATTTGAGCTTTATCAAGAGGGAAGAGTTCAGGAACGTGTGAAATCTTTGGCAAAATGTCGTAGAAGCGCCAAAATATAGTCTGGACGTGCCTAGTGTGTCGTCCAGAGCCAGGAAATTTTCACACCTTAGGGCTGCACTCGGCCAATCACTCGAGCTCTCAAAGACAACTTATTGTTTTGACCGTCAAAGGGCTTCCACAACACCGTGTGCTTCGCACTGCTCGTGCCGTAAACTTGTAAACACAGAGTATGAATTCACACATTTAAAAAGCGAATTGGTACTTTTCAGGCGGCAAAATTAATGCAAATTTCGTTGCTGTGACATGTGTGCTGTCGGAGACGCAAAAAGAATGTAAATAAAAAGCGGAACACACGTTTTGCGAAGACACATGGTTTATTGGTCACGCAAAACAATTAAAATCTTGTTTCTTTGTTTCGCCCGACTCTATTTTAAAATGTAAATTCATCTGTATTCTGTATTTTGCAAAGCCTATTATCGGATCTTTTGCGGCCGGTTTTTGCCGTTAATCAGAACCCTTTTTAACGCTTGGCGGATATTTTTCGGGGGGCAAGGAGTAAAGCAAGATCTTTAGTAAACCTGACAAATTTTTTAATACCCTGTTAATTTGTCGTTTTATTCGTAGAAGTGTAAAATACTTCGCAAAATACTATCACCAAATTTCACGGGACGTATGAAAGATTTATTAGCCATGTTTCCACGCTACCCCCCGTCAGTGCAGCCCGGGCTGACCCTCTCGGGATAACAGACTTGAAACCCTCCGCCATGTTTTTGCGTCTTGGAGGAATCGAAGGTCTTCTGCTTGTTCAGTTATGGTAAGAAGTGAGATGTGTATTGTTTTCAGATTAGCCAAAGGTGTTAGAACTCCAAGGTATTAAAAACAGTACTTTTCCCTTCGTTTAGCAAATGTTTTTGCGGATTTACATAAGATCGAAGAGAGCTTTCGCTAAGATCCGCGTCAAAACTACACTTTTGTTCGATGAAACCTCAACAAATTCAATCTACTGCCCATGAAAAGAGAAATTCAATGCGTTTACAGGCCGCTAATGCTACAAGTTAATGGACTATTTGAACAATAGAGCGAAACAGGTGATTCTAGCGGGATCTTTTTCTGATAATGGTTTTAAACAATTCTTCCTGGCGGGACCTTTGTGATGAGATGGAACCGAGGTTATCAAAGTACTTCTTTTCCTGTACAAAAGCTCTTGCCACTGAAATGACTTGGAAAGGACTTGGAAATTGTCATTGGTTTTAATTAAAAATATTGAATAGGTTAGTTCAGCTGGGAATGGTGGTCTATTCTTAAAATGTGGTGGGCAGGACAGTCTGTCAACATGACAATTTTACAGCTAGTGTTTCAATCAATCAATCAGTGTTTCTTTATAATATAAGAACTAATGAAAATGCATGGTTTACGAATCAAAAGGTTGTTCGGTGTGGAAAATAATGATGAAAGTTGTAGTCCATTTGTGGATTTTTGCAATGGCCTCCCCAGGACAGAATCAACTGGTCATTACAGGGAAGTGGCTACACTGCCAAAGCAATAAATTAACTAAAAGTGTATGGATTCATGTGTGATCATGTAAAAAATTCCTAGCTTTTATATGTGTTTTTTTCTTTAGATCTCCCTATGTCAACATTACTTTTCACCCTAAGGCAATCCGGGCAGTTTCCAGCAATATTTCTTTAGATAGTGAGTTTTCATGACAACTAATGGATCTATTAAGTATACCATTTTTCAATATATTAACCTATTTTAAAGGCCCATTTCTTCAATGGACCTTAATGTATAGTCTATTTTCTGGTTCCAAGACATTGTGCTATAAATGTGTAAAACTTTGGTGAATCAACATGTCTCTTCAGGATATATAGCTTAAAATCTTCCATAGTAAATAGTTATTCATTAAACAGGAAGCAAGAAATCTCATCTTGCGGTTTACTGCCTGTCATTTTTGGCCTCATAACACTTGATTTCACTATCAACCAAGAAACAACTTTTCTTTTGTACATGTAAATTATCTCCAAATCTAATGCATTATAATTATGTGGTATTTTAAAAGGGTACATTAGCTTTGTAGTTTTCTATTGGAAGTTTCTAACAAGGGGCTTTACCATCTTAATTCCTAAAAGCTGACTTCCATTTATGTAACATCTCATTAAATGTGTTATTTCTAATGAGGTTCTGAATGTTTGGTATTTTTTTCTTACGGCTGACATTTTAAATCTGTTTTTTGTGTCTTATTCTGATGTACCATTATTTAATTCAGGTCAACTGTCTTCCAAATCAGCTAAATTTAATTTTTTAGAATTCTAGAATACATGCTATTTTTACAACATTTTGCAGCAAATAAAACTATCTACCGGTAACTTTTTTTCCCCGTGAACTTTTTCAATGTTATAATTTTCACTGGTTTGTGATCTATAAGTGAAGATTGAAATATTTTTTTCTTTCAGTTGCATTCTGCTTCATTTAAAATTATGCCAGAATTTTTCAAATAATTTATACTTGTTTTGAACTGGCATGGACTCTATGATCCTCAAGACTGAACAAAGTGTAACAATACAAAACATGCATTAACTTCATCCTGAAGAAGCATACCCCAGGACCATTATCAGAATGATATCTCATAATGACTTATTTCCACATTGTTACTTCTGGACATTAGTGATCTCTTAAGTACAACCTAGAATGTGAGGTCAGTTGAAAAGTGAATAATCGTGCCTTTGAAACAGTCATTCAATTTAAAAGATAATAAATTCTCAACCCTTAAACTATCCCAGGTGTAAAATGATTTCTTTTGTTGTGAAATCAGCAATTTTCATATGCTTTTGTGCACAGCAGTGGGGTGTCATAAGATTTTTCCCTTTTGTATGGGGAAACACCTAAGTAACATATTTGTATGAAGTATGGTACCCATTTGTAAAAGTTGGTGGAGAGAGGCACTGTGAGAGGAGAGTATCTTTCCCAAGGACACATCACAATGTCCCAGCCAGGTCTTAAACCTGGACTACTTAATCTGGAGTTGAGCGCACTAACCATGAGGTCACTGCAAAAAGAAAAACCTGTGTTTCAGTGTCGGCAACTAATTTGATAATGTTGACATATAAGAACATACATCATATAGGATTGTTATATTGAGAAATTATGATCACATTTCTGTTGTCTTTATTTTAGGGGGCAGGAGCTTCAGTTGCGAATGAGGATGAAATAAGAGAGTCGGAATCAAATTCAAACTGTATGTACTTGTGACTAATTCTAGGCTTTAAACAGTGTACTAGCCAATATGCAGCCAGCTAATATGCAGAATAAATTAATACCTTTTTCTGATTGACTTACTAAAGGATTGTGTAAATGTTAAAAATAATAATGAAAATGAATTTAAGACTTAATGTTCAAGAAACTGCACTCACTATGATTGATTACCGAGAGATCATTACATCTCCATAAAGCACAAAGCCTATATACCTGTACATGTTGTACAAACTACATGGAAGAGCAATGTATTCCACCCAAGTTTGTGTATATAAGATTTCTTGATTATGTTACACACTAAGTTGTCTAATTATATGCTTCTTGTACATTATTGATTTATATAAATAGAGCACTTGGCAACTTTTAAGAACACTCAAGAAGCGTAAAATTTTAAGTACTTGGCTATTCCTCAAGTAATTTGAGCTTGAGCATGGGAAAGGTGCTTAAGGGATGGTGGAGCCAGGTGAGATACGAGTGTTGAGCAGAGCATGCAGATATCCATGGCAAACCTGAATGTGGCAACAAGCTGCTTAGAGGGGCAAAGGGCCCACAAACAGGGGAGGGGAGCAGTAGATCGCCAGCAACTCCCAACATTCCCAAGCGTCTTCCAGCTCAACCAAAGGAGCCTGCACATCACAGATGACAGACAAACACATTTAAAAAGGAAAGCCTGTTACTTAACCAACTGTCTTATAAGCCCAGTGGTACTTAACACCCGTTTCTATGGAAAGACATACTGGTCCAGTACAATTTTCACCATTCCGTCAGGTTTCCCTGACAATTCGCTGGGAATTGTATATTTCCTTGAATGGAAAGTGGCCTTGTCAGAGTACAGTGCCTTACCCAGCCTAAGAACATAATGCAGTGACCCCTTCAGAACTCAAATTCAGATTGGGGTCAGCACACTCTAATCATTAGGCCACTCACCTCACCCAAACTTACTTTCTGACAGAAGGGGGACATTGGGGGGGGTTTGAATGCTGCAATACCACAAAAAAAATCGGCAAATACTGCAATATCGCAAAAAAAAAAAAGAATTGCTAAATACTACAGTACTTCAATATCGAGTGGAAACTCAATGTCACACCGAAACCAATACTCTGTATGTTAAGTTAAGAGCTGATAACAGGGAAATAACAACTAAGAATTTGTTAATGAAAGTTAAGACGATTTCTGCAGAACATTCAAGCAATAATGGCAAAAATTACATGTAAGTTACCAAAAAGACCTCATGGCATGGTAGTATTTTGAATACAGCTAAGAAGAACATATTGAGACTTAAGCTCTCAAGCTGACTCCACGAGAGAAAATTGAACTTGTAGTTAGCCATATTTCAATGAAAACAGACGTTTTGCATTAGTTAAAAACACAATAACACACGCTTTAACCATTCTTAAGAGGTTTGACATTAACTTTTTTGAGAATGCTTGAGAATTTAATTGCGGGGTCACTTAGAGAAATGAACTAAAGTGAGTTGTTTTAAATAGTATGCCAAATGTTACCGTGCAGTGAGTGGATTTTTAGTGAATAGTTTTTGTACTTATTGCTTGAACTTTGAGCGGAATCTGTCTTAATTTTCAATTTAGACAAAATAAACAAAATAAGTGACATCCACCGGTGTGTTGGCTAATAAATAACAAAAAATAACTTACCCTTTTCAGATTGCCACACAAGGAATTGCAGTTTACCATTACCACGAAAGTTAGGTTTCATTGGGAATGTCCAATCGGAAATTGGAAAAGTCTCGGAAAATGTTGTAGGACTTGGAGGATAATTTTAATTACCATCTAAAATGCTAAAAAAC
>Ga0126339_10003484_pt1 | contig 11469 bp, 5 predicted proteins | sample OrbTmetagenome_2_FD_92532 | JGI IMG/M metagenome (GOLD analysis project Ga0126339, IMG submission 92532) | Coral microbial communities from Petempiche,Puerto Morelos, Mexico - Orbicella T R C metagenome | ecosystem: Host-associated > Invertebrates > Cnidaria > Coral | place: Petempiche,Puerto...
ATTCAGCAAATATAAAAAAAAAAAAAAAAAAAAGAAAAAAAAAAAAAAAAAAAAAAAAAAAAAAAAAAAAAAAAAAATTACAAAACGTTACTTTTTAAAAAAAAAAAAAAAAAAAAAAAAAAATTCGAGTGTTTTTTAGATCGTATCACTAAATATCTGGCAATTAAATGAAGTGAGAACAAAATTCGATCGTCTGAGTCTGGGACTATCTTACTCAACAGAGATCAGTGGTAATTTTTGTAATTTAAAATATGAAGAAAATTCAACTGAGTACTAGTTTGGAAACAAACAGATATGATATTGATGTGAAAATGTGGTTTACGCAGTCTTTTGTCGCCCTGTCGGCATTGTAATTACATTTTTTGAATTTCTTCGCCAAATACAGTTAAACTTCCTTACGATCCTCTCTCAAAAGCGATAACTTTATTAAAATTTAATTGCCAAATCACTGAAGCCGGAATCTCTCGTAAGCAGCCCGCTTTTGCACGCGACTGAGATTGCGGCCACTTTTAGGGTTGACGCTCTGAAATTTTCTGTAATTGTTTTTAACCTTTGGCAAGCAGCAACTTCTTATGATTCTCCCACACCAAGGGCACCAATGAGGTAATAGGGAACTTTAGCAATGACCACGGCGGCGCCAAGGACGGCGCCTAGTAAAAAAAAAGGAGGTTTATATTTTACCTTCGAAGTTCGCAACTATCTGAATGAGCTCACTACGCCAATCGGTCTGCAAACCTTCTCACAATAAATATGCAATGCCAGCGATCAATTCCAACAAAAAAGAAATGCGAAAAATTTGTCGTCGTGGCCAAGGTTCTCCAAAATTCGCAGAGCTTGGTAATGGACCATTTTACATTTGTCTGCTCAGTGACCTGGCCTTTGGATGGCAGCGAGGCTGGAGTTGACCTTGCTTTAATACAGATCTCACTGCTTTTGTCATGTAAATGAACCTAGTTAGCATCAGAACAACTTGTTTTACACAACAAAAGTAGTGAGGTCTGTATCAAAACAAGGTCAACTCCAGCCTCGCTGCCATCCAAAGGCCAGGTCACTGAGCAGACAACTGTAAAATGGTCTATTCCACTTTGTTATTTTGCAGAGGACGGCTACGACATGTACAAAGATCTACAACGCACGTGCATAGCCATTGGTTTTCTCATTAAACCTTTCGTTTGGTGACGTTTTGTTGCCGTTGCCTTCGTGGTTTGCTTAATAATATCCGATTGGAAGCGCTTTCTAGATCCGACAAGCGCCTATGCCATAACTAAGGAATGCCCGGCTCAATGTCTAGACGCAGTGTATTTAACAGTAACTTTACTTGTCATAGACTACTTTGAAGGTTTATTTTATGACTGAGAAGATAGCTCCATTGTGATTGGTTGAGAGCCGGTCAATTTCGTCAATTCTTAATTTGCCCTGCAGTGCAAATTAACGCGTACGCTTTCGCAGTTTTCTCACTGTCATATAATAAATGAGTGATCGTATGAAAGTTCGCACAATTAAGGATTTACAGTACTCGTGCAATTTTGAGAGAATTTTCAAATGTCACTCGTAGCGTCAATCCCTAATCCACCGTAGGAAAAAAGATGGCGGATGTACATTTTACCACAAGACCTTGCGAACTTAACACAGTCTAAAAGGCACAAAGAAAACCAAATTTTTACAATATATGTCCCTGTACTAAGGACATTAAGTAGCCTAGGTTTGAAGATTGTATAACGTTTCTGTGCGTTTTTATGAACGTTATTAAAGTTTTCGTGCGCTAAGAACTATGGGTAAATGTATCAGTCGCCATCTTTTTTCCTACGGAGGATTGCACTCGCATTCATGCAATAACGTATACTAATTTTGGACTGGATCCGAAATTTGCTTTCTCTACTTTGTTTCTAGATGAAAGCAGACTTCTGTACCGTTTTCCTCGTCGTAATATGGATTGTAAGTATGTCTACTCAAATCAACGCGGAAGTCAGATACTGTCCCCGAAATGCTCCTCCACAGTTTTGCAAAATCTACGAGGCAGGAAGAAGAAGTATCCAGTTCCGGGTTTGCGGCAGTGTACTTAGATCATACTTTAGCTATGCCTGCGGATTTCGGAAACGGAGGAGAAGAAATGGTAAGAAATTTCCTGTTATGTTTTGTAAATTTTATGCATGTTTAAGCCAATTTAGGACCGTTGCAATTAATTTTCGTACAAATAAAGCCGGTTTTGTACGACTGAAAAAACTGAAAAGACCGAAAACTAACCAAGCCACTCGCAATACTATGGTAAGCTAGACAAAACTGTTCTGGATCGACAACAAAAAATTAAAGCACACAAAGTGACACGAGTAATTTTGTGTTTGTCTTAAACTTTACTAAATCCCACACGCAAGAAAGGCTTGCATTAAACCTTGTCCAAATTTGATAAGTGAGTCACAAAAGTATGCGAAATCACTTGATTTCTGAGAAAGGACAGTCACATTTGCGAAGAAACTCTTCACGTGCAGGTGGATGTTTTTGTCAAGATATTGACAAGAAAGCATGAGAAAGACTTACATCTTATTTGGTCCCTGAAATACGATACTGTCTTTAGAAACTGATTCTCTTTAAAGCCTTTAAACTGTTGTTCTAAGCAGATCGGTCTTCGCCTGTTTTGAAGATGGCTGTCTAGCTTGCGCTTCGTACAAGCCACAATCGCACAAGATACTGCTATGTTAAAGCATTGTCGGCCAAGAACCTCAGACACGGCCATTTGTGCTTTTAGGAAACTTTTCTGGCCTGTTTCTAGACTCATGTGCCAGGAGCTTGCATTTTTCTCGCATTCTTTTGCATAACAGCTCAAAGTAACTTTGTTTGGTTTGCCTTAATTTATGGCTTTAGTTGTAGCATCACAACTTGAATCTTTGATTCTCTAAACCGCTGATGTATCACAGGATTAGAGTTTTGTTCAGATGGATTATCACTCCTTCCTCATGCCATCTCGTCGAATTCATGGAAAACAAATCCACAAACACGTAACGATGTTCTTCGCACAACAACACTGGTTTAACACTACGACGTCGATGTAAATTTTATGTTCTGAGAAATCGCGCAATTTTCCATGCTTTTGTGATTCAATCAGCAAATTTAGATACGTTGTGACGCAAGTCTTCCTTGCGTGATTTGTATGAAAATAACTTTCCATGTGTGGATTTTAATAAGGTTCAAGACAACCACAAAATTATTTGCATCGCTTTGCTTGTTTTCATTTTTTGTCGTAAGACGTCGACCCAGAACAGTTTTGTCCAGCGTACTATGGACCGTTTGCAGCTGGGGGTAACAGAATTTTATATTATGGGCTATAACTTAAAGAATGCCAGAAATGGCAAAAGCATGTCGACATTAGCAAAATTGTTAAGTTTGAGGCCCCTGGCATTAAAGAGTAAGTTTATGTGACAGTTTGAATTTTCGGAAAATTTTAGAGAATTTCTATGGGAAATGTTGTTTCAAAGCAAGGCCATGCTCTCCAACAACTTTTTCCATACAAATCTTCTTAATTGTTTAAAAATTCAAACCGTCAAAAAATATCTCGTTCTTTAACACGGCCAGGAGCCTCAAACTTGGACATTTTGATATTTTCGACATGTTCTTTCCATTTCTGGCGTTCTTTAAGTTACAGCCCATAATTTTATGAAAAGTAAGTCACTTGATGGCCTATTGCCACACTCAGGCCTATTGCCATCCCAATATCAAACTTGAATAATGAAGCTATTACGCGCTACATTAATTCTGCACTGTGCAACATCTTTAGGGCTGAACACAAGATTTTATAGTCACTGTTGGGAGTTTTACTCACCTCATGGTGTTCTTGTTTTATTTTTGCTATTTATAAAGATATTCACAGCACATCAAAGTGTAAGGCAAGGAAGCCCAGGGAAGGCAATAAGGCTTATGTAAAGGGCTACCTTAAGGTGGCTCCATAGGGTAATCATGTTAATCATGTTATCAAGTGTTATGTTTTGAATGCTGTTTTTGCATTCGCTTTCACACCTAGTCCTCTCAAACTTATTACATGTAATAAGCAATGATTAAATAGTGTTTTGCTATCATCTCGGTTAAAGTTTTGGGATTTAGTCTTAAATTATAAATGCCCAAACAAATGTGTTTTTTACTGTTTTTATGGCTTTATTTATGATTTTCAGGAATTCCCTTCAGTGAACTCTTCCAAAAAATTTACATCACATCGCTTCCAGCGCGATACGAATTTTAAACACGAAGAAAGTAGGGTTTGTAAAGGCAGTTTTTTCAATATTTTCAAATTTATGTCTTTTACCACTGCAAAAAAAATGGTCTTATGGATTTCCCTGAAAAAAGAGCTCCGACTAAAGTAAAATATTTACTAACAATCTGCTAAATTTTACGGAATTTCACCGAAGGAAACGCGAGAAATTTCACTGTCAGTTTTGCTTTTTGTACTCATGTTGACTTAATAAAATATCGAAAAACACTGACGTTTTCCTTTGAGCGCGCGCGGATTACTTCCTCAGCGTTCGCGCGATTGTAAAACTATAGGGAGCCACCTTAAAGATGCCTAAGGCTTAACAAAAGAATAAAGCTGCTATCATCGGCACCCAAAATGATCATAATTTAGGATAAAAAGTACTTAAGTAAAACTAAAAGCGTGAATGCGAAAAAGCAAAGGAAGGAAAAAAAGCGAAAAAAGCACACTAAGAAAAGTAAAATATACTTATACAAAGAAAGTTTAATCAGAACTGTACTCCTATTTTCGATCAAAAAATTACACGAGCTCTGGATGTCACTGGTTGCTAAGCAAACTCAGGTATGAATACCGCTGGTCAATCAGTTTGCAGATCCTATATTACCTCCGATTAGCAAAGCTTGCGAGTTTACAAACCTTCTGGTAACCCCGCGCCCAGGGTCTTCGAAAATCATGGAGAAGACCCTGGGAACGAGGTGAGGCTTCTCGAAATTCTGTTACTTAGTTCGATCGGCCCTGGATTGACACAAAATGTATTTTTGTGAAATAATATACCAAACTTAATTTTCCTTTCTTTAAGCTATTGCAGAAGCGGATGAAATAGTTCTGAAGCAGCAGAGAGCTAACCGGTTCCTAACAACGGAACACGTGACAAAGCGAAGCTTCAACGCCGTGGAAGAGTGTTGTGTCGAGGGATGCGTGTGGGAAGAGCTTTTTGAATATTGCAAGCCAACTCGGTTTTGAATCAAATGGAAAAAAAAGTCATGAAGAGAACAGTTTTACATGGAAAACTCCACGATACCGTTATTTGTATGGTAATATGCTGTGGTTTCGGTCACAGATTTAAAAAGTAGGAACAACTCTTAATTACAACATAATATAAATACCAAATGAAAGTACCGCTCCGCAGCTTGCACTTGAATAGCAACTTTTTCAAATTATCACGCCCAGACAAAAATCACGCTAGAGCCACATGATGATAAGATTAAGATTGGGCTCTAGGAGAGAAAATATAGTTAGAGAGATTTAAGCCACAAAATGAAAAGAGGTTTAGGCTATAACTTAAAAACAGTTGAAAAATGTACTTAATTCTGATTGGCTATGTAATCAGCACTACTCAGAGTTATACTCCAGAGAGCACGTGGTTGTAACTTTAGCCGTTGACGTCATCGATTTCCTGTCCATCGTGGAGGCGATGGATGCCAAACCAACACTGGAACATCTCAGTGAGGCTATTGATAGTCTAGCCTGCGACAAAGCATCTGACGACGATGGTTCCCCACTACTAAGGCGCATAATTCAGGTTCGACATTACCCGATTAGGCCGATGATGCTGAACTGCCTAAGCAATCACTTAATGGCATAACAATCGACTGTTAATAGCCTATTTTGTAAGTTCATTATTAACAAGTAATCAGATGATTGTTTTCGTGTAATTTGGAATACTACAAATACAAGTGGCACTCGCCCTTCGGACTCGTGTAGTTTTGTTCACCATCGAGGAATGCACTCGTGCTTATTTATTCCAAATTGCCATGGAAATCATATGTTTAACAAATAGTAAATCTACCTCGCTATAAACGGTTTTTTTGAAAAATAGAATAACATTTTACAAAATTTGACGCCCGATAATAATGTAGATGTCTCCAAAATTAGTGTGTATGATCGACATATCAAAAAAAAAAAAAAATAATAAAAATAAAAATAAAATAAAAATAAATAAATAAATAAATAAATAAAAAATATAAAAAAACATTAAACTGTAAGTTCTAACACCGAGTTGCTTTTCATCAGACGTAGCATTGTCTTATCGCTAAGCTTGTATATTTTTCCAAGCTACTAACGGATGGTAAGATAATACTGTATAGGCAGTGGAAAGTAAAAAGGTTCAAGCCATGAAAAAATTTATGTAATTATACAAGAAAATGAGACAGAAATAATTCGAGGAAGAAAAACACCGTTGGGTGTGAAACCCTTGAACACGATTTTTGGCAAAGCTTCAGTTTGACGCTGTCAAAGCTATCGATTGATCGGATTATACATCCAGCTTTGTTGTATACCAAAAAGTCTTTAACTTGGGAGCATTTGTGTGTAAATTACTTCCAAATTAAACTCGAAACCGTATGATTATCTTATAAATTTCTCAATTTGCTCAGCAAAATGACGTGTTTTACATTACTCTTGGAAATCATTTAATTTGCTAAGCAAATGACTAGTTTCACTGACTGTGTTAACAATTTAGGGATATCTGGGGAAGCCTTTTGATCGTTATATTACAAGTTGCCATAATTTAAAATTTTGTTCAGTCACTACAATTTTTTGTCACTGAATTTTAATCAGCGTGTCAAGATTCAGGAAACCGGTGTGATGCGTATGCTAAATAGGTTGTTTTCGAATACAAGACAATACTTCCGTCTTAACTTTGAAACACTTTGCATTTAAATTCAAACGTCAAATGGGTCGATTCTACTCAGTCGAAGGTGGCTCACCTCGATCTTTCGATCGCCTGCCATCGCCAATTTAAACTGCTGATGATTCACGGTATCCACCGCTTATACCAATGACACGGATGAAAGTGACTACTTTGACCGCCGAAACTTGACAACTCTCCAAAAGATTTTTTGAAAAATAAGGCAGTATTCATCACTGGCACATTTTGTTATTATTTTGTGTTTTTAGCTAAACCTAACAACTTCGGATTTTTTGTTGAACATGAATAATTAAAAGTCATTTTGTTCCTCACGCTGTTTACGAAAGACTTCCCACGCCAAATAAACATTTATGCAAAAAATATGAGCCTTGCTAACAAGGAAGTCCTAGAGGCTCTTCGTTTAAAAACTATCTAAATTTGTCGAAAAGATATTTCCTGTTTTCCACTCCAGCAACTGTATAGCCACAATTATGCATTTTTCCACGACGCAGTTATCTCATCTTTGGTCTAATACGCCACAGACGTATGTTAAGTCCAACATTTGAGCTTCGTTCAATAAATAAACGCTTCAATTTAAGACGGAAGAGCTGTCTTGATAGAAAGATTCTTGCAACGGGGCCCTTTGTGTCAGTTTATAATACCACTTAGCAATAGAAGTCGAACAACTTAACACAAACTTACCTTGATTGATTTAACATTTTAAAACAATTCGATTCTCAAATTCTAAATAGACGTAAGTCCAATCACTCAATAGAGCGAAATTTTATGTTCATCAGTATTTTTAATAAAACATTACTGCTTCACTTAAAGGCACACTTCCGGCACCTCTCAATTTTAATTTTGGTATCAGACTAGTAATTAACTCATTGTGCCCCCGCAGCGGCAGGAATATGCGCCATCTTTAAACATTTTGATGTTCAAAATTAGCATACGCCTCAATGCAGACTTGAGTAATAATTTTAAATAAACTACCACCTGAATGTCACATACATGTCCTACTATATCCCAATTATTATTGAATAGCATATCAGAATTATGAGAATATTCGCTGAATTTTGGAAATAAAGCTGACTACGAATCATAAAATAAACACCAGCATAGAGACTCGAAGAGCACATTATTATTCTCTTTGACTCAGTGTAAAGTTTTAGGAAAGTATTCATTTTCGTGTCAGAATGGCACACCCATCTCAGTTGAGCACTCTCCTCTTTTTGATTGCCTAATTTGTTTGGAGCGAAATGAAACATCAACTGCTATCTTAATTAAACCATCTTTGAGTGCTGTATGAAACAAAGTCTACACGGAGAAGAATAACAATTTATTGTTTTTCATCTCTTTATTTACAGTTGTAAAATTACTAGTCGTCATTTGAGACATTTTTTTTTATTAACAACAACGATAGAAATTTCTCTGACGGCCACCCTACTACCCCTGAAAAAAATAATACGGTTAATTTATAACATCAAGCACCAACTTTAACACACTTCACACTTAAAAAAAGGGCTAAGAAAAAATTCCATTAAAAATGACTAACTAAAAGTCGTTTTAGTCCTAACGTTGTTTCCAAAAAGCCCTCGCGCATTATGTAAAAGATATGAGCCTTTCTAAGGAGGAAGAAGTAAAATTTGTTCCTTTGAAAAAAAAGAAGTTTCAATTTGTTCACGGAGAAGCTAAGGTATTTCCCTATTTCCATCGCCGTTAAACATGGGTCATTTTTTCCAGAATTTTGTTTCCACATTTATCTCTTCCTTGTTCTAAACCACAGAATAACGCATAAGCATTTAATGAACAAGCTAAATACACGGACACAGTAAGATGTTGATCGTAATAATTAAGGCCACTTTTTGAAAACATTCAAATTAAAAGACGCCACCTGGTGCTTTACTTAAATAAATGTGCATGCACTCATTCAATATTCAAGACAGACGGGCTGTCTGGAGAGAACAATGTTTACCTCAGAAACCTTTTATTTTTAACAGCACGGTTTGATAAATTTAACAAGAATGCCCGCCACGCTATAGCTTTGAATGATTTAGCAATTAACCATCAATGCGACTCTCGGAACCTATATAGATAGACTAATAATTCAATTACTCCTAAAGTTCAAAGCTCACGAAGCTGTTTTTTTTTTATTATTAATTACTGCTTCACATTAAAGCAAACGCTACCTGTCGATTATAATTTTGGTATACGAGTAGTTCATTAATTTTACCCTTGCAGTTGCAGACGTATACGCCATCTTGAACTTGGAAACAACATTTCGAACTTTTTGATAGTCCGAATTAAATTGGGTATATATCTGCGTCAAGAAAGAATTCACAATTTTGTAAAACCTACCACCTTAGTGTCAAATATTCACCCTGCATATATTTATTTTATTCTATAAATGTTTAATAAATCATCATTTTGGCGAATATGTAGTGAGTTTTGAGTTTTGAGTGGAACCAAAGCTGAAGACGAACCGTGGAGAAACTATGAAATCGAGGCAATCACCGTAAACATCAAAGACTCGATTTTAAAAAGTGTCACTTCGTAGCCGACTGTACGTTTTCAATCCTTAGACCTTAGTTCCCGGATCAGTACGCAAGAAAGTATTCATTTCCGTGGTAGAATTGTCAACCATCTCTCCTGAGGCTTTCTAGCTGTGTTATGAACGAAAAGAAACATAAAAAGCCGCTTACTGCTTATCTTAACTAATTAAACTGTGTCAGAATAATTTGTAACGTGTAGTTCATACGTAGAATTGAATTTATTTTCGTTTATCATATATTTATTTCCAGCGGAAAAAAGTACATCAACTCTTATCTTAATTAAACCATGTTTGAATGTTGTGTGGAATGAAGTCTACACGAAGAAGAATAACAATTTATTGTTTTTCATCTCTTTATTTACAGTTGTAAAATTAGTAGTCGTCATTTGAGACAATTTTTTTTATTAACAACAACGATAGAAATTTCTTTGACGGCCACCTTAACTCTCCTGAAACAAATAATACCGATAAATTATAAGAATAAGCACCAACTTTAATTCAAGACAACTCTGAAGAGAATTAACCTGATAAAATGTTAACCTGTAAACATCAAAAAGTTTTTTATCTTTTTCGTTAAGGTCTACAGGATTAACTCGAAAAACAATGCCGAAGAACTTGTCGGATTATGTTCTTCACTGCTTGTCTGACTTCTACTATCTTCCAGCAGTAAAGTATCGGATTTAATGATGAGTTCAGGTGAACTAAAGTGGCTATATAAAATTGAACGTGAGAAACAGGTGAAGATCGTCCACTACTAGTCACCAAAGCCTCCGCTACACCACAGGGTAGATAACAAGCGACCAGCGTCAGTTGCAGCCACATTGCAGTAGACACTGCCTTTTTGTATCGAGCTATGTTCAGTTGATTTGTTTGGCTCGGTTGTTGAACATGGCCTTGTATTTGATTTTGATAATGACGGAGGTTGACAAAAATCTTTGTGTAAGAGAAGGTCGAGATTAGTAGACACATTGATACACCTATCAAGCTATTCCATCTAGTTATAAGGGGATTCCAAAACCACGTTGCTGTAGTGGCAGTAGACACAATCCAAAAGGTAATAACGATCATGTAGGTTCGCTTTAAAGTTACAACTTGTCTGTATCTCAGTCCCAACAACAGGGCGAGAAGTCTGTCTACGCTTATCGCAGTCAATATCATTAGAGACACTGCACACAACACAGAGGCTGAGACAAAACTTGCCATTGATACGTAGCGACAAATATTCCAATGGTCATTCGCTACAGACATCCAGTAGGTAACAGCAAGAGGCTCTGAAATAAGACCAACACAGAGATCAGTTGTTGAAAGGCTACGAAGCAAGAGTTTGGACGGCGGAAAAAGGGTAGACTCCTTGGGAAGAGCAATTAGAATCAGAGCATTCCCGAGAAATGCAGTAACGGACAGAAAACAGTTTAACACTGAAAGAAATGTCAAGTGGCTGTATAGTCCAGCAGCTAAACCTTCGGAACAAAGTAGTTTCTGCTGTCCATCTCCAGTAAAGTTTTCTGCTGCCATATCAACCTGCAAGGTAGCTATTTGAAGTTTAACCGCACACTGCGGTTGAACTATCACTGCCAAAACTTCCCAGTGTGGTTAAGTCACGAAGTGACTTATACTATGCTTCTTTTAAACGATAAAACGCCTTTTCTGGGGCTTGCTATTTCTTCAAACATGTTATTACATATATCATTGACAGCTTGGAAAGACAACTTAGGTAGGAAAGCAGCTGGTTTATTGCTTACGACTCTAAAGACTGACTGGTTTTTCTTTTCGTTGAATAAAAAGCTACGAGCTAGAACTATGTACATTTTCTTTCAGTCGATAATAAACATCGAAGTAAAAAAAAAAAAAAAAAAAAACAAATCTTTAATAAATTTTTGGTTTAATTTTATTTTTTTTATTTAATAAAAAATTTACACCAAATGTAAAAAAAAAAGAATTAAGATAGTTTGTTTTTTTTACTTCGATGTTTATTATCGACTGAAAGAAAATGTACATAGTACTCGCTCGAAGCTTTTTATTCAACGAAAAGAAAAACCAGTCAGTCTTTAG
>Ga0126339_10003485_pt1 | contig 11468 bp, 7 predicted proteins | sample OrbTmetagenome_2_FD_92532 | JGI IMG/M metagenome (GOLD analysis project Ga0126339, IMG submission 92532) | Coral microbial communities from Petempiche,Puerto Morelos, Mexico - Orbicella T R C metagenome | ecosystem: Host-associated > Invertebrates > Cnidaria > Coral | place: Petempiche,Puerto...
ATTGATTGATTGATTGATTGATTGATTGATTGAAAACAAAAAGGAAGAAATATAAGGAACTGCGAACAAATGGCAATTTTCTTTTATGGATAAGTGTTGGTCTTTCCCACTTACACCATTGTTTACTGTGGCTTTCAGTCCAAGTCTTGGCCTTTAAGCATTCCTTTTCAAGATGTCTTCGAAATCAACCGGGCATCTTTTTTTTCAAACATGATAGGTTTGCATGTCTTCCAGTATAACAACTTGCGGGTAAAAGTTGACATGTTAACGTCATACATGTATTTCGGGCAGAGACTTCTAGTGCAGTAACCGTGTTCGTTTAATTTGAAGGAAAAACGCAAACAAACTTACAATTCCTCCAACTTTGACAGATTAGAGAACAATCTACTCGGTAGCTCTTTAATGCGATTCCATTTCAGATTCCTGAGATTAGACATAATGTTATTCATTAACTGTGAATTTTAGTCTTTATATTTGTGTTCCATTGCACTAATCTTAAACCCTACCCTAGGACCTTAAGTTCAGATCGAGTATTGAAAGGGCATGACAGGATTAAAAGTCAGAAGAAAGTTCACCCAGTAACTTTTTATGAGCCTATTCATATCATTAAGATTGTTAAGTTTCACAAACTCTGTAAATATTTGAATTCCATGTGTCTCTAACACGATTCCTTCATTAACAAGGCAAAATATAAACAGTAATGACAACAATGATTTTTCTATTTTTTTCTCCACAAGATACAATCTGCTAATGTTGTATTCTTTATCAAAAGACTATCAAGGTACTTCTCTTATCTTATTCCGGAGAGGAGAAACGTACAAGGAAAGTAATTGAGATGGTCCTGCGAATATCCTTGGATGGAGACAGTGAATGATATTGTTGGACAAATCTCTGCAAGCCAAGAAGGAAAACAGTTAACATATTTTGAATAGGTATTTCTCAGAAATGCAGTAAAACATATGCTATATAAAAGCGAATTGATAAAACTGCCGCAGTGATAAAAAAAAAAACCCCTCCCGTAACGCTGCGCGTGTGACATTCAAACACCGGGTACCTTGCGATTCCTTGTTTATAATCCTCTCTTCCCAATCCCAACCCCCTACCCGCGTATTTTTTTTTAATGTTTTTTTCGGTAATAGTGCAATGTGTTATTGTTATGTCAACAAAGGAAATTGATATACTTACAAATGCTGCAAGTTCACCAAATGCAAGAACACATTTTCTGTTAAATCTTCTATATTATTTCCGGATAAGAATCTGCAAAACAAAAAGGTACAAATTTAAGGGCAGTGAAACAAAAGACCATGCAATTCCTTTCTTTTATGAATAAATTTTGGTCATTCCCTCTTATACCCCTGTTACCTGTGGCCTCTAAGCATATCTTTTTCGATATGTCTTTGAAATCAATTGGGCATCTTTTTTTTCAAACATGATAGTTTTCTGGATCTTTCAGTGCTACAACTTGCCGGTAAGACTCGACAGGACGGATTGAGACTTCTGAATAGTGACTGTGTTCGTTTAATTTAATGAAAAAACGCAAACAAACTTACAATTCCTCCAACTTTAACTGGTTGAAAAATAATTCCGTGGGTAGCTTTTTAATGCGATTCCATTTCAGGTTCCTAAAATTAGACATAATGTTGTTTATTAATTGTGAATACTTGTGTTTATATTTGTGTTCCATTGCATCAATCTTTATCCAAACCCTAGCTCCTTTAGTTCAGATCAAGCATTGAAAGGGCATGACAGGATTAAAAGTGAGAAGAAATTTGAACTTGAAGATTTAAAAACCGAAACTTTGTATGAGCCCATTTATATTATAAAGTTTACTAAGTTTCACAAGCTCTGTAAATATTTGAACAGCCATGTCGGCAAAGATTTTTCTATGTTTTCTCCACGAGATACCATCTGCTAATGCTGTATTCTGTATCAAAAGAACATCAAGGTACTTCTCTTGTCATTTTCCATAACAACCTACACCAGAAAATGGCTACTTTTGCTCATAAACGATGTATTTTGTCAAGAGAAAAGTGAGGAGAAACGTACAATGAAAGTAATTGGGATGGTCCAGCGAATATCCTTCGAGGGAGATGGCGAATGGCATTATGAGACAAATCTCTGCAAGCCAAGAAGGAACATAAATTCATTTTGAATATACATTTCTTAGAAATACAGTAAAAAAGTAATCATCATGAAAACTAATTGATAAAACTGTCGCAGTTATGAAACATTCCCTTACATAACGCTGCAGCTATTTACAGGTGAACACTGGTGCTTTGCAATTCCTCGTTCATACATGTACTCCTCTCTTCCCACTACCTAACCCCCGCGGGGTATTTTTCAGAAACTTTTTTACCGGTGTTATGTGTTATTGTTATGTCCAAAAGGTAAATGGATATACTTACAAGTGTTGCAAGTTCACCAGTTTGAAGAAAACATTTTCTGTTAATTTATGTATCTTATTTCTGGATAAGAATCTGCAAGACAACAAGAAAGAAAACAACAACAACAACAACAACAACAGCAAAAACAACCACAATGAAAGTTGAGTTTACTATGACGGGGCTTGTATTATCTGGGAATTGGCCACCAACGGGACGACTCAATGAAGGTTACCAACTTTGTAACTACAGGACACATATACATGTATCTAGTAATTATGTTCGTCTATCGACGCCGATGATGATCATGGCTTCACTTCGTTGAATGTTTGCGAAGGTGCTGATTGATCCGATCTGGGGGCGGAAATGTCTGTGACAGATTGTGCTCTAGTACCGTTCACAAATACAACTCTCCTGAGAAACAGACGCTTCGTGCAAAAAGAAGCGGCGACGTTAGTAACGTTCATAAAAAAAAAAAAAATGAACTTTCAAAAAATTCATAGTCTCGCGATTATGGTCCAGCTTATGCAATACGCCACCAAATGCACAGAATCGAATGTCTGCGGCATAGAGGTGGTAAAGGTTATTTTACCTCTGGTTCTCTTCCATACACAATATGCTTGGTCCCTTTTGGTTATGTATAGGCGAGTTTAAAGTTTTTGTTGAGTTGAGCATGTAAATTCATAGGTCAATCAGGGCAAATAATACACCTAGGCAAGTAAGAAGGTCTGCGTTTGTTTTGTGAAGTCTGTAATGCATAACAATTTTCATTTCATTTTTAAATGCCTTTTAAAATCGTAATCATATTTCATGGAGGTGCAAACTTACAATTCTTGCAGGCTGAATAAATCTGCAAACACATCTTCTTGTAGCTTTTCTATTTTGTTATTCCTGATATCACTAGAGAAAGAAGAGAAAATAGTTTATAGTAAAGTAATGTAGTGCGGCTTGTGTTTGCAACAAAAAAGAAAGGAATTGTGATTATTTTTTAACCATCAGACCCTTCACTTGGGTATGGCAGCTGTTGAAAAACTTATTCGATTGGAGGCGGGGTTCGGGAGGGGGGGAACAAATCTGATTGCGCAAAAATACAGTAAGAATTTCTTTTAATTTGCACAAAGGTCGTTTTTCAACATAAAATGTCACGTAATCTTCACACATAATATGACTGGACGGGCTATAAAATTTATCTCGTTTTGGAAAGGAAACGTTGATGGAATCGCTCTTAACTTATTTAAACCCTCTTTCAGGTATTAACGAGGTAAAAAAGAAAAGGAAAGTTAAGAAAATCAAAGTAAACTCTAAGAGGGTAGGAAAGTGGAGAAAAAGCAACTTTCGCGTTTTTATACTCGCTTTTGTTCGTCCAAGACCATCAACAGATTGAAACGTTTCTTTTATCACAAACCAAGAGCAATGATCTTGATTTTGTTGAATAATTTTTCACTAAACTTCAGGAAGAGAAATCACGTTTTGCGGGTCTCTGACAATAGATAAAAGTTAAATCTTTAAAAATCAAAATGTCGCGTGATGATCAAAGTCGCGTGTGAAAAGGTTCCTTAAAAATTTCTGTTATTTGGGCTCAACTCCTCTGTTCTCCGATTTTCTCTTCGCCCAGGACCCCTAGGGCGGAGCCTGTTCTCAGACTATGACAAAAACAGGTTTTTGTTGGGTACGTACAGCATTTTAAGCGCATCCATGTGACGGAATGCTTCTTTGGGTAAGTATGTTATGTCGGTCCTTGTTATATTGCTAATTCAGTGAGCAAAAAGACAATATTTAGCAGTGATCATGAAACTTGTTGGCCTAACATAGACAATCTCTGTTTATCGTCTTAGTGAGAAATCTATGACTTCCATTCTTCCTCAAAATGTTGAAAGGAAATTTCAACAAAAATAAGCTAAATAGGTCGTAAAACGTTCGATGTACAGTACGAAAATCCAATAAAAGAGTTTACTCACAGGATTGTAGCCGTCGTGGGAAGGCACTTGAAGATGTCAACTGATGAACTTGACGCATTGCACCAAACTTTATTTTCAACTTGGCCGTTCGTTACGTTACCATGGTTAAAACACAGATTTCTGCAATCTGCTTGTAAATGAAGGAATATATCACTCTTCTTTATTTTACAAAACCAAAGCATAATCATTACTTTCAAAACCCAGAGGATCTCTTTGCAGCTACTACATCAATATACATCTTACCTACAACAGTAACTGAGAACTCTCTCTTGTCAATACCGGCTTCATTCGTAGCCACACATGAGTAGTTTCCAGTTTCATTTAATCGAGTCATTACCAAGTCCTTCCCATTATCCAAAAAGTTGGAGTTGTTAAAGATGGATATGTTGATTGGTGGGGATCCTTCGGCGGAACACCAAACAAAGAGATCTGGTGCGGTCCGTACATCTTGGTCTGGGATCGAGATTTTCGGTTTATCTACACATGCAAGGTAATGGATGAATCAATATACCAAACAAAATTTTATTGGCCAAAATGGTAACAAGACTATGCAAGACATTTGTGATGTAAAAACACCCGCTTAAACTCATTAATAATTCACCAATGGAAATCATAACCATGAAGATGTCTGAATTCGATTATCAAAGATTTTAAAGATTTATTTCTCCGTTTTCTCTGCTCACTAGAATTCCTACGAAAAAAAGCCAAATTGGTAAAAACTTACCTTTAGTTGAGTGAAGTGAGCAAACACCCGTAAAGTTGCAAAGGGAAGTCAAATGCAGTCCCTTTATTAGTTTCACCAACATAAATTGGCCACTTGACTGTACCATGAAAGGTCGCCTTACTCCGGTAAAAACCCCCAGCGAGGCATTATTTGTCCTGCGACCATCATAGATTTTGATCCAATTATGTCCGTATTTTTGTGAATCGGATAACTGAAAGGTCTCAAATTTTATTCCGATGGTGTGGTTCAGTGGTGCACTGATGACCCAGGTGGAAGTATTCGAAGATTCGGATTCGGACGTGTTGAACTGAGCACAACTTAAGTTAAAGTTACATGTTGTAGAAAACACATCTACAAAGGAAGATGTCTCGATATTAGATAATTGTGAAAATAAATGCAATTTAAATCACTGTATTTTACTGTTAAAATGGAAAATTGTGGAACGAGTCGAAAGCAACTGTTTCTTAATTTCTTGAGTGTCATTTTAGCCGGAGGAAGGGTACGCAGAAGAGTTAAATTTAGAACAGATAATTTATGTCGATTTAGATTAATTTAATTGTTCTATATTTTTCAATTCTGTGAGTCACCAATGGCTTTCTGGAAAAGGAAATGAAAAAATAATTTGGTTAACATTAGCCCTGTATCAGTACTTCCCTGTGTGCGTATTTGTTTAAAACATGTTTATCACTGCATTTCAATTAAAAATTAAAGGATAATTTGAAATGATGTCCGCACTCCTCGTCTTTAGCTTTGTGTTTATCTAGTTATAACTGCACATTTGGTCTTCAACGACACTTTTGAGTGTACGTGCTATCTACAAAAGGCTTACCTTTATTCCAAACGGATATTGCAATTAAAACTGCTGCTGTATAAGACCAGCTATGCATCTTGAACTCAGTGGAACAACTGCAATCATAAACACCAACATGCACCTTGAGAATAGGTAAGAATTACTGAATACTAACTTATAATTGGTAATCAAGTTTGGCGTCTAATGGGGAAAGAAATGATGAAAATGTCATTGGCTTTTACTCCAAAAAATGAAATGGGACGTCCCTTGAGCATAATCTGACATTCATGGTTGACACGTGACAATCAGTAAGTAAACAAGGGGCTCTTGCCTGTCCAATCCCTCGTCCAAGTCTTGCAGGTGGGCAACAGGTCAAGTAGAGGATTGCTAGACAGGGTGAAGTATGGCAGACGATCTGTTCCTTCGGGCTGCCACGGTAGCCATGTAAGCCTGTCTAGAACCTTGAAAAACGCGTGGCTAACGGTGAAGATAGATTGGCTAGTCACCCGTTTAGTGGATGAAGCTGATTAGAAAAACCTTTCAAGGAAGCCTCGAAACTCAACAAGCTGAGGGATGAGGAGGTGTCTCACCAACGTCTATGACGCAATGTGGCAAAACCCGGAAGGAAGCTTACTCGTCTATCCCTTTCTCACGCTCAAGGAAAACACCATGTTCGGAACGTGGAATGTTAGGACAGTGTATGAAACCGAAAAGACTGCGCAGATTGCGATGGGAATGAGAGCAGATAGATTGGCACTCCTACGTCTATGCGAGACAAGATAGATTCAAGCTGGAAGAGTGAGGCTAGTTAGTGGGGAGACGATGTTATTTACTCAGGCCACGCAGAGGAGAATACCCAACACACAAAGGGTGGAGCTTTCATGTTCTCAAAGGAAGTAACCAAGTCCTTGATAGAATGGGAGCCTGTTTCTTCCAGTGCGGAAGGTCACTGTAATCCAGTGTCACGCACCAACAAATTATGCCCTGGGAGACATAAGAATTGCCCAATGAAAGGAAGGAAGGCCACCTAATCAAGCTGCCAAAGAAAGGAGACCTACAAGAGTGCAAAAACTGGCGCGGAATTATGTCGTTGTCATCAGCTGGAAAGATACTTAACAGGGTAATATTGGAACGGATGAAGAACGGGCTAGACAAAAGACTTTGAGATAAACAGCGCCGATTAAGCGCCCCCCATCTTCTCCTAAATTTGAAATAAGCGCCCCGAGCGCTAATTCGAGGATTTACGGTAAGGAGTGAAACAGAAAAGTCAGCTGAGAAGGGAAGAACAAGAGAACTGTACCAAGCAGCCAGGAAAATCACGAAAAAGGAGCACGGCAAGTCGCTGCAGTCAAGAACAAGAACGGTGGGCTAATAAAAGACAAGAATACTCGACTTGAGAGATGGCTCAACACTTTGACGAGGTACATTTACTAGGCATGGAGGCTCCGACGAAAACAACTGAAGACCTTTCAGTGGAGACAGACTAAATTAGCGAGATTGACACAGCGGAGAAAAAAGAAGCAGAGGTGAAGTAAGCGCTCTTGAAGACAAGAGAGGACAAAAGGGTCTGACTATAACAGATAGTGAGTGAAGCAGAAAAGTCAGTTTAGAAGGGAAGAAAAAGAGAAGTGTACACCAAGCAGCCAGTAAAATAAAAAAAACAAAGCGCGTCGGGAAGTTGCAGTAGTCAAGAAAAGGAATGGTTTGATAGTAAATGACAAGGATGTTTGACTTGAAAGATGACTTAACACTCTTAAGAGGTACAATTATTTAGGCAGGGAGGCTCCGACAAAACCAACTGGAGAGCACGATGAAATTAGCGAGATGGACACGACCGAAATAAGAGAAGACAAAGAGCGGAAAAGCACTAGCTGTGAAAGACAGGCAGCGAAGAACTGACAAGATCGTTTAACAGGATATGGCATGAGGTGAAGGTACCTGACAAATGGATGAAAGGCCTGATAGTTAAGCTACCTGAAAAAGGAGATCTGAACGGGTTTAAAAACTGACGTGGTGTGACACTGTGGCCTGAAGATTGCAAAGAAACGGCGAGAGTCGTCATTCAGAGAATCCAGAACGGAGCAGACAATGCCTTAGAAAGAAACGAGCTGATTTTTGAAACAGCAAGAGCACAGTTGAGCAAATATTTATTGTCCTTAACATCGTGGAACGGATCAACGAGTGGTAAGCGACACTGTATACGCAAATTCGGCAAAGCGGAGAATCACGAATGCCTTTAGCATCACTGACAAACTAATAAGAATGATGAAGGTCAGGTACAAACAAGGTTGTGTCATGTCCTTGCTCGTTGTGGAATGGGTGATGCTTAGGACGACAGATGGGCAGAGAAGCGACATCAGATGGAAACTTCACAACTTCTCTTAAAGACCTAGGTTTTGTAGACGACAAACCCCTTCTTCCATCAAAGTATGAGCACATACAGAACAGAATCGACCGACTGGTAGACAACGCAGGATGACAGACATCGTGCTCAGAACTAAGTGCAGGAGAATGAATGCACGAAGAGAAGACAAAGTAAAGATTGGAAGTGAAGAAGTGCAAGATGTAGAAAAGTTTGTCTATCTAAGAGCGACTGTGAAAAAGGATGGTGGAGGCACTGAAACCTCTAAGCAAGGCACGAGGAGTATTGGTTGGAACGTGAAAATCAGACTTTTCAAGACGCTATGGCGGGCAGTACTACTTTATGGATGCGAAACCTGGAATATAACAAGAACTGAAGGGAGGAGGCTGGATACACTTCAATTCACGCGCCTCAGAAAGATCCTACGTATATGATGGCCACAACGCTTTAGGAAGGAGACAGTATCTGAGATATCGTATCACCAAAACGTCTAAATACAATTCGCGGCGAATAAAGAAGTTCAACTTTCTGTGGCATTATATTGTTTTAACTGACTGTGAGTTTTTTTACACGAGCAAGTTTCATAGAATTGAATATAGAAACCAAGTAAGCCTCAGTCGCGAAATAATGTTCAAAAGCGTAAGATCTACAGTAGACATGATTAGAAAAAATGTTGACATAGACTTCACTGAACTCACCTTGACAGAAAGCTTTACATCCTGGTGGGTTGTTTCAGTTCGAAATGAAAACCAGTCAAACTTCGAAGAGAAATATAAATACCGGCCTAATGGAAAAAGAACAAATGTTGGTGTCAACGAGTTCAAAATTTCCTGTTTTTTGTCCTACACTTCCTTTCCTGTGCTGATGTCTAAAATTAAAAGTAGTTCTGGAATATCAAAGCCTTTAAATTTCACCTAAGTAGAAGTGCCAAAGATATGTCGAATTATGGTCCCGAGATCTGTAATTTCTACTGTTATTATGTGGTGGGTGTTTAAAGTTTAAAATTAAAATTTAAGTGAAGACTAAACAAAACGACGAAAATGCCAAAGAGATTAACTAAAAAAACGTGAAGTCAATTAATCACTTTTCAAACATTCTCTGTTTACAGTATGGCGGATTCAAATATTTGAAAATCAATTTTATTTTCTTATGACAAAGAAGCCGGGCTTTATGGAGCGAACTCTACTTGAGATGCGTAATGGCTTGATAGAATTTGTGCTATTTTCTCGTCGATGAATTCGTAAAACCTTTAGGGTGCAATAAAACAATCATCTTTTGATGTCGTTCCCGTCTAATTCGTGATTGCAGGCGTAAATTTACTTTAGCTATGTTTCAGCGAAGTGTCCAATTTGAGATTAAGTGTCCGAAAATAGGGGTGGCAAATGGTCCTTCAAAAACTCTTGGTCTTGCAAAATTTTAGTCGAATTTCACGGGCCTCGCAGTCTCGTTTTTTTGGCGGTTCTGTACGACTCGCTGTCTTGGAGTCTTGATTTTTCGCAAGACTAATGGTCTCGAAGCCCCAATTTGTTCGTTTATCTGTTTTTATAAATGACGTCTTCTCGTCTCTTGATATTGAATGTCAACGAAGTAACTAACAAATTTCCGAGAAAAAGTTAATCCTAAATTGTCCGAATTCCACAAAAACCTACAAAACCTACCTCAACGTCCGTTTTAGAAAAAACAGTTATTTTGCTCTAGGATGTCATAACGTGGTGTGTTATAATCAAATTTCCACTTCAGTCCAGCCATTTCGAAGAAGCTGGCTCAAAGACTGAACAAGCTCATTCTAGCTTTCAACTGTATCTGGGGCTCGAATTTTAAGAGTTTGAACGAAAAAGTCAAGTTATCTCGGACTCGCAGAGAAAAACGCTTGTATCGCCGTCTCACGAAGTCTCGCGTCTACCATTTGCCACCCCTGAAATTTAAACAACCGAAATTGTTTCTCAAGTAATGCAGCATCAAAGGCGGAACATTACAGTTTTTCAACCGTAATTAATTAGCTGCGAGCTAATTTCTCCCACAAACTGAAGACCACCCATTCTTCGTATTATTATTTTTTTGGTGAACCAAAATTTTAATTTTTAAGTCCTTTGAACTGCACCAGCTACCTTCATTTCCATAAATGAATGCATAACTTTGTTTTGTTAATTAACAACGGGAAAGTGACTCGTCAAGTTCCGTGTTCGGAAATCGCACTTTTAGAACATCATCGAAAAATTAATACTATTATTATGCTACGTCAAAAAAGACATGAGTCTGTGTACGAAAACCCTGCTACCTCGTAGAAGTTATTTTTGGACCCAAAAACCTGGACTTCCTTCTGCACTTCGCCCGGTTTTGAAGCGTTTATCAGACGTTGCATTTACATGTGTTGTGCATGAATTTTCATGCAATAAACATGTATAGGTGCATGGATATTTCTATGTACCTTCATGCACAACACATGTCAAAGTACATGGAAATTTCCCATGTACCTACACATTTTTATTGCATTAAGGTACATGGAAATTTCCATGTACTTTAGGGTAACACAGAAAATGTACGTGGAAATTTCTACGAATCTTTTTCATTTTCAGGCAGCAATTTTAAAAATCTCTTTATTGCCAGTTATTTACCAGCCGGTCAAAACCATGGACGAAAAACACTTTAAGCCAGATCAGTTATTTCTTTAAGGCAAAATCAACGCCCAATTGTCAAATTCATTCCAGAAATTTTGCTTTAGAATATCTCATTTGTTTTTAGGATGTGTTTTTGTCGCATTTTTATCTCAAGCAGTTAAGGATATTGCAACTCTGCTGCGGTAAAATAGAACCTCAAATTGCACCTCTTGAAGACAGTAAACAATTTACCCATTCTTGCGGTAAGTTCCATACTACGTTTCAGAGTTCAAGTTACGCAGTCTCAAAATTAGAAACGAAACCTTCAAAACTCTTACAACGATGGAGTGATTCAAGGCTAAAGGAAATACGTTTTATACTTGGTTTCACAAGAGCATTTCCACCTAAACTCTGGGCCGGGATAAATTTTTCATGGGCAGCTGATGCATGTAGTAAATTATTTTGCAGACTTGGTGAACGCCAAGCAATTTCGAATAATTTGTGTCACGAACAGAAACACATTCTGTCCTTTCTGTAAATCGAACCATACAGCTGTAGCTGTTTGTTTTAAATATTCGCCAAATGTGAAGCATACATTTAATCTCAATAATACCCAACCCCATTAACTTCTCTCATTTTATCAATCTTAAAATATC
>Ga0126339_10003486_pt1 | contig 11468 bp, 9 predicted proteins | sample OrbTmetagenome_2_FD_92532 | JGI IMG/M metagenome (GOLD analysis project Ga0126339, IMG submission 92532) | Coral microbial communities from Petempiche,Puerto Morelos, Mexico - Orbicella T R C metagenome | ecosystem: Host-associated > Invertebrates > Cnidaria > Coral | place: Petempiche,Puerto...
AACAAAAGAAGACAAATGCTGTCATCGGCACACAAATTAAAATGAACATAATTTAGGATAAAAAGTAGTTAAGAAATATAGAGCCGTAATGAAATAAAATTTACTTGTGAGTGGTGGCCAAGGTGGCAAGGCCACAGCCATGGTCAAGTAAATGGCAAAAAACAACAAAAAAATCAATTCAGCTAAGCTAAGCTGAGAGAAGTAAATATACCTTTACCAATAAAGATAAGGTGAACGCAGTAACACTAGAGGCAATACCTTCTGGCTGAATTCTCTCACGAAGTCATAATAATCCACCCCAGATCTGTATTGTAGTGACGCTGGCTGCATTTCTTTGTTAACATCGCTCAATTCACAGTTGTCTTCGTTAGTGCTGTGTATGAAGTTCATAGACAGACAGCGGCAATCATCTCTGCACTCCATGTAACAATGTGTAATAGCGTCCACTGTGGACCTTTTGAACACGTGTCTTTCAAGGGCGTGGTTACGAATGACGTCCTCGTTTGCAGAAAAGGTTGTGCGGCAGCATAATCCAGGAGGGACAGATTGTTGTTGCTTGACTGACGTACAAATTATAAAGGCACAAAGTGCAAGGTAAAGGACCAGCAAAAAGGAAGTGGCTTTCATGATGCCTCGTCGATCGATCTATACTTGAAGTGAAATAGTGAAGCTGTCGAAAGAAAAACCAAGTTTTTTTGGAGGTGAAGATGTCTTCAATTGTTTTCTCCATCCCTAACCTCTGAATTTTTTAATATAAATGTGGCGTACCCTGAGCCATGTGTTCAACTACTGTTGAAATGTTATTTGTTTCGTTTCCTCAGAAATAAAACGAAGTTGTTTTGGCTTCAGGGGTGAACTATTTACATAGTGATACCCTCCAATCAGGTTACACTTTTTAGCTGGCAATTTAAACATGTTTCGGAAAGAGGTGAAAAATGTCATTCAGACATTGCTAAAATGATCGTCACAAATACAAATGTAAATTTCAACGAATCCGAGAAATTGTAAGAGTTTTGTCAACTGAAAGGATTCTAAGCTAGTTATTACTTATTTTCGCGAGACTTAAATTTTCCGATTTTCGAAAAATTGCGAAATTAAAAACCCTCGAAAAAAGGGTTTTCGCGAAAATTGACCGCGCCAAATTTAATACTCTGCTATATAATTCTTTAATCAACGCTCTGGGTTGCCAAGATGGAAGAAAGAAGGAGTTGCCAGCTTGGGTAGCAAAGAGCAAGTAAGTCGTTCCTCCCCGGAGGATCCATTTGAAGAAATTGACAATGTTCTTCAGCTGTAAGCGCAAATAGACGGTGTCATGTACTCTGTATAGCGCTGTTTTGTTGTAAAAGAAACAGTCAAACAGTTTTCAGTTTCGTTTTGTATGGTTTTGTCCAGGGTCGTTTGAAACTATTGCTATAGAAAATTAAAATCAGATGTGCAGATTCTGAGACTGATTAGTTGTTGATGAAGATAATTATTTTGACAGTTTTCGCGAAATTTAGTTCCTTTTTACGAATTCAGTTTTTGGCCAAACCGCGATATTTAATGCGTCCGTCACGGTTTGCGCATTTTGAAAGTTTGGCCTAAATTTTTCAAGTTTTTCGAGTTTGTAGTCCGTGTTAAATTTCTCCATCCTAAACCAGCCTTGCTCCTTTATGGTTTATTATTATTTCCTTGGTGTTTTCCTATGTTAGTAAACTACTATTTTCAGGTTTCCCTCAGTCTAAAGGTAACTTTGTATGTGGCCAAAAACAACTCAAACTACTGACTGAGCTCCTTTGTGTACCCGCAAAAGTAGGTAACAATAATAAAGATTGCAACGCTTTAGGGTGCAAAATGCAATTTTCTCCGCTCTCCGGCCTGTTAAGTTACAATGTAAACATGGCGGCAAATTTTCCGCCAAACTTCATTTCGTCGCAACAAAATAAATGTGACATACGCTTTTTCAACTGTTGCCTTGTAGGAAACAACGAATGAAGTGCCCGTTTATCGTTACGATGCGGCAAAAAAACGAATCCTACGTAATAAGGTTTCGTGAGGGCTGACGGCGTAATATTTTAATTTTTGACAATTAAATTTCAGTCCTGACGAGTACAGGGAGAATAATCCGTCCACGAATTGGACATTAAAGTTGACCGTTTATGACTTGAATGAGTGAAAATAACCGATAAAGAGCCGGTGTTTAGGTTTGTATAGGAATATTTAAATTGATCTGAACTCAACTGACTATTTGACAGCATTTTTCTTATTCCATGTAGGGTTCCCCAGATGGTTAACGGTAAAACGTTTTCTATCCTATTTGGACGAACGGTCGATGGTGAATTTGTGGGCCGTTTGACGTTTTATCCCATGGAGATACTCTAAAGACCCTTGTCCTTTCAATTTTCACTACACTCACTTACCTTTTTCAGCCTTGATAAACCTGATTATAATTATGATCGTTTGTGGAGAAGCGTTCTGCCTAACTAGTTGAAGTCAATTCCAAGCGCGGTATTTTTGCTCTGCAGTGCAAATTGAAAATTAACGTTACATTTGCTTGCTCTCACCCAATCACAGTGAAGCAATTTTCTCGGCCATGTTATAAGTTATTAAACCTAGCTGTGTAAAATAATTGCGTCAAGCCGACTGGATGAGGAAAGGCGAAAATTCTGCTTACATGTTTCTTATTAATAATAAATGAGACTCAGAAAAAGCTTTTGTATAACGGGATCTTAAGTTTTCTTGTATTCCTAACACGCATGAAGCAAAAGCTTAAGCAAAAGCACTAACTAATTTTTGTATACTCCCAATAGCCACTGGGTCAACTTCACTTACAGCTTAATTTTAGGCGAAAGCTCGCTTAATTAGAAGAACGCTTTTTAAAATCCCCTAATGTACAATAAAATTAGAATCTCAATAGCCCGATTACACTTGCTTTCACGCAACAATTCAATTTGGAGGCCTCTGGCTGTAAATTATTTTAAGCAATGCTTTTATTTCTGTTTTCATTATGTGAACGAACTTTAGAGAGAGCATGGATAACCCTGATAGAGAACAATCAAACTTTTCATGTTATGGTATCGTAAAAAAAATTAAACATTGCATGAAGTCTGAGTGTTTTTAAAAGCGATGAATAAAGCTTGTACAGCACAAGGAATCTATTATCTGCTACTAAGAGAAAAGTATACAAACAATTTAAAGGTATAAAATATTCTATGAGTTCTACTGCAAAACAAAATGCCACGACACGCCACTGGAACATAATCCAGACTTTCTAAAATAACAGCAGATCAGCTTAACGATTTTGCTGCAGTTTCTTGTCAAAGCAACGCTAAAATTGTGAAAAAAATACCTTCGCTAGCATAGGAAGCGCTCCTAGAACACCTACAAGAGACAATGTTAGCTAAATTGTTGAAAAGAAAGCGAATTGTAATAAATTTTTAGCTATTTTAGTAACGACGGAATTAGAAAACGTTGGTGCTTGCCATTATGCCAGAGCGACCGAACAGAGACCGGTGGGACTAACCGAGGAAAATAGAACAAAATTTTCCGCCATCAAACCGTACCAACCGACAAGAATGGCTCTTACCATTTTTTTATTCCTTTCTCGAATCCCTACATAAGTGAAATCTGCTGAAGAGAAGCAGAGCCATTAACCCGTTTGTAAAAATGGAACAGCGAATTTCGGTTTGAACGGCCCGACAGATCAAAGCGGACCACCTCCAGAAGCGCTCCCGAACATTCCGGTCGGACGCAACCGAGACAAACCTTTCCATTTGACTTTCGACCGAAATTACCATGATGTTTCTGATCCAAGGAAAACCAAATCCTCTTTTTCCTTTATGGTTAATTATTGTAATCTAAAGCTCCGCTTTTAGGCTTGGCTAAATCTATATATTACTTGCTACTCACCTCCGAGCTAGCCAATCAGAATGCACGGAAAGCGCGCACTATACACTTGTGTGGTGTATACTAACACGGGCGTTATCGCCTTCAGTGTGGCTCCCAATTAACTTTAACGCCACCAAGGTCAAGAAAACGGAAAAATCTACGCCATGATTTACAGGAATATTCACAAGAATGTTTTCAGTCTAAAATCGGCGGGAAAAAAGAATATTCAGCCTGGGAGTATAATACTAGTGGGCATTTAACGAGCTAACTTCAGAATACGTCGTTGAACAAAATTCGTGCAGAAAAATAAAATTTACGCCCGTTGCATGAAAATGAACGTGCACGTGAAACACGAATGGTTTCTTTAAAGGATTCTTTTTGACACGGAGGCCGAAGACAACCCAGAAAATGCCTATTATCCCTATTTCATTGCCCTTACATGAAGTAACGTTAAGAGAGGTTGAACGTTCGCTTTTCATTCTAATAAGCCTCGGGTTGCGTTATTTCCCAGCCTTCCTTTAGAGCGTTGTAAGCGGACTGGAGAGCTCCTTCATTCCATTCGGTGAAGACTGAATATGCTTCACCCACTATGAAAACGTCTTCTCCGGGAAATGGACGTTTGGCCCATTTCATTAGATCATAACGGCTTACGTTGGAACCCGCCTTTGTGTTATGCCTGTTGGATGAAACAAGTAGTGCGTGTTATTAAAAATGCGGCCATAGTCAACGGAGGGGAATGGTTATGAGCCATGGCAAAGTTCTTTGTTTTATGTTTTTGTTGGCTATTTTGGGGGTTGACCCTGCACAAGACCTGGCAAAACACAAAAGGTGGCTACGTGTGCACATACAACTAACAATATAGACATTGTAATTATGTAATTCATGAATCGTCAATGAGCTTAAAACAAAAGATGCGCAGGGTCATGTATCTTCCATCATAAATCTTAGCCTGTTTGTTTGTTTCTTTGGTGTTTATCGGGCTTCTTAACGATTCCCTCTATCAACTTTGTCGCAGGTTGTTGACATTTCATGCAGGGAAGCAAAATAGTAAATTTGCCACGGGTATTTCTGGGAGTGCGTAGGTGACTTACAAACCTTACAAAAACCAGAATGTCTTATTCGCTTACTGTAATGTCAATTAACCACGTGATTACGTCCCGAGGATTAAGGAGGGGCAGGGGCGTAGCTGGAACAAAAAATATGACTGAGGCAATGTCCACGGTTAAATTTTCTTCCTAGTAGTACTTTGAGTTCTGATGGTTCTTGTAGTTGATGCTGTTCTACTAGTTCTGGTAGTTCCTGTGTTTCTTATAGTTCTCGCAGTTGTTGTAGTTCTAGTAATTCTGTAGTTCGTATAGTTCTAGTAGTTTTGGTTGTTGTAATAGTTCTTAAAATTCTGGTAGTTGCTGTAGTTCTCGTAGGTATGTAGTGTTTATGTTTACTATTGACCACAAAAAAGAAAAAAAAATGACTGAGGCAAGTGCGTCGGTTTGCCTGTTTACTATCCATGTTGCACGTGTGGCTTTGTTATAGAAAAATTAATAGGTCACGCGCTGTAGAGATGATTGTGCAGATCTTGAATAGTCGAAAAGGCATTTTGAATCTCAAGAGAACAGTTAATCCGCCAAACGCTGGATTTAATAGCAATAGAGGAAAGCAAATCTTGGGGATGTCTAATGAAGAGATTGTCCACAGACTCTCAGATCAGAAACTGGAGCGCTTGCGCTTTTGAGGTAGATATCTAAGCAAGTATTCCTGTCAAGAGTTCCCTAGCCCTCGAAATAATCGAGGATAAATGTTTTCAGTCGAACAGTTATATCAATAGGGCCGATTCATGGCGGCCATGTTGGCGTTTCCAAATAATAGAAAAAAGAGAAATGATTTGCTCAAGAACAGTACTCAATTTGCAACAAGACCTCTCACACTAGGAGGCAGTGTGGTCGAGTGGTTAGAGTTCCGGACTTGACTGAAATCCGGAGGTCGCGGGGCCAAGTCCCGCTCTGACCACGAAGCTGGAGTTGTTTTTCGGTAGACCCTAGTTCAACCATTCGGACTCGCTTGCAAATAGCGAACTGGCTTGCCTCCCGCCGGTTGGGATTTTTAATAGCAATGGAGGAAACCTTTTAAGTGTTTGGCAACGCCAATATGGCCGCCTAGAAGATAGTAGGAAACTCTATACCGAATAGCTTCTCGCGGAAAAGTTTCTTACCAGGCTACTTTCTCCCAATATTTGAACACCATATCCAGAGGCTCTGGTAAGATTGCTCCTGGAAACACTTCCTGAATGGCTTTCTTTAACTCCGACTGCAAAACTGCTTTAGGCAACTTGGAAAGCTCGCCCCACTTGACTGCGCATGCCCTCCAGGCGTATGACAGCTGAAGAACGGCTTCGCCGTGGGGTCCTCTGTCACTAAAAGGAAACACAACCATGAAAAAAGATTTCGAATAGAAGCTAATCAATGCTGATTTGAGGTTTTCTACCTGCCCAACACAACCAGGATCATTTTAGAATCGGTCAACATTGTTTGTCTGGTTAATTAGGTAAAGTATATTTAACAATTATTCAAAGAGCCCGCGTTGGATATGAGATAGTAAATAGCCAACGAGTCGGGTTTTGTCTTCTCGGGCCCCGTCCACGCGTATCCGGGTATTTTTGAATCCGCAACTTTTTCTCTCCGGATACGGCTTCCGTCCACACGCATCCGGCGAATTCGGCAGCGAATCTGGATATTATTTTTTGAATCCGCTCTCCAGAGTAGAAAAAAATAAATCCGCAACGAATCCGATAACGTGTGGACGGCGAAACCGGATATTTTCGAAGCCGATGACGTAGCAAAATCGTGTCCAGTCCCTTACCGAACAATAAACTAATATGACGTCACAATGTGTAGGCCTAGTTTCTCTAGATTGAATCCGGATACCATCGGATGCGTGTGGACAGGCGAATTCGATTTGAATACGCTACGTGCGGACGGAGAAATTTTTTTAATCCGGAAAGGAAAAGTTGCGGATTCAAAAATATCCGGATACGTTTGGACGGGACTTCAAACTCACTAGTAATTCATCAAGTTAAAACAAAGGAAATCATAACCGTGAAGGAGGTTTGGATACCCGGTTTTAATTAGCATAGATTTTGACGGTTTTACTTCTCCGTTTACTGCTTAGTTTTTGCTTCCATCGAGAAGATATATCAAACACGAGAGACAGTGTTTCATCGGCTATCAAAACACCTCGAATTTTGTCAAAAATACTCCGCTGCGCATCGTATTTTCAACTCTCCTCTCGGCGTTTGGATATCCCAGTATCCAACAAACGCAAGTGGAACAATTTTTTAATTTAAAACGTCCCCAAAATGTAGAAAACTAAAAGAAAATAAACACAACTGAAAGCCCCCGCCCCAAAATTAGGCATGTGCTTAGCATATCATTGTCATTGAATAATGCAGTTAATTCAATAGTTTTCATTGGCTTAACATATACCATATATTACCATATTGTAAACAGAGATTCCCAGATAAATAGGGATAATGTGTTCTTTTTGATAGCTTACCTGTAAGGCATAATACCAACCAAACAAGAAGCTCCTGAAAAGAATCTTTCAAGCGGCTTCAGTGTCAGGTTGTGAAGAGAAGTAATGTTTTCCCACCAAGGATAAGCGTAAAGCGCCACGGCTTTAAAGACAGGAAGTGGTAGAATAGCTTCAAAGAAGACATTTCTTTTAATATCCGCAGCCACGTCGCCAGATATCTCTTCAAATGGAGTGCGTGGTACGGCAATGATGAGCTTTCTGGCCGATACTGTAAAACTATCTGTATCAACTGTAAAAATGTTTCCTTTCCTATGAATTGCTTTGACTTTCTCCTTAACGTACATCTTTACTCCCAAACGCTTAGCAGATCTTTCCAATGCACTGATGATATCTGATAGGCCACCAGGCGGCCGATAGTAGTCATACGAGTGGTTGCTGTAAGCTTCATTCCGTTCGTATCTTGACAAAGTGCTTTCTTCACCATAAATTCGTTTAAGAGCATACATGGCCATAACGAACTCGCAGCCTTCACTTCCAAGTTGGTGGCACACAAAATCTCGGTAAGACGGAAATTCAAGTGTTTTCTCTCTGGTAATGTTCATCCAAGCATATTTCATCATTTCTGACGAAGTCATGTTCGCAAAGGGGCCTGACAGCAGAGTCGGGAAAGCTTGCTCTTTGAGGGCCTGGGTACTAGATACAAAGACTCCTCTTGTTTCCCAATGTGCGATTTTTATGTCCATTTTTAACATGGGGATATTGAGTCGTTTAGTTAAGGCCCTGAAAATAAAATGTACACTGTAAACATGCAATTTATATAAACCCGACATCACAATCTCTAATTTCTTCGAAAAGTTTGAAAAATAATACATCAGGTTGTGTATACTACTTCTAAGGGCAAAGTTTGGAAAAAATCAAAAGGGATTTGGATCAGTTGAGAAGAAAGGTTTTTCAACTGACACCTGGCCCGGATATGAGATCTCCAAAATTCACTGATAGCTGAGAAATGGGCTGAAATTTTAATTGATAATTAACTAAATTATGGCCGAAAATCTGAATAATTGCCGAGATTCCAGCAGCCTCAAAACAGACTTGCGATCAAATTATCTCAAGATCGAGAATTCCCTTAAATTTTTATAATTTTGTGGTTGCTCTAGGCCATCTTATCTCAGTTCCAAAGGCTATGGGATCCCTGGAGCTCTGGTTGGCTAAAGATTTGGCCTTGGAGCCTAAGGTCCAAGATTTTGTTTTCCAGGGGGCCAAAAAAAATTAGTCGATTTCCCTTAAAAATAAAATTAATTAATTAACTTTGTTTAAAGAGGGCAACACACAACAGCCTTACGACTGAGAAACCCGTGGCCCTCGAATTCCCGATCGAATTGGAATTTAGAAATGTTGATTTTTGTGGAGGAAGGAAAACCGGAGAACCCGGAGAAAAACCCTCGGAGCAAGGCGAGAACCAACAACAAACTCAACCCACTTATGACACCGGGTCCAGGACTGCAACCCGGGCCACACCGGTGGGAGGCGAGCTCTCTCACCGCTACGTCACCCCTGCTCCCTTTCCTTGAAGTCCTGAAGCCAGTAAAGCAATGAAGTATTGAGACCCCGCAGGAGCCCATCAAAATAGGCTCCTGGACCCCGTTTTTCTCTTGCATGGAACTATTTTAACAACTACACCGCGAAAACCTCTTAAACCCCATTGGACTTTAGAACCTAGGGAACCTATTTTTGTGGAATCGAAAAATGATTGGTCAAGGCCATAAATTTTAAACAAAGATAGATTCCATGTCACAGTGCGTCATTGATCATGAGATGACGTCAAGATGTGGTAAGAGCAAAAAAGTGCCACACGAGGCGATAGCCCGGTGTGTCACTGATGCTCTTACCATATTGTGACTTCAGGGCTATTAACATGGAAATAATAAAGGGAAAAAAAGATATGCTAATTACGTCATCTATGCGTCTGTCCTCCAATTCATCGTAGATAAGAACCAATCAAAATGCGAGAATAATTTGACTTATTATATAAATAGAAATATTTTCTTACATTACTCTCTTGTGTTCTCTATCCACGCGCCAGGCTCCTAAACCTTCAAGAGTAACAATTAAGAGACATCGTTAAGCATTTCAGCCATACTTTCTTTAAATCGTGAAGGCATGTATGATGCACGCTAAACGAGTTCTAGTAGCTTGCCTTAATCATTTGCAGACAATATTTTAAAGTTGGGATTCGTTACCTAGCTGCTGACATTGTTGATTTGGCAGGCTTAAATTAAGGATTTGCGAGCGACTGTGCGACTTCATAGTGCAACCAAGTATACCTGGATTAGTTGAAACTAGAAAGAAGAAACTCACTCTTTTTTTCGTAATATCAAGGTAATTTAAAACTTTTACCATCATTATTTATTTCTATGGGTAATTTTCTGATTTCTGAGCTCCTTTCTTCTGCAAACTGAATTTGAATATATTTGGGTATGTGAGCCTGGTTTAATCGGAACGAAATACTGAGCTGCTGTTATTGCAATTGCAGTGTATTAGCGGTTAATTAGCGGTTAATTAAGGTTAATTCTTTCTTGTGTTTAGCCTTTCGCCTCTTTTTAATGCCTTCTTAGCAAAACAATATTCGGGCGCGGATTTACTGCAATAACAGCTATTGAAATATACTAAATGGCTGAAGCAAACATAAAATTGTCAAGTTTTCGGATTCAAATTCCAGGCGCTGCGGGCGCTGTTTGCAACTGCGGGTCATAACTAGCCTTTCGAGCAAAAACAAAGGTGATAATCTTTGTAAAGCAGCACTGTTTTAAGCTTCTTAATTACGTTTTAGCTTCTTTGGATTCAACTTAAAAGGGAAAGATATCTCTAACCACGAAGACAACTCCACCGCCGAAAACAGGAAAAGCAACCAAGTCGTGTTTCTGGATGACAACAAACTAACTTACTTATGCTGATGTTTGGCGCTTGGCTAAACCTGTAGTCATAGATTCGCCCTCCAAGTCTGGAATCTCTTTCAAACAAACACACGGTGTCTTCTTTCTTCATTCGCATGAGAGTCTCTGCCATATACATTCCTGAAATACCTCCTCCGACTACAACAACGTCACAGGACATGGGACGCAAAGAGGACTCTTTAAAAACAAACAAACAAACGAAACCGCAAATAAAAAGTTGAAGAAAACAATATGGCTTATTGAAGAAGCGAGAAGTGAAACCATCTTGACAGAATACGTTTAAGAACATAGACATTATTTTTGCGGGGCACAGCAGTCACCAACAACAACTAGCTTGTTTTGCATGACCATCAAGTGAAGAGAGCCCCATGCCCGCACGGATAGCAATTCGTATAACCCGATGTATTAAAGGTATGGCCCGAGGGAAACGATTCCGGCGTAAAAAAGTACGGACCCGAGCTTGTGGCAGTTAATAACTAAGAAGTTAGTTTAGCTTGTGGCCGTTGTTAACGGAGTTTTACAATTTTTATTACTAATCAACTGAAGATGTTAAAACATCAGTCATACAAAGCTCCAGCGCCAATTATGAGCCAAGAACAGCGCGCGTTTTTATAAAACTCAACGCGCGCTAGGCGGCGTTGATAATGAAATCAGTTGAAGCAGATTGAGAATAAAATCACGTCGGGGACAAAATGGCTTCTACCGATTGTGACCTAAGACAAACAATCTGTTTAATATCGCGTTTCAGAAAGAACTAACCGAGACATGATGTCTGAGACAGTCAGCGCCAAGTTTATATAGACGAACGAAAGATAAATAAGTAATAAGTGAAGAATGATCATCGCAGTAGATTTTCCAATTTAAGCAATTGGAAAGAAGAAGCCTGAAAAAAATCAGGGCTTCAACGGGATTCGAACCCGTGACCTCCGCGAATACCGGTGCGATGCTCTACCAACTGAGCCTATGAAGCCACACATTGGGAGCGAGGTATATATGACTTCACATCATTTCACTCCTCACGGGAAGATATGAACTCAATAAATTGACCTCGCTCCCAATGTGTGGCTTCATAGCTCAGTTGGTAGAGCATCGCACCGGTATTCGCGGAGGTCACGGGTT
>Ga0126339_10003487_pt1 | contig 11467 bp, 8 predicted proteins | sample OrbTmetagenome_2_FD_92532 | JGI IMG/M metagenome (GOLD analysis project Ga0126339, IMG submission 92532) | Coral microbial communities from Petempiche,Puerto Morelos, Mexico - Orbicella T R C metagenome | ecosystem: Host-associated > Invertebrates > Cnidaria > Coral | place: Petempiche,Puerto...
GATCGGAGCAATACCGTTATTAAGCAATCTGCTCTGTTACAGCTAGCCCTTGTTACTACTGAACGTAACATAAACACTGGCTCGACATGTTAAAATTATTTATTCCTGAACTCAATGTATTTGAATTTTGACAAGGAGGAACTGATACAGTTTGCAGAAATGGATGTCTCGGCCCGTCCATATCATCTTGTACTTTTAATGTTTATAAGCACTCATATTACTGGAGAGTTTGTCACACTACCAAAGGTGAGTGACGATGATAGTGAAGTCCAAGTTTCTGGGAGATTGAGTCAATTCAAAGAGAGAAACGACACAGTTGAAGCAGAAGTGAAAGTAATGTCAAGTTTCCCAGTGGACCTTGTATTTTGTGAATCGTATAGTGATGCTTCCATAGACAGTACAGAAAGGGATATTGCAGGTGATGGTATACGTCAATTCAACATTGTTTTGCCAGCCAGTCCAGCCGTAATACACTCTCTACTTGATTCCAAAGGGCTTCTCTGCTCAATAGTTGTAGGTGATCGACTGAAAGATTTCAGGCTTTTCTATAAAGGAGTGCAAGTGATTACCGATCACACTGAACTGGAAATACTACAGACAATTTATAACGAATCACCACACCTGCTGTGGTTGATGATACTGGTGTTGATAATTACAGCTGTTATTTTGGTCCTTGTTCCCACTGTTATGTACGCAAAAGACAAGCGCCAGTAACAAAAATGGAAACAATAGGCTCTTCTGTGTTCCACCGACACTCTGGATTCCCATCAGCCAAAATGCTCTCTGCAATGATTGCAAAACATCACCCTACCGTAAAAAAGAGAAAACCATATCCCCATGAAATGACTTGGTTGATTCATCCTTCTCCCGTGTCAGAGGCAGCACTCAAGTTCGGATTTCAGGTAGAAACAACAGCCTTCAGTCCCTTTTCATCTGACTTTTTTCATCAGCTAGACAAGCTAGAGGAAGCTTTCGCTCTGTACATATTTGCAAATCTGCTTGTTTGTCTGGAAAGGGATTGTCCACACTTCTTTGCCACCTCACACGCAGAATGTAGAGAAAAGATCAAGCAGATATTGGACTGGACACAATTCATCACTCGTGCAGAGGCATTAGCACACGATTTCAAGCGGGCAGTAATCTATTACCTCACTCTCAATGTTGTTCCTGTGAGGTATTTTCCATTTTCACCTTATCATTGTGTTCCACCTGTGAATGAGCCAGATCACATCAAACTATACACAGAATCCTTCTTGCTGGTTCTCGAAACAACCATGTCGACAGTAAGAATTGCAAGTGTTGAAGAGATTTGCACAGATATGGTGCTATCATACAGAGATGGAGTTTACGGATGTTCCACTTTCAAAGGCGATCCTTACCTGCTCTGGTCATTTGACTCTGCCATTCCCCTCTTCAGTCCAGGAATTTGTGTGCGAGCGCCGTTGATTGATATCATGCAAGATGAATACCAGTATACATTTGCGAATGCCAAACACAGACAGCAAGGACTAGAAAAGATGACAAAAACTAGCATAATAGTATCTTCTTCTCTCACAGAAGAAGCAGGAGAAACTTTAAAAATGTTGCGAAAAGAGAACAAACAGGATACTTCTAAAATATCTTTGCCTAACTCGTCTCAAGATCAGTCAAAAAAGACTAATGCTAATCCAGGAGATGTAGTGGAAACTCAGTTATCTACTCTGAAAGCGGCAATCGACATTCGGAAAACTATAGACAAACATCTGGTTCAACATACAAATCGACTCAACGCTCTATCAGACATTGGAGATGAAACTACTATTCATATTGATTTAGAACCCCAACAAAGAGATACCATACACGGTCCTCAAGTCAGTGTGGGAAACCGCAAAAAAGTTGTCCAAGAGCAAATGCTGAAGAAGGAGAGGAATCGCATCCAGGCCAAGCTCGCAACCACTCTCAAGGAACGACAGGTACTAGTGTCGGAAATTCATGCCATGATTCAGAATGAGTCCACACTAGCCTATCAAAACAAGACCAAAGATGTAGAAATTGGGTTATTGAGAAAGAAATTGAAAGAGATACATATCGACCATGATCGAATATCAGGAGAGGTGACTCGGTACAAAGGCCTCCTGGAAGAAATGGCAGAGACCGTGAATGACGTTTTAAAACAAATGAATGCTAACGAAGAGGAAAAAGATCGCCTCTTGAATCTATTGACGAGAGCTGATGCACCCAGAACTATAGACTCACAATTTGATAAAGAGAGAGATCGCCAGCAGTGGATGACACTGGTAGAAATGGTCTTCAACAGTACCATTGATAGGAGTTCCAAAGACGATGGACAGGGAGAAGACAGGCCTGATTTCACTGAGAATGCATACAACAATGCACTGGAAGGAAGAGCTACTTACCCCATACCTTTCTTTACGTCAGTGCAGAACCAAAATGTTCTAGATTTTAGAAACTACTGGCTACCATATCTGTGGATGAAAGACAAACCTCTTAATACTACCGTACAGGCACGATCTCATAAAAAGGATGCGGCTGGACGACGAGCAGTCACAAACACTCCAGAGTTATTCATGTTGGATGTGAATCCCAAAACCTCAGAGGAACAACATAAAGTAGAACAGGCTATTGCAGCTGCCAATGGCACCACTGTACTAGACTCGGTATTTCAAAGAACCTTTCTCAATGTCCAGTTTCCTGTCCAGGGAAGCGTTGATGCAGTGATCAATGACCCCCTAAAGCAAAAATGGAAGCGTCTGACTACACAGCTGTTACGCCTTTCTGGCGAAACATTCACCAAAAATGGCCAAAGAGTTGGTGCTAAAGTATCAACAGAATCTATAAAACATTTTGTAGCTCCATTCATAACCCAGTATCTGGGGGAGCGATTTCACAATAATCGACTCCTTCCACTTGTGGCCAATTCCTTGGAAGGAGGATTCTTAAAACTGTCTGAACTGTTTCTGTTTGAGAAATTTAAACCTGATGAAAAAGAATAAAAATATATACAAAAAAACAACTAAAGTGATGACTTTGTGTTAGTATTTATTTATTCATTCAAAGAAAAATCACATGTCTGTGATTGTGCATGTACTCTATTGTTGCCATTTCAATAGACAAATCATACAACACTTTCTCTGGATCACGACTCAAACGGGCGAGGTTCGTGCGCGATTCTGTCATGAAACTCTCAAGCACTGAATGAAATTCCTCATTGGAAGTGATCCAAGGTAATGGCTCTCGAGATGCAAATTCACAATTGTTGACATAGGCAATTAATCTCAACGAAAAAGGAAAAATGCGACAATCTGATAAAGTCGAGTCATTGGCGGTATGTAGCACAGCCAAGCGATGTATGCCTTCTTCTTGCAGCATTTCACTTGCCTTTCCCCATGCTGTGTCTTCTTTTACAGGACGTATAGACTTTTGAGTGAACATGAAACGATTCATTCTTAGTAGTATCATTTTACTATCAATGATAGGAAGATCATTCTGAACCTGACACTCTTTCCTTTTTTTTTCAAGCTCCTTTTGAATATTAGAGGCAGAGGCTCCTGATGGGATAGAGATAGCTACTTCTCGCACTTTCTTTCGTGTCTGTCTTGATTGTTCCATTTTGGCTATAATGCACCGTTTCAACCGAAATTCAGTATTGCTTCCCTCCTCTTTTGTCAGATATGAATTTGGGGTTGGACTGGGATATCATGTTTCTTCAGCTGCAAGTCGTGCACTCTCAGCAAGGCTCTATAATCTGACATCTGCATCGTCAACGAGATCCAGACTCTCTGTACTACCAGAGTCGACGTTGTCTGGAAATTATGTTAAATCTGTTATGGCTGATTCTGAAATTGTTAGCCATACAGTCCTTAATATCAAGCGTGATGATATGTATGATCTTGATCAGTTCCTTATTTCGGCAGAGTTAGCCCTCGATATAGACCACTATGCTTCTGTGGCAAAGACTGCACAAGGGGGACGCACCCAACCGCCCTTCAAGCGAATGCCATTTCAACAATTTATGATGTTGGATGGGCTGTTTGCCATGATTGATCGCAGTGGTTTGTCAGAACACTGGCTACAAATACTCATGCATCTCAAAGGCCAGCTTGGATATGACTGGCTAACAAACAAAAAAGCCTACCTCCTACGAGAACTGTTTTCTGTTCCAGTGAAGGGACACAATGTCCGTAGACGTATGGGGAAGTCAGTTGCCATTCACGCCGAGTTATCCAGGAATTTGGCATTTTTTCCCTGTGCTGGGTTAAAATTTCTCTACACTGTACATACTGCTCCAGCTGCCAGTGAGTGCCATGACAGTGTTGTCAAGGCAGTGTCAAGGTTTATTACCGTGTTCAACAAAGTCCAGAAGGAAAAATTTCAGCAAAGAATAGCAGGCAGGAAAGGTAGCGCGGATCCAGGCGATTTTTATTACCAGGCAAAACATCACGCATTGAGCAATCCTTTGAAAATTACTGTTGTTTTCCACAAAATGAACAGGAATGGAGACTGTAATGGAGGCCAGGCAATATCTGAGAACACACTCCTGTGCAAGGCTTACACTCAGACAAACGTAAGTGTTTTGTTGTTTTTTTTTAATGATTTACTTCGACTTAATCACAGAATATCTTGCCAATGAATCTGCAGCTTTTAATGCTTTACCTCTTAGCAGTTCTACCTCTTTCTCTGTTAAATGGTCAGAATGTAAGATTAAACATTTTCCATATGGGAAATATGGATGGGAAATGTACATGCGGCCATTAACAACATTGTAGTAGCACACATAAGACGGTCGTCCTAGTCCCCCTTCTGTCAACACTTGATCCAAAATATTAGGAGACGCTTCTGGTAGTTGACTCAATTGTCTTAACCGCGCTCTCATTATATTGAGCGGTTCCAGGTCGATATTTACCTCACCATACACATCCCCTTCTGGGTGAACAATCCCAACTATGACACCACCTTGAACATAGAACCGACCCCATTCATTTGAGTTTGTGCTAAATTCCTGAGATGACATATTCAATACTCTTCTGTACCGAACATATTCCGAGAGTCCCCATCTTTCCCTCATGTACTTATTGTACCAAAGGGAGAGTGGGTTTTCAATTTCTTTCTCTATACTATAATGACCCCTTCTTGTGGAAAGCACACCCGAGGAAGCATAATCAATTTTTACTGTATCCAACGTGAAACCTGGGTGGCTCAGTGTAGCTAATGCTACCACCGTTTCATGATGCACTGCCACATAAGGTGGTATGCACAGTAAATCTGGCAGCTGGGGAAATGTGATGTAATCCGGTGGAAGTTTGGCATCGTGTTCCCCTCTCAGACCTCGCAAGTAGGCCAAGTGCAGTTGCCTCAATGTACCACGCATACACACTGCTGCATGGGAGGGGTATAAAGATTCGGGGGCAACGGTGGTCATAAACCCATCATCATTAATCAAGCGCCAATGTTTTTCATTGATCCAATATATTCCAGAAACCATATCTGTATCGGGTGTTTCTACAAAAAAGTGGTTGTTCGATCGTAGTTCACTTTCCAGTTGCTTTTTTATCTTGCTGCTATGATCACTTTTCGTCGGTTTCCCACATCTCTCGAACTTGAAAGACATATCTGTTAAGTCATATGTTTCTTTCAAGAAGAAATTTTCCACATTGGCACTTTTTCCTTCATCCATCTCCATTTCAACAATTGTTTCCTTTTGTTCTCCAGTGTGGTAAGGGTTTGAAAATTCCTTGTTGCAAAGAGTGTACAAACAACTGATATCTTGAGAGGCATCTAATATCTCAACAAAAGTAGTCTTGCAGTCCTGAGGCAGGCGAATGGGAATAGCATATCGCTGCACCAGTGGTAGTCGAAGAATTTTTAGCGACATCCTAAAACAGCCTGCAGAGATACTTTCTGCACTCTCTCTTCCCATCCTTACAAAAAAACGGGCATTCGCAATATCATAATTTTTTCTCAACACCATCAGAAGGAAAGGTTTACCTTCTATCAACTCCGTTAATTCCATCGTTGAGACACAATATGTTCCACTCTGGTTGGTGTGTGTTGCGCATATGCTGACGAAAAGGGCATGAGGTATTCCTCATCACATTGTCTATCGGTAGATATGAGAAAAGCCACTCTGGTCCTAAATTGAGAGTCGGGATCACTGTTTTGGTATTGAACAACATGTGTAAGTTCTTGTTGAAAAACATCAACAATTTGTTTCATTCGCCAGTTCAGGTTTGATTTTCTGGTGGCTAAACTAAGTTGAATATTTTCGTCATCTTGCTCTTTGTAATCCATAAAAAGCTCATACAATCGTTGCAATAGGCTATTCATGCGTGTTCCCCCTAGCATATCATATTCACTTTTTTTAATGCTGTTCATGATAAATTCAACGAACCGATATGTGTTCCATTCTGATGTGGGTTCAGGTTTAGACTCTCTCAAAACCGATCTGCGTGTGTCTCTGAAAGGAGTGCCATGAATCAATCTGGAAACACGACACTGACCAAGGGAATCGGGCCAGCATTGATCTTTGCTTCCACATATATGTACAGTTCCATGTTCCTGACACACATATGTGTTGTTGGGGATGTTAACGCTGCCTTGAAATAATGCACTCAAGAGTGGATGTATTAGGTCTGAGTACCTGTTCACTGTTTCAAACACACATCTTGCAGAAAGACATGTCGGCAACCCCATTGATTTTATTCAGAAGCTCTTTATAGCAGTGTGCTTATAGTGTGTGTGTGTGTGTGTGTGTGTGTGTGTGTGTGTCCGCCTATCTGACTTTTTAAGACTTCTCTCAGAGGATGTTTCCTCCTTTTATAAGATTTACTCCTTGCAGATTTACAGCATAAGCTAGTATGGAGTGCAACTTAATTGTTAACGGACAATTCAAACATCAGAATGAGGCAATCAAAACTGGAAGAGCATTCGCCATAGACATACACCCTCGCTCTGGAGCCAAGCGATTTATCACAATAGGATGTTCTGTCAGCCACTCCCAACATCATACTTGTTCAGACAAATATCTTGCGACGTTTTTGCTTAAATCAGATCGACACATGTATGAAATACTACTGGATCATACACCTACTCGTCTGTTCTTGGATTTAGATCGTCCATGGGGAGAAGGTCCTATATGTTTGAATGAGCTTATTGCTGAGGTTAACTCATTTGTAAAGCACGCTTCTCAATTTGTTCGCGTGGCCGTTCTCCAAGCCCACCAACCAAACATCAAATACAGTTATCATGTGATATTCCCCGATGCCGTCTTTGACTGTGTGAACGCTGACATGAAGCAGTTTGTTCTATTGCTGATAGAAGTTGTTAAAAAAACTAAAAAGTTCACTTATCTGAACAAGCATGGAGAGTTGGTGACAGACATTGACAGTAGAGTTTATACCAGAAATAGAAACTTTCGCTTGATGGGACAAAGCAAGCTTTCAGCAACCGACTACCCATTGCTATTCAACAGTATAATGAGCACTGCTGAACCATGGGAAACCATACTACAAAGCCAATTAGCGACTACTATAGGTACTCCTTTTCTGCAGTCCCTATTGCAACCAGCAAAGGAACATTTGTCGTTTGCACTGTCCCTCAAGAAAAATATACCAACAACAAAGAGAATCCTCACTCGGTCGATAGATGCAGCTACTCTTCTAGAAATAACTTGTGACCAAGACATAGCGAATGCACTCGATGCAAGGAAACTACGACAGATAGATTTTGTTGAAGTATTTCTACCAGTCTTGTCGTCTCTTTGCACATCACGACAGCTAACAAATGAATATTTGCAGCAATGGGTAGATTTCAGTGATCCCATAAAAAGTCACAACATAGTAAAATATGCCAAAGCACATTCAAAGGATGTGAGCTCATGTGCTTTTGCCCTGAAATTTTTGCGACAAAATGTATGTGAAGTCACAGATAGGAGGATTGGTGAGCTGCGGCAGAAGGTGTATGACATCGACGAGAGATACCGCTTTCCAACAGAGAAAAATGGATGGATTGTTTTGAATGACACCAAGAATCTACAAGATTGTCTCCAGAGAGCCATCTCACGTGACGGACGGTACATCAACACTCCAAGTGAGAGGAGACGATTGTTCCGCATCATGAAGAAGTCACGAGTAGGGGAAACAGCTCGTGTCTTGAAATTTGCTGCAGCTCAACTTGGCAAGAAACGAGCAGAGACTGTCATGTATATAGCTCCTAGGCAACATATGGTCATTCAAGCTGCTAGAATTGCAGAAAGACGGCTTAGGTACTGCCAAAATTTCAAAATTTATGTCTACTATCATAACTCAAAAGACAAACTAGAGTCACATCTGATTGGCCACACGAAGGATCGCGTTTTCGCCTCCGCGTGTATTGGTTCGTTAAATTGTTTGCCAGAAAAGGCAGACTTTCTCATTCTGGATGGGCTTCGAGCCTGTGTTGACTTTACTCTCCAATCTGGAGGGACTGAAGTATTATTATCGGGTCTGATTCGACGCATGAGAGAAGCTCGCAATACAATTCTTCTAGAAGCTGACATGACACCAGCTCTTGTTACGGCTTTCACTCGAATGTGGCGATGGCGTCAAGAGCCTTTTCCCGCTACCAAGAAATGGCAAAAATGGAGACGAGAAAAGAAGCACAGGTGGAAAGGCAGTACGTCCTGTTATTCTTCTTCTGGTAACAGGAGTGTTATAGAAATGCCTCCTGTGGATATTGCTCTATTACCTCCATTCGACCCATTGACAACATTATCTCGAATAGAAGAGTATGAAACATTTATAAGTCTTTCAGAATGTCTCTTAGACACTCTCCACAAGAAAGGTAAACGAGTCGTAGCCTATGTTTCAACCCAAAGGATAGCACAGTGGTTAGACGGATTGATACAGAAAGCGAGATGGGTGACCGCACCTCGTCATGTATATATAATGACATCACCATCTGACCTAGAAGAACAACTTTTTTACCTTCAAAAGACACATTGTGTCATTGTAACAAGTGCCTTCCATCTTTCTCCTACACTGGGTCGCAATATCATCTTTGATGAAGCATATCTGTTTCTAGAAATGAGCCCCAGTATGCCACGTGTTAACACAATGGCCCAATTGACGGCCTTTATTCCTTCTCTTCAAGAAAGGGTACTAAAATTTGCGGTGAGAACCAAATTCTACCATGATCCTACAACTTGTAAAGATGTTTCACAGGTTCTATACAATCAAATATTGAAAATTGACCCCAGTCTCGAGTCACTCTGTCTTTATCACAAATTTCTGTGCAAGAGTCAGTCTACACAAATACGTGACAAAACTTACTGCACAGTTTCTCTTCGTGCCGACTTGGCTTCAGTGCATTCTACTTACTTATCTGGGGAATATATCGTTCCAAAACATTTGTTTGTTTCTGCAAAACCTGTGACGGGGTAACAATACTATGACAAAAAACCCATTTGCAAAAAAAATATGAAAAAAAGGTCGAGTGTTAGAATAGTGGGGAGAGCTAGGATGATCAATTACTAATACATACAAATATTATATTAAAAAAAATGGACTCTTCACATCAATGTTTTTTTCAGTGTTTGAGATCGAACACAAGAAATTATGTGTATGTGGATGAAAGTTGCTTCATTCGACCCTCGGCATATGGAGAAATCATTCCCATGTTACAGCCAGACAACGGAAGGATGGTTCTAACTAGTTCTCACAAGGCAGGACAAGATTCAAGAAGCTACATAGAAATGGAGGACTTGCGAAGATCCCAAATATGTATCAACAATGTTTCCCATGTATGTAAAAACCACATTTTGTCTCTCATCCGTCAGAATGTTTGTGCAATGAGTTGCTTCTGTTACCTCTTTCATCAACCAAGCCACATAACAGCGGATGCGAGGCATCGCATAATCATGGATGCCTTTTCAAGACAATCAGGGTCAGTAGATAATGAACCTTCGACAGCCATGCTAAGTGAAATTGGAATATTGCCTCCGGGGTCTTCCATGATAGACTTTCAAAAAAAAACACGTCTAGCCACAGACATTGGATGTGACCGCTTCTGCTCTTCTCTTGTTAGTGTTTCTGATCATTTGCTAAAGAAAAGCCGTTTGAATTTTGAGAAGAAGATTGTAGTATATATTGATCCAACACCAACATCTGTCGGTAGTTCTCTACATGCCATGTGCTTTACTACGCGAGCTGAAAACATAGATCCAAATCATGGCGAAGCCCGTTATTGGTATGTGTTACTGGCTGTAGAAGAGTTCAGCACGGAAGACATTACTTCAGACAACGACGGGATGGATGCTCTGGCTAGAGTGTTCATAAACACTGTCGTTATAATCCATCGACTTTATGATGGCTTTTTTGATGATTATGTTGTTGCCCCTGAAGCCAACAGTTTTCATGTGGAACGATTCTGGAGGAGGTGTTCACAGTTATTTCAGGGTTTTCCCGAATTAGAGAATGCTGTCGATATATGTGCTACAACAATAGCTGTGCGTGGACCAGCAAAACGACATAGTCCATATCCCAAGAACAAAAAAATCCAAACATATCGTGTTGGCTATGCACTGGGTTCAGAGAAAGTCTTCAAAATATACAACTTTTTTGCAAGCATGTTCAATCCCAGCTCTGATAAAAAAAATGCAGTGGTATGTGCAAAGGAGATATGGAGTTGGAGCGTCCGTCATCAAAGCGATTCAATCCCTTACTACGTCAGTCAGAAACTGAACCAGTTGGAAGTGCGTCCCAAAGTAAACCACGCATCTGGAATAACTACATATAAAATTGGTGGGAAGCAGACCAATACGGAAGGAGAATACGTGCAAGATGATCTTGCCATAGCTACAGTGATGAGTGTCTGTTTGTATGAAGATATGACATCTGGAAAATACAGAGGAGATTTAGTCAGACTAGATAAGACTTTTCCATGCCAATATCAATTATTCGATGAGGATGAGGAAATTTAGTTCCAGTAGGTTTTTCCTACCCCCAATGACTGCAATGATATTATTGTTGATTTTCCCTGTTGTTCTACAGAATCAAATCATACATACATGCATATATACATACATATCAGCACATTTCCATCAGAAATGATAATTTTATACTGTGGAATAAAGTTGTTGAAGCTGTGAATATCTTGCTTTTTTATTGTGTCTCTTGCAGTAATAGTGAGACGCCATATGCATGAAAGATCTGAAGATGTGCCTCTCTACCATTTCACTCACTTTGCATGTTTCATTCTCTACCCACGAGGAAAACAATAGCCAATGAAAAAATCTTTGAATACAAATATTTAATGTTGACAAATATGTTTGTTATACAAACAATATCAGTATATCATATACTTTTTATTACTTATACTACTGTTTTCACAGAAAGAAATAATATAATTTCAACAATGTTGCAATGAAAAGATCTTTGAATACAAATATTTAATGCTAACAAACAAGTTTTTTTTAAAACAAACACTATCAATA